>Ga0307441_1000383_pt1 | contig 16389 bp, 12 predicted proteins | sample SalMarWE160420MG_FD_202149 | JGI IMG/M metagenome (GOLD analysis project Ga0307441, IMG submission 202149) | Salt marsh sediment microbial communities from the Plum Island Ecosystem LTER, Massachusetts, United States - WE1604-20 | ecosystem: Environmental > Aquatic > Marine > Intertidal zone >... | reverse complement strand
CTCTTTTTGACTCATTGTCAGTATTCCTTCCATTTTGAGAACTCCTTTTTTCTGAGTTCTCTAATCTAATTTTTACTGACATTTCTATTGAGTCGAATCTATGTCATTTCTATGGAGTTATTACAGTACACTAATTATTTATAAAATGAGGTTGATTTTGAAAGTTGCTTTTATTGTTTTTAATGATTTAACACTTCTCGATTTTGCCGGTGTATACGACACCATTACAAGATTGAAAATATTAAAATTTAAAAATGATCTATCGTGGGATATCTGTGCAATGACCGATATGGTTAGAGACAAACTTGGATTTAAAATTATTCCTGATAAAGTGAGAAACGATTTGGGTAAATATGATGCAATCATTGTACCTGGCGGTATGGGCACAAGAAGTCTGCAGAATGACAGCGAGTTTATCGAGTGGATTCAAACCGCACAAAATATTCAGTATAAAATTTCTATTTGCACCGGCGGCCTTTTATTAGGTGCTGCAGGTTTCTTAAAAGGAAAAAGAGCTACAACAAATTATTTGGAATATGATACTCTAAAACAATATTGCTCGGAAGTTGTTGAAGAACGAATAGTAGAAGACGGCGATGTTATTACTTCCGGTGCGGTTACTTCTTCAATTGATCTTGGACTTTATCTTTGCGAAAAATGGGCAAGCAAAGAAGCTAAAGAAAAAATAAGAGAAGTAATTGACTATCCGTATTAGAATTAGATAAATAATAAAAATTATTTAATACCGATAACTATTTCTTAGTTTTTGCCAGAACTCTTTTAGCTGTTTCAACGATATTTTCCGGAGTAAAACCGTATTTTTCCATTACAACACTTACAGGTGCAGATGATCCGAACCTCTCAACGCTAACAGCTTCGCCGTAATCGCCGATATATCTTTCCCAGCCATGCTTGACTCCTGCTTCGACTGAAACACGGGCTTTAACGCTCGGTGGAATTACTGAGTCGCGGTATTCTTTAGACTGCTTTTCGAACAACTCCCAGCTTGGAAAACTAACTACTCTTACTTTGTTTCCTTCGGATTCAAGTTTTTCGGCGGCAGTTAGTGATATTCCAACTTCGGAACCGGATGCAAGAATAATTATATCCGGAGTTCCATTACTATCTTTTAATACATAAGCTCCCTTAAGAAGATTTTTTGCCGAAGGATATTTTTTCTGATCTAAAATAGGTAGACCTTGTCTTGTTAATAATAGTGCAACCGGGCTTCCTGTATGTTCTATTGCGACCTGCCATGCATAAACAGTTTCGTTTGCATCAGCAGGACGAATTTCTACAAGTTTCGGGATTGCCCTAAGCGATGATATCTGTTCGACAGGCTGATGTGTTGGTCCATCTTCTCCTAATCCAATACTGTCATGGGTAAATACATAAATCGGTTTTATTTTTGACAATGAGCCTAGCCTTATTGCCGGACGTAAATAATCAGAAAAGATTAAGAACGTACCGCCGTAAGGAATTACTCCGCCGTAGTACGCCATTCCGTTCATGATGCTTGCCATTCCATGTTCGCGAATTCCGAAATGAAAATTTCTTCCGTCTCTATTCTCTGCGGAGAAATTTTTGTATTCTTTCAAATAAGTATTATTGGAAGGCTCAAGATCGGCCGACCCGCCGATTAATGTAGGCAGAGAGGAGGCAATTGCATTAAGCACTTTTCCGCTTGCCGCTCTTGTAGCAAGTTTCTTGCCGTCATCTTCGAATAAAGGCAGCTTCGACTTCCACTCCTCTCCGAACTTTCCGCTCATCACTTCTTTAAATAATTTTGCATCCGAAGGATATTTTTCTTCATACTTTGCAAAAAGCTTATTCCAGTTATCTTCTTCTTCTTTACCTTTAACACTTACTTTTTTGAAATATTCACTTACTTCATTTGGTATAAGGAAATCCGGTTCCAACGGCCAGCCGAGTTTTTCTTTTGTTAATTTAACTTCATCCGGGCCTAACGGGGAGCCGTGTGCCTTGCTGGTATCCTGCTTGTTCGGGCTGCCGAACCCGATATGTGTATGTGTAATTATTATTGAAGGTTTGTCGGTTACTTTCTTTGCATTTTGCACCGCTTTTTCCAAAGCATCAAGATTGTTTACGTCTTCAACTTCCTGAACATGCCAATGATAGCCTTCAAATCTTTTTGTAACATCATCTGTATATGCAAGTGAAGTAGGTCCATCGATAGTTATATGATTATAATCGTAAAAGAAAATTATTTTCCCGAGTTTTAGGTGTCCTGCAAGTGCAGCAGCTTCATGTGAAACACCTTCCATCATGTCGCCGTCGCTGCATATTCCGTAAATAAAATGATCAAGAATTTTTATATCGTCTTTATTAAATCTGTTTGCTAAATATTCTTCGGCAATTGCCATTCCCACTGAATTTGCAAAGCCCTGCCCAAGCGGACCGGTAGTAGTTTCCACGCCTTCCGTTAAACCGAATTCAGGATGTCCTGGAGTAATACTGCCGAATGTGCGGAACTGTTTTAATTGATCCATTGGAATATTATATCCGCAAAGGTGAAGGGTGCTGTAAAGAAGCATACTGCCGTGACCGGCGGATAAAACAAATCTATCTCTGTTAAGCCATTTGGAATTTGCCGGATTATGCTTCATAATTTTTGAGTAAAGCAAATATGCAATCGGTGCGCAGCCCATCGGCATTCCCGGGTGGCCGGAATTGGCTTTTTGTACTCCGTCGACTGCTAAAAATCTAATAGTATTTATGCATAAGTCATTCATTTTATCTTGATTAGAAGGCATAATAGTGCTCCTTTATTTAAACAGAATTAATATTCTTGAATTTTTATCTTCCAAATATATTAAAAAGTAAGAGAAATGTTGAATAGTAATGACATTTATCAATTGAAAGGTGGATATTTCATTTCAACTAAGAAGGTGATTTTGATGAAATGAGCAAAACTTCAAATTACTTCATAATAGTTAATTAATATTTATAATCCTCGATATAGAATACATATAAAATAAAATATTTTGTTGTTAAAAATAAACATGCGTTTAATTTAATAGACAAAACGGAATTAATGTTTTTCATTTTAAGATAGTTTCACTGGTATAATTAGGCTCGATATTTGACGTTAATAATGTAATTGATAAATGGTGGAGGTAATAAAATGAAAAAGTATTTGTTTTTAATATTAGTTCCATTTCTTACGACGTTTGGGTTAACCGGATGTTACACTGAGTTATTAACTACAAATGCAACTTTAGCATCCGATAATTCTGATAATACAACAGTTATTTATTATCCGATACCGATTGCAGATCCTGCTCCGGTTCTTCCTTATCCAGGTCATCCTTATCCGATCCATACCCCAAAAACACCATCAAATAGTCCGGGTAATCAAGGAGATATTAAACGATCTGAAACTACAGTTAGAAATGATAACGGCGGACGTGGAAGTGTACCCAGAAATACTCCTGCAGCACCTTCACGAACAAGATTAGAACCGGCAAACGCAAACTCTACAAATAAAATATCAAATACATCCAATAGTTCAAGCGGAAATAGGATTGTATCTGCAAATTCCGGTAATAATTCTTCAACGAGGTCCGAGAGTTCAAATAGTAATACGGTAAGAAATAATAACGGCAGTCGAAATACTAACGGAGGGCGATAATTAATAAATTATGCTCATAAAAGAAAACAATATAAAATATAATTATTTTAGTATTTACTTAGACAGGTAATCGGCAGAGATTTATAGATTAAATCCCTGCCGGATATGGTTTTAATTTTCTACTTCCTCTAATTCCGGGAGTTCAATTCTGGTAAACTCCAGTTCTTTAACCTTGGTTTTACCGTTCTTTCCGTTTTTACCGTTCTTGTGTCCCGGGTTATTTCTATCCTTATAATTTTTATAAGAATAAATTTTATGCTGATAATTACGCAGGATTATTTTGTCTTCATCCTGATGAATAACATAATTAGGTAACAGAGGAATTTTTCCGCCTCCGCCGGGTGCATCTATTACAAAATGAGGAATTGCCAAGCCGCTTGTATGTCCGCGCAGGTTTTCAATTATTTCCAGTCCTGTTTCTATCGACGTACGGAAATGATTGGCGCCTTTTGTTTCGTCAGCCATGTACATGTAATAAGGACGCACTCTAATCTTTAATAACTTCTGCATAAGTTCTTTAACAATTGCAGGATTGTCATTAACGCCTTTCATCAACACCATTTGATTACCGACCGGAATTCCTGCATCTGCAAGCATCTGGCAGGCTTTAGAACTTTCAGGTGTAATTTCCCACGGATGATTAAAGTGTGTATTTAAATAAATCGGATGATATTTCTTGAGCATATTGCATAGCTGCGGGGTAATACGCTGTGGCAGTACACATGGCATTTTAGAGCCAAGTCTTATTATTTCAATATGAGGAATTGATCTTAAACGCTGAATAATTTTTTCAAGCATTATATCCGTTAACATTAATGGATCACCACCGGACATAATTACATCGCGGATTTCAGTGTGCTGTTCTAAATATTTAAAAGCGCTTTCCAATCCCTTCATGGATATTTTTTCATAATCACCCACTTTTCTCTTTCTTGTGCAGAACCGGCAGTATAAACCGCACTGACTTGTAACAAGAAATAATGCTCTATCCGGATAGCGGTGAGTAATATTTGGGACCGGGCTCATTGCATCTTCCATTAACGGATCCTCATCTGCATCCCAATCATCAAGTTCTGCTTTATCCGGTACGCACTGACGCCAGATAGGATCGCCCGGATAACGGATTAAACTTAAATAGTAGGGATTGATTCTAGCCTGGAAAAATTCATCCAAATCTTCCGCAACCTTCCTGTCGATATTAAATTTTTCCACAAGTTCATCAACAGTGTGTACACTGTCTCTGATCATTTGCTGCCACAGTTCCATGACTTAGCCTCTGTTTGTTATTATTTACTTTAAATATTTTCCAAACACCATTAAGTGGTCACCGACTTTATAAAAATCATTTATCTGCGCCACAATCGAGAAATTATTTCTCAAATAAAAATTCCGCGTCCTTGTATAACTTTCCTTTGAAGAGGTTTCGGCTAAAAACCATCTTCCATTATTTTCATTGACAAAATTTTCTGCATGTTCCAGTAAGCTTTTTCCAATGCCTTTAACGGGAGAATCCGGATCGGCAACAATCCAATACAAATCGTAAACAGCATCTGTAAGGGGTCTCTTGCCTGTACAATGATAACCCAAAATTTTTTCTTCATGCTCATAAACATAAATATGATAATCCGTCTGCTGAGTATTTGTAATTGAAATATTCACGAGTTCCATAGCAATATTTACTTCTTCATCTGTAAATGTTGGAATCCTATTCAATATTTTTTCGATCACCGCTGCGTCAGCTGGCTTTATTTTGCGTATCATTTTTTTTTCTTATTAATGCAAAATCCGCAATTCTACCAAGAAGATCCGGATAAGGCATGCCGGCAGCGGCCGCTGCCCGTGCAAATCCGGAATCTGTAGAAACATCGGGATTAGGATTTACCTCAATTACATAGGGTAATCCTTTTTTATCCAAACGAATATCCACTCTTGCATAATCCCTGCAGTTCAATGCTTCGAATGCAAGCAGTGCAGTATCCTCCACCTTTTTTCTAATTTTTTTGTTAAGCTTTGTCGGGCAGACAGGTTTCGTATTATCATAATAAATGCTGTCCGCCATCCACTTACCATCGTATGTAACTATTTTAGGCAGTCCTTCAGGCAGCCCGTTGAATACTATTTCAGAAATAGGGAGAACCGTATTTCCCAAAATTGCAACGTTCAATTCCCTTCCCTCAATGTATTCTTCAATTATAACGTCCTGCTTATAAGTTTTCTGCAAAAACTCCAGTTGTTTTTTCAGGGCTTTAAAATCATTAACAACGGAAAGTTCCGAAATACCTATACTCGCATCTTCATTCAATAGTTTTATAATAACCGGGTAATTCAGTTTTACATCTTTTGCGGTAAGTTTGCCGTTATATTTTACCGAAATTGATCTAGGTGTATTAATACCGAATGATCTGAGAATATTTTTGGTTCTTTCTTTGTTTAGACAATTCCCCAAACATGAGGGTATATTTCCTGTGTAGTTATAGCCTAATAATTGGTAAATGCTTGCCATACAATATTCGTATGATGCAATCCCTTCTACCGATTCGACAAAATTTACGACTGCATCAGGAGAATAATCATTTATAGCCGTAATTACTTTTTCTATGTTTTTATCAACAGATAGGGTTTCGACATCGGTATACTTTTCCATAAGACTTTTTTTAATGATTCCAATTTCGCGTGAAAAGCCGGTTTCGGAAAGATCATTTGCAGACACCCCTGCTTCTGCGGGCTTGCCGTTATAGATACTGAAGATGCCTAATGGAGAATTATAGCAAATTAAAATTTTTGCATTTGTCTTCATATCAAATTATGTCTTTTAGCAGCGACAAAAAGAACTTTATTTATCATATCTTCATAGCTTAATCCCGCCATACGTGCTGCCTTTGGAAAACAAGAGTTTTCTTCAGGATTCGGAAGTATACCGGGAAGAGGATTTACCTCAATTATGTTTGGTTCGTTGTTTTTATCCAGCCGGACGTCAATCCTGCTCCAATCCCTGCAGCGTAAAACTTTATATGTTTTTAAAACAGCATTTTTAATCTTTGATTCAAGTTTTGAATCAATTTTAGCAGGGCACGAAAAGACATCGAGCGGATTTTCCTTTGTATCTAATATCCATTTTGCTTCGTAAGAGTATATCGGAATAAAATCTTCCGGGAACTCATTATAACTTATTTCAACTATCGGCAGAACTTCGGCTTCCTTTCCGTTTCCCATAATTGCAACAGTAAATTCTCTTCCCGATAAAAATTCTTCGATTAAAGCAGGCTGATTATATTCAACCAATATCCTCTCTGCTTCTTTCATAAGTTCGCTTTTGTTCTTTACAAAAGAAGAAGAGAAGATTCCCTTGCTGGATCCTTCGGAAATAGGTTTTACAATCAGAGGGAATTTCAGATTAACCGCATTTGCATTTTCCATACTATCGACAATTACAAACTTTGCGTTTGGAATTTTGTGATAAGATAAAATTTCTTTTGCGCGGGCTTTATCAAGACAGGTTGCCAGGGTAAGCGGATCGGAACCGGTGTAAGGTATCCGGAGCATATCCAGCATTGAAGGAACTTGAGCCTCCCGGCTGATTCCATTAATACCTTCGGCAATATTAAAAACTATATCGGGTTTAATTTCTTTTAACTTTGTAAAGGCAGAATCATCCGCTTCTATCAAAAGACAGTTATGATAACATTCTATCGCACCTTTAACTGCATTAACAGTATCCCAGGTATCCCATTCGGCATACGTATCAACAGACTTTTCCGGCTGTGTATTGCCTAAGTTCGGAATTGGGGGTACGCTTTGGAGGAAAGTTTGACTTTCTGGTTTGACATTAAAAGTTAATGCAACGTTCAATCTAACATTGAACAAAGAAGATAAAATATTTTCTCCTACAAATTTTTCTAACAAATATAATTAATTATAATTTTAAGTCAAGATTTTTTTATCACGAAGAAAAATTTTTTTTCAAACATTTTTTCCTGGAAAAATATTTCCCGGCTTAAAAATTTCTTTAAAATATTTTTAAAGACAAACAAAAAATTTTTTACACGACAAATTTATAACAAAAAAAAATTAGAAAACAAATTTTATTTAGGTGTGAATAAAAAAATTTTAAAAGATTTTTAAAATAATTTTAAAGATGACAGACCGTTAAGCAATTTTTGCATAACGGAAATTGTCCGAATAGTGTTCGACAAGATTTTTTCTTATTGCCTTGTTGGCTGTATTTGTCAGATGAGGATCGTCTTCAATCAATTTGAATGCCGCCAGCTTGGCTTTGATAATGAATTCACCGTCTTCAACAATGTTTGCATGCTTAAGCTCTGGGAAGCCGCTCTGTTCGGTACCGAAAATGTTTCCCGGTCCTCTAAGCTTCAAATCCATCTCTGCAATTTTAAAACCGTCGGAGTAACCGACCATTGATTGTAATCTCACTCTCGATTTATATTTTTCCAGAAGTGCCGGGGATAGATAATCAAGCTCCAGTTGGTTTTTATTATTTGAAGCCGCAAACTCATCTTTTGTGACTAATACACAGTATGCCTGCTTTTCGCTTCTTCCAACCCTTCCCCTAAGCTGATGAAGCTGCGACAGGCCGAACCTGTGCGCATCATTAATTAAAATAATATTTGCATCGGGAATATCAATTCCTACTTCGATAACTGTGGTGGCAATAAGGACATCAAATTTTTTAGCTAGGAAGAAGAGCATAATTTCTTCTTTTTCCCGCCAGGCCATTCTTCCGTGGATCAGTCCGACATTAATTTCTTTAAAATAAGTTTCTTTTAATTCATGATAATAAGTTTCCGCCGCTTTCAATTCTAATTTTTCGGATTCCTCAACCAAAGGATAAACTATAAAAGTCTGGCAGTGATCTTTTATCTTTTCAATAATAAACTTATAAATATCGGGAAGCTTGCTTTCACCCCTAAGCAAAGTTTTTATCTTCCGTCTGCCTTTCGGCATTTCATCAATAGTAGAAACGTCAAGATCGCCGTAGACAGTCATGGATAATGTCCGGGGAATCGGAGTTGCGCTCATTACGATCACATCAGGAGTAATTCCCTTGCTCTGCAGTCTCGCTCTTTGAGTAACTCCGAAGCGGTGCTGTTCATCAACTATAACCAAACCCATGTTTTTAAATTCAACTCTTTCTTCAAACAATGCGTGTGTCCCGATAATTATATCGGCTTCTTTCATTTCAATTTCTTCAAGACGCTTTGACTTTGCAGATTTAGACTGCCCACCCAGCAGCAAGCTCAACTTAATTTCTTTATCTTTATAAACCGTCGAAAGTCTTTTTAAGAGCTTGGAAATATTTTTTGCATGCTGATCGGCTAAAATTTCAGTTGGAACCATCATAACCGCCTGGTATCCGTTATCAACAGCAATAAGCATAGCAATTAATGCAACAATTGTCTTCCCGCTTCCAACATCACCTTGAAGCAAGCGGTTCATTGGAAAAGGAGATTCCATATCTTTTCTTATTTCAGACAAAACTTTTAGCTGTGATTTTGTTAATTCGAAAGGCAGTATTTTCAGGAAATCGGAAACAAGGCTGCTTTTTACCGGCAATGACAGTCCTGTGAGTTTATTTTTATAATTGTACTTTCTTAGTGCGACAAGCAATTCCAGGTAAAAAAGTTCTTCAAACTTGAATCTGGCAATAGACTCAGTTAATTTTTCTTTACTGCCGGGAAAATGAAAATTTTTTACAGCATCAATTACTCCTACCAGACCCTGTTCTTTAATCAGGTCATCAGGAAGATTTTCCTTAAGATGATCCGCATAATTTTCCACGGCAAAATTTATAATTCTTCTTAGACTTAGGTCGCCTAAATTTTTTGCTTTTAATTCTTTTGGAATTCTATAAAAGGGGATGATCTTACCTGTATTTAGAAAGCTGTTGGATTCTTCCTCCGTAATTCTGTCAAAGTCAGGATGAGTAAATTGCAGATTCCCATATTTGGAAACTACCGGCTTGCCGGAAACTGCAAAAATATCTCCGTCGTTGAAAACCGAATAAAAATATTGAACACCTTGAAACCAGACACATTCAAAAAAACCGGTTTTATCTCTAAACTGAACTTTCATTAATTCTTTTTTACCATAGCGCTTCTTCTCTTTATCTACAACTTTTCCTATAACAGTTAATTCTCCTGCAAAGCCGTTAACCAGGTAACCATAAGCTTTAGCTGCAGTAAGGGTTGTTGTTCTATCGAGATGTTTTGTCGGGAAGTAAAATAAAAGGTCTTTAATTGTGTCTATTCCGATTTTCTTAAAGGCTTCCGCACGCTTTGGTCCGACGGATTTTAAAAATTGAACGGACTGATTTAATATTTCCTCATTCCCGGATTTCATTAGTGCTAAATTAATTTAAGCAATAAAATTTATTAAAATAATTGAGGTAAAGAGTTTATCATTAACCTATATATTTATCTATTAGTTAAAAATAAGAAAAATATTATTCACCTAAATGATCTCAACTATTTTTGATATAATTAACTCCCCCTAATCTCCCTCTTAAAAAGAGGGAGACTTATTGACAATAAATCGTTTAATGGTAAGGACCTGACAGAATATTTACAATAAGTCATAACATTTCATAAGCCCTTCCCTTTCAAAACTTAGACGTCAACCTAATTTTATTAGGCATTGCTGTAATAATTATATATAAACAAATTAAAGTTATTACAATTTAATCTAGTTTAAACATTGAACTCCTAATGGAGTTCATTTAATGTTGGTTTCTTCCTAGTTACAAATATATGACTCCTATCGGAGTCAATTAAAAACTCCATAGGAGTTTTATGTCTGTAAAAAGATTAAATTAAAATAAATCCGGCACTCCGTTAGGAGTGCAATGTTAAGCAGTTTAGTATAAATTATAATATAATTGTACTTAATAGTACTTATACTTTAAAAGGTTAAGCTTACATACAGATTTCCAAGGGAAAAGCTGGGCATTGGTTTTTATTTTAAATTATAAAATTAAAAGTCTTACATGGCAGTCACGGTCCGCACCGTGACTGAATAGCATCTTTTACTCAATATTGTATCTCTGTCACTGTCGTCAGACCCCGAAGAGTCTGCCGGACTCTTAGAGATTGGTCCGTGACTGTCGAGTCCCATTACATTTTTATCATATATCTAAACATCATGGCGGCTAAGAAAATTCTTTACTAAGTTTGAATTCAAGTATTTACACAAAGCGTAATATTTCTTAATTATTTTTCTTTGGGGCATAAATGGACTGGAAGCAGCTTTTATCAAGGAAATTACTTTGTGATGATAAGCCGGTTAATAATAAATTTAATGACGGTCGAAGTCAGTTCCAGAGAGACTTTGACAGGATTGTGTTTTCTTCTTCCTTTAGAAGACTGCAGGATAAAACGCAGGTATTCCCCTTACCGGAAAGCGATTTTGTCCATACAAGACTTACACACAGCTTTGAAGTTTCATGTGTTGGCCGTTCGCTTGGTACATTGATCGGAGGAACAATAATTAAAAGACATAAAGAACTAAAAGAAGAATATTTACATTTTCATTTAGGTGAAATTGTTGCCGCCGCCTGTTTAGCTCACGATATCGGTAATCCGCCTTTCGGGCATTCCGGTGAAGATGCTATATCCGAATATTTTAAAAACGGGGATGGAAAACAATTCAAGGAAAAGCTTACTGAACTTCAGTATAATGACTTGATTAAATTTGAAGGCAATGCCCAGGGCTTTAGACTCTTAACAAAACTTCAGAATCCTAAAATTAAAGGCGGACTAAGATTAACCTGCGCTACTTTGGCTGCATTTACAAAATACCCGAAGGAATCGTTTACGCCGGATGGAAAATTAATCTCAACCGGGAAATCCAAGCTGTATAAAAAATTCGGATTCTTTCAGTCTGAAAAAGATTTATTTACTGAAGTTGCTGGCGAAACCGGTTTGGATAAAATATCAAATAAACAAAAATATCTCTGGTGGGAAAGACATCCTTTAGCTTTTCTTGTTGAAGCGGCAGATGACATTTGTTATAGAATAATGGATCTGGAAGACGGTTATCATCTAGGACTTCTTTCATTTAAGGAAACGGAAGATTTATTACTGCCGTTCACAAAGGGTTTGAAGCTAAATCATTATAATGATAGAGATGAGAATGATAAAATCGGTTATCTGCGTGCTAAATCAATAAGCTCGATTGTAAATAAACTCTCGGAAGTTTTTTTAGATGAAGAAAATAATATTCTTGAAGGAAAGCTGGAAAACGATTTGATCTCGTTTCTTCCTTTCGGGGATGTGTTGGATGATATACAAAAAATTTCCGTTGAAAAGATTTATTCCTTTACAAGCGTCGTTGAGCGTGAAGCGGCAGGTTATGAAGTTATCGGCGGTTTGCTTGATGCATTTATAAAAGCTGCCAATGAAGCTGCCGAAACAAAAATTTCACCCAAAAGTAAAACACTGCTTAAGCTTTTACCAAAGCAGTTCCTGGGCAGTGGAGACCAACCGGAAAAAGATTTGTATTCACGTTTATTAAATATAACGGATTTTATTTCCGGCATGACGGATTCCTTTGCCGTTTCTCTTTACAGAAAGATAAAAGGGATTTCTATTCCGGGGAGATAAGATTTTTAGAGACACCCAATGTTTTTAAAACATTGGGTGTCTTGTTTTTACTGATAAGCCCCTTCCCTTTGGGAAGGGGCTTGGAAATGGGCCGTTATTTCAAAGCAGCATCTTCTTTATGGAAACGAAATTCCCGGATTGCAGCCTATAAAAATATATGCCGCTTGATTATCAGGATTACCGTTGTTCCGATATATTTGAAATGCATCTAGATTTGAATTAGTGCTGTATGATTCACTTAAAGAAACTTTACGTTATTATTATAATTACTATTTGTAGTCCAAACATTCCCCGGCTCCGGTAAACCTATAATAGGATAACTGTTATTATATACCATTACACCGTAATAGCAATTTGTAATACGATTATTTCTTTTGTCCGTATTATTAGTATTTTGAGTACGGAATTCCGGAGAAGATCCCCAGATAGCACAAATACCCCAGCCATAGTAATCGACATCATTTTGCCATACAGTACCAGTACCGCCGCCGCCAAAGTCTATACCAACGCCTTGATGATTTTGATTGGTTTTATATATAACATTATCATTAACAGTTACATTTGCCCCGTTTTCAACAAGTATACCGTGGGTTGTATTTGAATTTGCTATCGTATTATAAGATGCAGAACAACCGGTGCCTCCGGAAAACTCGATGCCAAGTCCTGAGGAATTTGTAATATTGCAGTTTTGGACTGTTACATTATTTGCATTAATTACATCTATTTGGTTTCCATATTTTATATCTGCATAACTGATTGATGAACCATTAGCACCGGAACCATTGAGCGTAATTGAACCCCAACTTCCAGGAGTTGTACTACCTGTGGAAGTAAAAGTACAAAACGTTGCATTTAATTTTCCATTTACTATAAGCGATGATCCGCTTGCAAAATTAATTAGTGCTCCGGGATTTACTGTTAAAGTTAAGCCATTAGGAACTGTTATAGTACCGGTAATTGTTATAGTCCCACACCAAGATGTGTTTGAAGTTAAAGTTCCAGATGTAATAAAAGTATTTGGAACATTACCTATTTTTATTGGCATTGTTGCAGTATGATGAATGCCGTCATTATCGGTTCCACCTATACTTAATGAACCAATCACATATCCATTTGCATCTCTCCCCCAATTATATCCATTAGGTAAAGTAGGGATTTCAAAATCAGTGCCCTGCACTTCGTCTACTAAAACATCTCCGCATGCACAAGATGCTTTAATCTTTAAACTATCCAAGTTAACTAAATAACTACCATCACCATCTACATCAACGAGGGTAACATTAAGGTGGCCAACATATAAATAGTTTACATCAAAATGATCTAAATCCGTAGTCATCCAAATATAATCATTAACTCCTTCTAAGCTACTACCATAAATAGAAATTATACCGTCTTTGTCATCTTCTGTTAAATGTCTTCTTGAAATATCTCCATCTGTTAAGAATTTATACATTACGTTTGCTGAACAAGTAGGGTCGGTTTCATCATAAAGATCCAACCAATGACCAAATTCATGTGCGGCCGTTGTCCAAATATCAAGTTCATCACTATTTGGGTTAGATGAATAAATATAGTTTAGGTTGAAATAAGTTTCAACTCTAGCAAGTGTATCAGTTCCAGCATAAACCCAAGGAACAGTGATAGCTGTGGATGAATCTGTGTCTTTAATGTAAAATCCAACCTGATTGATGTTGTAGGGTTCGTTTCCCCTGTCATAATTCACATCATTACCTTTATTGAATTGAAAGAGAGCACCTGCATTATTCCATTGTGCTGCGCCAGAGTCAATAGCATTTTCAAAATCTTGATGCGTTGCGAATGCAGAAGAAAGACCACTATTAATATGGTACGTAACATTATATGTATTTGCTGGCCATCTTGCGCCAGAATATATATAACATTGTGAAAGAATATTTGGAACATATATATAAGTAATAAATATATATAAACAGATAAGCTTTGAAAGATGAAAATTCATAATTTTATATCTCCCAATAGTTAATATTTTTATTTATTAGTTGACAAATTTCGGTGTATAGCTGTTGTTACTATATTAATATTATTTCTTACCTTGTCTAAGTCTCTTTCTTTTTTTCTTGAAATTACCTTTCCGTTTTCAACATTAAATTTTGCTACAATTTCAAAAGTTACTGTAGAGTCATTAATCAATTTTTTGTACAAATCAGCCATATTATTATTAGATGCAAACCTTATCAGTCCACTAGCGCTAAGATAAAGTAAAACATGCTCACCAATTTCTAGTTTATCCTCGCCTACCATAATTGCCGTTTCTCCTTTTCCGTTTGGACCTGATACCATAAAAATTGGAATTTGCATCTTTGGAAGGTTATAGTCATTTCTTAAATAATTTTCTACCTGAACATATGCTACAGTATGGAACCAAGAATGTGCTCCAAACGGATGTTCAATTCGTTTGACCGTACCAATAATAATACAATCAGAAAGTGCCGCCAATGTTTTTTCATTCCAATGATGGGATCGCTTGTGCAACGTTAAAAGATTAACGCCAACTTTTTGAAGATTTATAATTGAAGTATCGTTGTATCCCATACTGACAAATTCTTCTTTATCGTATTGAGCAGGTGTTAATATCCCTAACCCTTTTTCTATTGGCGAAACCCAACCTCGCTCCTTCATAATTTTATACACCGGATTTACTTGTGCTTTACTATTTAAAACAATCATCAGGGCCAGAAAACACACCATATAAAATCTATAAATGATATTCATTTGGCACCGTCCTTTTATGTTTATAATGATTTAAAATAATTTGTTTATAAGGATAATCTTATTAATATTTTTTCTTATATTGTTTAATATAAATAACCATCAAACATTGATGTTAAATAGGTAAAAAAAATTAACTTTTCAATAGGGGAAATTATAGGGGAGTGCTTTAATATAGTTTTAGGTTTACCAAATCTTTTATGCTTTTTAATCCTAATTTTTCTTTTATATGTTCATCATGATTTTCTACAGTTTTAACACTTATATGTATTTCAATAGCAATATCTTTATTTCTGAAACCATTATTTCTTAAATAGATTATTTCTCTTTCCCTTTTTGTTAATTTTTTTAAGCAGCCTGATCTGTACCCTAAAAAATATACACAAAGTTAAGCAACATCTGATTTAATTTCTTCTTGTTTTTCATTCCTATCGTTTTTCATAAATTCTACAGGACTTAAATAACCTAATGATGAATGTAGTCTCTGCCTGTTATAATATATTTCAATAAACTCAAATATCTCCGCTCTGGCTTGTTCTCTTGTTTTAAATTTTGTAAGGTAAACTAATTCCTTTTTCAATGTGCTGAAAAATGTTTCAGTTATTGCATTATCATAACAGTTGCCTTTACCGCTCATTGATTGTTTGAAATAATAATGCTCTAAAATATTTCTTACATTTTTACTCGTATACTGGCTGCCTCTATCTGAGTGGAAGATTACTCCTTTACCGGGTTTTCTGTTCATTATAGCCATCGTTAAAGCTCTTGCTGCTAATTCTGACGATGGTCTGTGGCTTAATGACCATCCGATTATTTCCCGGTTGTATATGTCAAGTATTATTGCCAAATATATCCAACCTTCATTCGTCCGGATATATGTTATATCTGATGTCCATATCTGGTTTGTACAGGATGCTTGAAATTTACCGTCAAGCAGATTTTCACTGAATCTGGACCCGGCTTTCTGTTTTGTGGTTACTTTGAACTTTTTCTTTGTCCTTGAATATATTCCATGTTTTCTCATCAGCCGGTATACTCGTTTCTTGTTAACTTGTATTCCTTCTTTACGAATAGAGTTTACTAATCTTCGTAACCCGTAACGGCCATTACTCAGCTCATAGTGCTTCTTTAGCAGAGACAGAACTCTTTCTTCTTCGATTCTCCTTTGGCTTAGTTTTCTTTTCTGCCAATGATAATAACCGACCCTGCTTAGCTCCAGCACCTTACAGAGCATATTTACCGGATAAGTTTTGCTATTTCCTTTTATGTACTTGTATTTCACTTCCCGTCCTTTGCAAAATATGCCAAGGCTTTTTTTAAAATGTCTCGCTCCATTTTTAATGTAGCTATCTCTTTATCTCGTCTTCTTATTTC
>Ga0307441_1000380_pt1 | contig 16479 bp, 13 predicted proteins | sample SalMarWE160420MG_FD_202149 | JGI IMG/M metagenome (GOLD analysis project Ga0307441, IMG submission 202149) | Salt marsh sediment microbial communities from the Plum Island Ecosystem LTER, Massachusetts, United States - WE1604-20 | ecosystem: Environmental > Aquatic > Marine > Intertidal zone >... | reverse complement strand
CCTATTACAACGTCATGGGGCTCGCCAAGGCGAGCCTGGAGGCCAACGTCCGCTACCTGGCGGCATCCCTCGGCCCGCAGGGCACCAGGGTCAACGCCGTCTCGTCCGGGCCGATCCACACCCTCGCGGCATCAGGCATCTCGCACTTCCGCTCGATGCTGAAGCAGGTAGAGAGGGACACCCCCCTGCGGCGAACGGTCACCATCGACGAGGTCGGCAACGCCGCCGCGTTCCTATGCTCCGACCTCGCAAGCGGCATCACCGGCGACATCATGTACGTGGATACCGGCTTCAATATCCTGGGCCTCAGCTGAGCCTGCGCCCCGGGGAGAGATACAGACGGAGCCGGTACAGGTCGGCTTGCAGATGGTGGTCGGGAAGAGGCCAGGATCGCTGACATCCGCCCGACCGACACCGAGCCCGGCACCCACGAGAGATGCGCCCCCAGAGAGCGAAGACCAGTGGTCGCGGCCTGGGCTGAGACCAGGCACTCCGCGGCAGCTCAATCGCCCGACTCCACGACCGCCTTGCGGGTGATCTTCGCGCGGCTCACCAAGTCCTCCACGACGTCGTCGTAGTAATGGCTGCCGATCGCCTGCGCCAGCTCCCTGCCTTCCTGGTCGCGTGCAGCCTGACCCAAGGCGCTCGGCGAACCGTCCACGACACCCGTTACGCCGACCACCGCGACATCCCCGTGGGCCAACAAGGCGCTTCCATATGTTGGACGATCCTCTTGCGGGCGCGGCAGCCGGAAGGCGCGCTCGAGCACGGCGGAGGGGATATCCGCCTTTGTCCGGGTGACGAGCCCCGGCTGTTTGAGCTCGTAACCGGAGGCGACTTGCGTCATCTTCCCACCGGCCCTGAGCTGCTCGGTCAGCTTGCCCGCCGCGGCCTTGGCCGCTTCGGTAGCCTCTTGATCATGCAGGTTCGCGACGACCTGCTCTCGAACCGCTTCGAGGGGCTTCACAGTCGCGTCTTCATGATCCACAAGCCGCAGGACGATCGACTCCTGAGCATTGCGTTCGGGCTCGATCACCTCGCTGTTGTGCCGGTCCTCGAGCACATCATCGCTGAACGCGGCCGCAATCACCTTGGGGCTCGCGAAGATACCTTTGCCGCCGCCGCGCTCTATCCAGCCGGTCGTCTGAACCTCGAGTCCCAGGGCCTTGGCCGCGGGTTCCAGTGAGTCCGGGGACTCGAACGTGAGGTTTGCCAGCTTCTCAGCCAAGTCGTAATAGGCCCCTTCTAACTGCCGCTTCTTCGCCTGCGCAAGCAGCTGGTCCTTGACCTCCGCGAAGGGCTTGACCTTGACGGGATCGATCTTTGTCACCTCGATCAGGTGATACCCGAATCGCGTGCGCACCGGCTCACTCAATTGACCCTGCTTGAGCGCAAAGGCAGCCTGATCGAAGGCTGGATCCATGAGACCCTTCTCGATGAACCCGAGGTCACCACCCTGAGCGGCAGACCCTGGGTCCTCGGAAACCTCCTTCGCGACCTCGGCAAAGTCCGCCCCGGACTCGATCCGCTTGCGGATCGCTATGATGCGCGCCTTGGCCGCCTCGGCCTTAGCCGCATCCGCATTCGGGTCGACCGTAATCAATATATGCCGGACATTCCTGCGCTCCGGCTGGGTAAAGCGGTCGATTTCGGATTCGTAGAGCTGACGCAGGTCATCCTCCGAGGGAGTCTCCTTCGGTGCCATTGACGCAGCGTTCAGGAGCAGATACTGGAGCTTGACCCGCTCCGGGACTTTGAAACGTGCCTGGTGCGCCCGGTAGTAGGCATCGATCTGCTGGTCGGTCAGCTTGCCGTCGGTCTTGAAGCGATCCTTCGGCACGATGAAGTAGCTGATGTTGCGCTCCTGACCCTGGAGCCGAATCGCCTGATCCAGCTCCTTCCCTGTGACAAACGCGCTCGCCACCACGGCCCGGCCAAGCTGAGTGCTCACAATCTGCTGCCGCAGGCCGTTCTCGAACTCGGGCGGACGCATGCCGCGCAGCCGCAGTGCGCGCTGGTAGGTGGCGTCGTCGAACCGGCCGTCCTTCTGGAACGCCGGGTTCGCCACGATCAACGCACGCACCTCCTGATCCGATGCACGCAGCCCCATGTCATGGGACACCTGCAGGAGCAGGTTATCCCTGATCATCTGATCGAGAACTTTCGCCCGAAGGGTCTTCTCGTCGAAGAGTCCCGGACGGTAGGCGGCGCCGAGCCGCTCCCGCAGTTGGGCACGGACCTCACGGTATTTGTAATCGAACGCCCGCTGCGTAATGTCCACGCCATTGACGCTTGCCACCACCGGCTCGCCGCCGATACCCAGGTAGGACTGGATGCCCCAAAGGGCGAAAGGAATGCTGATCAGCACCACGATCGCCCAGGCGATCCAACCCTGTGCACGTTCTCTAATGGTCTGCAGCATGACGCAATCGATCGAGAGCCAGAACAGCCAGAAACGAAAACGGGGTATCTCGCAAGATACCCCGTCTTAAGATCTACTGGCGGAGTGGACGGGACTCGAACCCGCGACCCCCGGCGTGACAGGCCGGTATTCTAACCAACTGAACTACCACTCCTTGCTCGCTTGGTGGGTGCTGCAGGGATCGAACCTGCGACCCTCGCCTTGTAAGGGCGATGCTCTCCCCGCTGAGCTAAGCACCCCGAAGACGAGCCATCATTGTATAGCGTCCTTCAGGCCCTTGCCAGCCTTAAATGACGGCGTCTTCGACGCCGCAATCTTGATACTCGCCCCTGTCTGGGGATTGCGCCCGGTCCGCGCGGCCCGCTCCTTCACTGAAAAGGTCCCGAACCCTATCAGGGAAACGCTATCACCCTTCTTCAGCACCGCCGCGACGGTATCCGTCAAAGCGTCCAAAGCGCGCGCCGCAGCCGACTTGGAGATATCTGCGGCTTCTGCCATGGCTTCAATCACTTCAGACTTGTTCATTATCCCCCCCTTAGCTCCAATCACCAACGCTCTTCACTTGCACCGGGACTGATTAGGTATCAATCCCCCCTCTGCTCAGGTTGCCTGGTTATAGCCAGCGCGCTAACAGCTGTCAAGCAAACCGCATGAAAATTGGGCTGCAAGGCAGGTATGCCGAAGCCAATCTATTCCGAGAGGAGCCGCGCATAGAACAAGTCACTTTAATACACCCATAAACCAGGCAACGACGCCCTCCAATCCCCCAATATTGGGCGCCATCCCCTCAGTGGTGCGTCCGCGCACCCGTCCCCTTCTTCTTCGCTGCCTTAGGAGCAGGCCGTTCCTCCGGTGCCTGACCCGGCGTCTCCTCCGGAGCAGCCGCCTTCATTTCCGGGCGCTCGACCAGCGCGATATCCAATACCTCATCGATCCACCGCACCGGCCGGATGCCCAGGTTTTGCTTAATGTTCTTTGGAATTTCCGCCAGGTCCCGCTCGTTTTCCAACGGAATGATCACCGTCTCAATGCCGCCCCGGTGGGCCGCCAAAAGCTTTTCCTTGAGCCCTCCAATCGGTAATACCTCCCCGCGGAGCGTTATCTCCCCCGTCATCGCCACGCTTGAACGCACAGGCACCTTCGTTAACGCCGACACCAGTGCGGTGCACATAGCGACGCCGGCGCTTGGACCATCCTTAGGCGTGGCCCCCTCCGGCACATGGATGTGCACGTCAAACTTTTGGTGAAACTCCGGATCGATCCCAAGCGAGTCCGCCCGACTGCGCACCACCGTCGCGGCGGCCTGAATCGACTCCTGCATGACCTCGCCGAGCTGCCCCGTGAAGGTAAACTTGCCCTTGCCGGAGACCAGGGCCGACTCGATGCGCAGCAGCTCGCCGCCCACTTCCGTCCAAGCTAGGCCGGTGACCTGGCCGACCTGGTCCACCTCGTCTGCACGACCATACCGGTAGCGCTGGACGCCCAGGTACTTCTCCAGGCTCTTTGAGGTCACGACGACAGCGCCGCTGCGCTTCTTCAGGAGGACGTCCTTCACGACCTTGCGGCAGATCTTCGAGATCTCCCGCTCCAGGTTGCGCACCCCGGCCTCCCGGGTGTAATGGCGGATGATGTCACGCAGCGTCACCTCGCGGATGATCACCTCCCCATCCTTGAGGCCATTGTTTTTCCTCTGCTTCGGAATGAGGTACTTCTCCGCGATGCGCACCTTCTCGTCTTCCGTATAGCCTGAAAGGCGGATGACCTCCATGCGGTCGAGAAGCGCCGGCGGAATATTCAGGGTGTTGGCGGTAGCTACGAACATGACCTCGGACAGATCAAAGTCCACCTCGAGGTAGTGATCGTTGAAGGTGTGATTCTGCTCGGGATCGAGCACCTCGAGCAGTGCCGAGGCGGGATCGCCCCGAAAGTCCATCGCCATCTTGTCGATCTCGTCCAGCAGAAACAGGGCATTCCTGGACGCAGCCCGTGAAAGATTCTGAATGATCTTGCCGGGCAGGGCCCCGATGTAGGTGCGCCGGTGCCCCCGAATCTCCGCCTCGTCCCGCACACCGCCGAGGGACATGCGAACGAATTTGCGATTGGTTGCGCGGGCGATCGAGTGGCCCAGCGAGGTCTTGCCGACGCCCGGCGGCCCCACCAGGCAGAGAATCGGGCCCTTGAGCTTGCGCACCCGTTGCTGGACGGCGAGGTATTCCAGGATCCGCTCCTTGACTTTCTCCAGCCCGTGGTGATCCGCCTCCAACACCTCTTCCGCGACACGAATGTCGTTACGAATCCGGGTGCGCTTCTTCCAGGGCACATTGACCAGGGTATCCACGTAATTGCGCACAACGGTCGCCTCGGCCGACATTGGCGACATCAGCTTCAGCTTGTTGAGCTCCGCCAACGCCTTGGCCTTGACGTCTTTCGGCATGCCAGCGGCTTCGACCCTCTTGTTCAGGTCCTCGATCTCGTTCGGCGCCTCCTCCAGCTCACCCAGCTCCTTCTGGATCGCCTTCATCTGCTCGTTCAGATAGTACTCGCGCTGATTCTTCTCCATCTGCCGCTTCACGCGGCCCCGGATGCGTTTCTCCATCTGAAGGACATCATTCTCCGACTCCATGAGGCCCATCAGATGCTCCAGCCTCGCCTGGACGTTCACCATCTCGAGCACCCGCTGCTTCTCGTCGAGCTTGAGGGACATGTGGGCGGCCATGGTATCGGCCAGGCGGCTCGCCTCGTCGATGCTCGACAGGGATGTCAGCACCTCCGGCGGGACCTTCTTGTTCAGCTTTACATACTGGTCGAACAGGGTCACCGCCGAGCGCATGAGCACCTCCTGCTCACGCTCGTCCGCCTCCAATTCCTCATCGAGAGGGGAGATAACGGCGGAGAAGGCGTCCGCAGTGGTGACGAAAGATTCGACCTGTGCCCGCTGATTCCCCTCGACCAGCACCTTCACGGTGCCGTCGGGCAGCTTCAGGAGCTGCAGGATGTTCGCAAGGGTCCCCACCGAGTGCAGGTCGTTGACGGATGGGTCGTCCACATCAGCGCTCTTTTGCGCCACCAGCAAGATTTGCTTGTCGCTCCCCATGGCACTGTCCAATGCCCGGATCGACTTCTCGCGGCCGACGAACAGCGGGATGACCATGTGCGGATAGACGACCACGTCCCGCAACGGCAGGACCGGTACCTCTTGTCCGGCAAGAGTTGTCGCGATGGTAGTGATTGCTTTCTCGCCCATGGGGAACTGTGCTCAGTTGTTGTCTCGGCCCAGGCGCGCATCGCGTGGACACCAGGTCTCACGCACCTTCGTCAGGCGGGATGCCGCGGACAAGACAGGATTTGGAGTGGAGTTGACCGGATAGTTAGGGCGTCGCGGTCGTAGTTCAACGGCACTAAAGCCGCCGGAGATGCCCGTATTCCGGGTCTGGACGCCGCGTTGAGGGGCCGATGCCCTCAATCGGAGACGGCGAGCTGCTTGTCGACCCCGTCGTAGATCACAAACGGGGCGTTCTCTCCAGCGATAACCGAGCCGTCGACAACCACCTTGCAAACGCTCCGCATTGAGGGCAGGTCGTACATGATATCCAACAGCACCTGCTCCATGATGGTGCGCAAGCCACGCGCCCCGGTCTTGCGGTCCATCGCCTTGTGCGCGATGGACCGCAGCGCGTCCTCGCGTAGCTCCAGCTCGCAGCCCTCCATGTCAAACAATCGCCGGTACTGCTTGATCAGTGCGTTCTTCGGCTCGGTCAGGATCCGGACCAGCGCCGATTCATCAAGCTCCTCCAGCGTGGCGATCACCGGAAGACGACCGACGAACTCGGGAATCAGCCCGTACCTGATCAGGTCCTCTGGCTCGACCTCGCTGAGCAGCTGACCGACCTTCTTGTCGTCGTCCTGGCTATGGACCTCTGCCGAAAACCCGATGCCCCCCTTCTTCGAGCGGTTACGGATCACCTTCTCCAGACCGGCGAACGCCCCGCCCACGATGAACAGGATGTTCGCGGTGTCGACCTGGAGGAACTCCTGCTGCGGGTGCTTGCGCCCACCCTGGGGTGGCACCGACGCGATGGTGCCCTCGATCAATTTCAGCAGGGCCTGCTGAACGCCTTCCCCGGACACGTCTCTAGTGATCGACGGATTATCCGATTTGCGGGAGATTTTATCGATCTCGTCGATGTAGACGATCCCGGTCTGGGCCTTCTCAACGTCGTAGTCGCACTTTTGCAGCAGCTTCTGGATGATGTTTTCGACGTCCTCTCCAACGTATCCCGCCTCGGTGAGGGTCGTGGCATCAGCGATCGTGAAGGGCACGTTCAGCAGCCGGGCCAAGGTCTCGGCCAGAAGCGTCTTACCCGAGCCGGTCGGGCCGATCAACAGGATGTTGCTCTTGGCGATCTCGATCTCTTCTTTGGCGCCGGTGGTCTCAAGCCGCTTGTAGTGGTTATAGACCGCAACCGACAGAACCTTCTTGGCCTGCTCCTGGCCGATGACGTACTGATCCAGGATGTCGTGGATTTCGCGAGGCTTCGGCAGCTTGCTCGTCGCGTCCCCGATGCCATCCTGCATCTCTTCGCGAATGATGTCGTTGCAGAGCTCGACACACTCGTCACAGATGAACACGGAGGGACCGGCAATGAGCTTGCGTACCTCATGCTGGCTCTTGCCGCAGAACGAGCAGTAGAGAAGCTTGCCGTCGTCGCCCTTGCCGTGGTTGCTGCCACTCATCGCAGTCTGGATCTCCGCAGGATCGTCCCGGATCAGCGGCTGCGCGCCGTCCGCCGTGGGGTGGAGTTAATCATAACCGTTTGCCGAGAGATGGCAAGGCAGCGACGACGGAGGAAATCGGGCAAGCTCCACATTCCCGAATCCCCTGGCGCCCCTTGAACGACCTTACGAAGCCGCGGCTTCGTGCGCCCATCGGCCCGCTAACGGCCATGGCGTCAACGCCACCCCGGCAAATGTAAGGCGCTGCCACCATGAGCGTTTCCCTCACCCGTCCCCCTCCCAGAGGGCGAAGGAGATGCGGAGCGCGCTGCGCGCGACTTTCAGGGCAACCTCTCAGGTAGCTACCGAAGGCCCTCGCTGCTCCAGCACCTTGTCTATCAGGCCGTATTCCACGGCAGCCTCACCGCCCATGAAGCGGTCACGCTCCGTGTCCTCCGCCACCTTTTCCACCGGCTGCCCCGTGTGGTGCGCAAGAATACGGTTGAGCTGGTCGCGGATATGCAGAATCTCCCGGGCATGAATGTCCACGTCCGTTGCCTGGCCCTGGAATCCGCCGAGCGGCTGGTGAATCATCATGCGGGAGTGCGGCAGGCAATAACGCTTGCCGGCGCCGCCGCCGGCGAGCAGAAGGGCGCCCATGCTCGCCGCCTGCCCGATACACATGGTGCTGACGTCCGGCCGGATGAAACGCATGGTGTCGTAGATCGCCAGGCCGGCAGTCACTGAGCCCCCCGGCGAGTTGATATAGAGGTGCACGTCTCTGTCGGGATTTTCCGATTCCAGAAACAGCAGCTGGGCGACCACCAGGTTCGCCATGTGATCTTCCACCGGCCCAACGATGAAAACGACGCGCTCCTTCAGCAGGCGGGAGTAAATATCGAACGAGCGCTCACCGCGGGCCGTCTGCTCGATGACGATCGGCACCAGCCCCAGAGCCTTCGGATCAAACTCCGTACTCCCGGAAAGCTTGCTCATTGTGGCCTCTCGATTCACTCTCACTGCACGTTGGGCGGAGCGGGCTAACCGGCGTCCGTCAGCTGCTGAAAACTGGCGGACTCGTCCTCGACTGCCACCTGGCTCAAAACCCAGTCTACGACCTGGTCCTGCAGCGCGAGGGATTCAACGGAGGCCAGGTGCTCCCGGTCCTTATAGTAGAAGTCAACGACCTCCTGCGGATCCTCATAGCTGGCGGCCAAGTCCTCCACCGCGGCCCGAACACGTTCGGGGTCAACCTTCATGCCATTGACTCGGACCACCTCTGCGATCACCAGCCTCAGGGCGACCCGCCGCCGGGCAGATTTCTCGAACAGACTGTCCGGCAGCTCGAATTTGGCTCCGCTCGCGCCTTGCCTCGTCTGCTCCTTCAGGGTCTGCTCCTTCAGGACGCGGATGTCCTGGCGCACCAGAGCCATGGGCAAATCGATAGGGTTCTTCGCGAGGAGGATATCCATCGCTTGCTCCTTGATGCGGCCTTTGATGCGCTGGTTGAGCTCACGCTCCATGTTCTCGCGAACATCCTGCCGAAAGCGGGCAAGATCGCCGTCTCGGACACCGAACGCCCGTGCGAATTCCTTGTCGACCTCCGGCAGCACAGGCTCTTCCACCGCGCCAATGTGCACCTCGAACTGGGCCGACTTGGCCTTCAGCTCTTCCGACCGATGGTCCTCGGGGAAGACCAGGTCAAGCTGACGATCCTCCCCCGCCTGCACGCCGATCAGCCCGGTCTCAAAGCCTGGAATCATGCGCCCTGCCCCCAGCTCGACGTAGACGTTGTCCCCTTTCCCCGCGGGCAGCTCCTCTCCGCCGACCGTACCGCCATAGCTGATGGAGACACGATCGCCTTCCCGGGCCGGACGCTCTACCGGGGCCCAGGACCGGCGCTGCAGCCGCAGCCGCTCGATCATGGCATCCACATCGCTCTCCGCCACCTCGGCGACCGGCCGCTTGATCGTCTCACCCTGCAAGGACCCGAGCTCGAACTGAGGCAGCACCTCGAAGACTGCAGTGTAACCGTAACGCCCCTCTGCCTCATAGATCTGAGGCTCAATTCGAGGGGCCCCCGCCGGCCGCAAATGCTCCTGGTCCACCGCCTGGGCAAAGCTCGACTTGACCAGATCGCCGAAGACCTCCTGCTGCAGCTGCCCGCCGTAGCGCTGCCGAAGAACCTTCACGGGCACCTTTCCCGGACGAAAGCCGGGCATGCGGATGGTCCGCGCCAGCTGCTGGAGACGTTTGTCGACCTCCGCTTCGATGCTATCGGCCGGCAATCCGACCGTCATTCGCCGCTCCAGCCCTTCCCCGGTTTCCACTGATACTTGCATGTTCGCTGTCTCTCAAGCCTCCGGCGGCTGGAATCTGGCTTCCCCCCACCGACTACCGCATCGGTTTCCGCTATTACCGATGTCTTGACTTTGCTTCCTGGCAAACCCCTGGGCGACCCCTCGCCCTCCGGCGCAGCACCCATCTGCTTGCGTCTGCGAGCCCCGAGCTCGGATCAGAGGCAGCACAATATTGGCAGCAGGGGGGCCGCTATCGGGCCGGGCAAAGACGCTAACGCCTCTGCAAACCGTCCTCCGTGTCGGTCCGACTTGGCCGCCGGGCAGCATTTTAATATAGCGTGTCGCCCCCCGCCGGTCCAAATGCCACGCATCCAGGTCAGCCCTGAAGCATGAACCGCCCTCTTATGTAGCTGACCGAGTACGGGGATTAGGAGACTGGAGTGGAAAAGGTTGGCTGAGGAGCGCGCGGACCCGTTGCCAAGAGCGATTTCGGTCGTTTCCCCCTTTCTGCAAAAGCTATTTGCTCTTATGGGCCACAGGCCCCCACCAGTACTGATCCTCGGCAGTCATGCTTCAGGGCTGCCGCTTGAGGATATGGAGAATTTCCTCAAGCTCCATGCGCAGTTGCCGGATGATCTGATGGCTTTGGGAGAGGTCTTGCTTGGCGCCCTCGCCCGACAGCTGCTGGCGCGCGCCGCCGATGGTGAACCCCTGCTCGTAGAGCAGGTTGCGGATCTGCCGCACCATGAGCACATCGTGCCGCTGGTAGTAGCGGCGGTTCCCGCGACGCTTGACCGGCTTGAGCTGGGGGAACTCCTGCTCCCAGTAACGAAGCACGTGCGGCTTGACGCCACACAGCTCGCTGACCTCGCCAATGGTGAAGTAACGCTTGCCGGGGATAGGGGGCAGCTCGGCGCTACTGGTCGCTTCCAGCATAGGCTTCCACTCGCGATTTCAGCTTTTGTCCCGGACGGAAAGTGACTACCCGGCGGGCGGTGATCGGGATCTCCTCCCCTGTCTTCGGGTTGCGGCCGGGGCGCTGGTTCTTCTCACGCAGATCAAAGTTTCCGAACCCAGAGAGCTTGACCTGTTCGCCTTTCTCCAGGGCCGCGCGGATCTCCTCGAAGAACATCTCCACGATATCCTTCGCCTCGCGCTTGTTCAGCCCGAGCTCGTCGAACAGGTGCTCAGCCATGTCGGCCTTCGTTAGTGCCATAAATCAATCCCTCAATCGTGCCCCAAGTTCGTCCCCGAGCCGGGCGAGGACCCGGGCGACCGCCCCCTCGACATCCCCATCCGTAAGTGTCTGAGACGGCGCCTGAAAAATCAATCCCAAGGCTAGGCTTTTTAGACCCGAATCTATCTTCTCCCCGTGATAGACGTCGAAGAGCACGATTTTCCTCAGCAGTTCGGGCTCGGCGGCCAGAATACAATCGCGCACTCTGCGGTGCTCGACGTCCTCTGGAAGAACCACGGCAAGGTCGCGGCGCACGGCGGGAAACTTCGAGAGGGGCTTGAACGCAGGCAAGACGCCCTGCCCCAACGCCTCCAGCGAGATCTCGAACAGGAAGGCGTTTCCGTCCATGTCGAGACGTACGCCGGCGGCCGGGTGTAGCATCCCCGTGAGGCCAATGGCATCCCCCTCGCGCTCTACACGGGCCGTCTGGCCCGGGTGCAGGGCCGGATGTTCCGCGGGGACGTATCGGAAAGCCTCCGCGGCGCCGGTGGTTGCGAGGACCGCATCGAGGTCTGCCTTGAGGTCGTAGAAGTCCACGAGCCGGCTGGGCGCACCCCATTGCTCCGGCAGGGCGGTGCCGGTGACGAGACCGCTCAGCACGCTTTCCTGGCGGAGGGGTCCGCCGTCCGTGCGGAATCGCAAGCCGGTCTCGAAGATGCGCACGCGGCGCTCCTGCCGTGCCTGGTTTTGCCTTGCGGCCTGGATCAGGCCCGGCCAAAGACTTGTGCGCATGACCGCCATGTCGGACGAGATCGGATTGGCGAGAGCCAGGGGCGCCCCGTCAGGATCAACGAGCTCCTGCAGCTCGGGGCTCACGAAGCTGTAGGTAATCACCTCGTGGTAGCCGCGACCGACCAAGGTTCCGCGCACCCGGCCGAGGTCAAGCGCGGCCTCGGGAGGAGCCTTGGTACGGGCGGCAGACAGGCCATGGGTCACCGGGATATTGTCGTAGCCGTGGATACGGCCGATCTCGGCGATGAGATCGACCTCCAGCAGGATGTCGAAGCGGCTGGTCGGCGGCAGCACCTGCCAACCTTCTTCGGTCGTTTGCAGCTCCATTCCCAGGCGGCCAAGGATGTCTTCGACGTCCGTGTCGTCGAGGGCGAGCCCCAGCACCCGGCGAATCCTTTCGCGCCTCAGGCGGAGCCACTGCCTCTCGGGCAGATGAGCGCTCGAAGCGACGTCCACCACGGGGCCTGGATGGCCGCCCACGATGTCCAGCAGGAGCCGGGTCGCCCGCTCGACGGCCTGGGTCTGCAGCCGCGGGTCGACCCCCCGCTCGAATCGGTGGGAGGAATCCGTGGCAAGACCGTAGCTTCGGGCCTTGCCGCTGATCGCCGCTGGCGCGAAGAAGGCACTTTCGAGCAAAATATCCCGCGTCCCCTCCGCCACCGCGGTCTCCGCTCCGCCCATGATCCCCGCAAGCGCTACGGGGCGCCGTGCGTCGGCGATCACCAGGGTGTCGTCCCGCAGGTCGATCTTCTCGCCATTCAGAAGTGCAAGGCGCTCACCCGGACGGGCCATACGAGCTCGGATCTCACCGTCGACCCGACGGAGGTCGAAGCCGTGCATGGGCTGGCCCAGCTCCAGGAGGACGTAGTTGGTTACGTCGACCACTGGGCTGATGCTCCGCAGGCCGCTGCGCCGCAGGCGCTCACGGAGCCACAGCGGACTCACAGCGGCCGGGTCGATGCCCCGGATCACGCGGCATGCATAGCGGGGACAGGCCGTCGGTGCATCGAGATGCACGGGGAAGCAGTCTTCCAGGGAGGCCGGCACCGGCTCCATGGCCGGCGGATGCAGGGGGGTGCGGTTTATCACGCCTACCTCTCGGGCAACCCCGGCCAGGCTCAAGCAGTCCCCGCGGTCGGGCGTCAGATCGAGCTCGATGCACTGGTCATCGAGCCCCAGCCAGCGGCGGAGGTCTTCCCCGATGGCGGCATCCGCGTCGAGGGGCATGATCCCGGTCGATGACTCCGCGAGGCCCAGCTCGGCCGCGGAGCAGATCATTCCAAAGGACTCGACCCCCCGCAGCCGGGCTCGCTTGATCCTCAGGCCCCCGGGGAGATTTGCGCCCACCAGGGCCACCGGCACCCTCATCCCCGCGGCGACGTTCGCGGCCCCGCAGACGATCTGCAGCGTCTCGCCCTGGCCGGCATCCACAGGGCAGACCCGCAGCTTCATGGCATCCGGGTGGGGCTCGACAGCTTCGACCAAGCCAATCACGACTCCTTCGAAGGGAGGCGCCGCAGGCTCCACTGCATCTACTTCCAGGCCCGCCATGGTTAGCTGGGCTACGAGTGCGCGGGTGTCCACTTCTGCCAGGTCCACCCATTCCCGAAGCCATGACTCGCTGAATCGCATCGCCCGTTGCCCTTCGTCCAAAGCCCGCGGCCAGCCCGGCAGACACCTGCCTCCGCAGTCGGCGGCGCAGCCGGTGTCAGGCCGGCCGATCCGCGAGTCCGGGGGCGCCGGATGCCCTCAGGCAAACTGCCCCAGGAATCTGAGATCGTTCTCGAAACAAAGCCGGATGTCGTTAATGCCGTAGCGCAGCATGGCGAGCCGCTCCACGCCCATCCCGAACGCGTATCCCAGGTAGCGCTCCGAATCGATGCCGACGTGGCGGAAGACCTCCGGATAGACCATGCCGCAGCCGAGCACTTCGAGCCAGCCGCTCTGCTTGCAGACGCGGCAGCCCGTGCCGCCGCACATCACGCACTGGATATCCACCTCTGCCGAAGGCTCGGTGAAGGGAAAGTAGGAAGGCCGGAAGCGGAGCTTGAGGTCCCGCTCGAAGAAGTTGCTCAAGAAATCGTAGAGGACCCCTTTCAGATCCGCGAAGCTGACCTCCTCGTCCACCAGCAGCCCCTCGACCTGATGAAACATCGGCGTGTGGGTCAGGTCCGAGTCGCAGCGATACACCCGCCCGGGGGCGATGATCTTCAGCGGTGGGGCCTCCTTCTCCATCACCCGGATTTGGACGGGGGAGGTATGGGTCCGCAGGAGGAGGTGCTCGGCGAAGTAGAAGGTGTCGTGCATCGCCCGCGCCGGATGATGGGCGGGGATGTTGAGGGCCTCGAAGTTGTGGTAGTCGTCCTCGACCTCAGGCCCCTCGGCAACCGTGAATCCGGCATTGCTGAAGAGCCGCTCGATGCGCTGCAGGGTGCGGGTGATCGGGTGAAGACCGCCCGGCTGCTGCCCGCGCCCAGGTAGGGTGACATCGATCCGCTCCACGGCAAGGCGGCTCGACAGCGATTCCTGCTCCAGTAGGGCCTTGCGGACCTCGACTGCCTCCTGCACCGCGACCTTGGCTCGGTTGATGACCTGCCCGGCAGCAGGCCGCTGCTCCGCGGGCAGTCTGCCGAGCTGCTTGAGTCGCGCGGTAAGGAGTCCGCTCTTGCCCAGATATTTCACCCGCACGCGGTCGAGGGTGGTGAGGTCTGTAGCGGTCTTGGCCGCGCGCAGGGCTTCCTGACGGAGGTCTTCGATGCCGAGTCCGGAGTCGTCGGCCATGGTCTTGCAATCGTATCAGTGCAGCGAGGCCCGCATAGAAAAGGGGAAAGACCGCGGCCTTTCCCCTCTCCCGAAGGCGCGAGTGGTCGCAACGTCAGGCGGCGAGCGCCGCCTTCGCCTGCTCGGCCAGCGCCGCAAAGCCCAGCCTGTCGTGGTAGGCGATCTCCGCGAGGACCTTGCGATCGACCTCGATACCGGCCTGCTTCAGCCCGTTAATGAGTCGGCTGTAGGACAGCCCGTTCTCCCTAGCGGCCGCATTGATGCGGACGATCCACAGGGCGCGAAACTGCCGCTTCTTTTGGCGGCGGTCCCGATAGGCATACTGACCGGCCTTGATGACGGCCTGCTTGGCGATCCGGTAGACCCTGCTCCGGGCACCGTAATAGCCTTTGGCCTCCTTCAGCACCTTTTTGTGGCGGGCGCGTGCTGTAACGCCGCGTTTGACGCGTGGCATCTGGGCTCTCCCTCCGGACCCCGCCGAATCAGCTGTAAGGCATCATCTGCCGGGCGGCCTTCTCATCCGCCTTGTGCAGATAAGCGGGCTCGCGCAGATGGCGCTTCCGTTTCGTGGGCTTCTTCGTCAGGATGTGCCGCCGGTGGGAGGCATTCCGCTTGAACGAGCCGGTGGCCGTTCGCGTGAAACGTTTAGCCGCCCCTCGATTGGTCTTGAGCTTGGGCATCTCTTGTACTCCGCGATTTAGATCTCTTTGCGGCCGGGAGCCGCGTCCTATCTCTTCTTCGGGGTCAGCACCATCACCATCTGCCGCCCCTCCATCTGGGGCTGCTGCTCCACGGTGCTGATCTCGGCCAGGTCGCCCTCGACGCGCTTCAATAGGTCCAGGCCGAGCTCGCGGTGTGCGTGCTCACGCCCACGGAAACGCATGGTGACTTTGGCCTTGTCCCCTTCGTTTAGGAAGCGCACCAGGTTGCGTAGCTTGACCTGATAGTCGCCTTGGTCCGTCCCGGGACGAAACTTGACCTCCTTGACCTGAACCTGCTTCTGCTTCTTCCTCGCTTCCTGGGTCTTCTTCTTCTGATCAAAGAGAAACCTGCCGAAGTCCATGATGCGGCACACAGGAGGCTCGGCGGTCGGTACGATCTCTACCAAGTCCAGCCCCTCCTCCTCGGCCCGCTCCTGGGCCTCCCGAAGCGCCACAACTCCAATCTGGTTCCCATCTGCGCCGATGAGGCGCACCTCGATGGCATTGATCTCTCTATTGACCCGGTTTCTTTTTGGCGCAGCTATCGCAGATTCCTCCAAATTGCATGAAACAAAAACGACCGAGAGCCCCAGGAGCCTTCGACGGTCCCGGCGCTCTTTCGCACGTCATTGAACCCGCTGCTCGACTTCACCCCTCAGGCGATCGGCGAAGGTCGCGATGTCACAAACCCCGAGATCACGCCCGGTGCGGTCACGCACCGCGACCGCCCGTTGCTCGACCTCACGGTCGCCCACGACGAGCAGGTAGGGCACCCTTTGCAGCGTGTGCTCGCGGATTTTAAAGCCGATCTTCTCGTTTCTCAAGTCGGATTCTGCCCGGAACCCTTTGTCGCGCAAGATGTTAACGACCTCCCCTGCATACTCGGCCTGACGGTCGGTAATGTTGAGCACCACCGCCTGCACCGGCGCGAGCCACACCGGGAGCGCGCCCGCGTAGTGCTCCACCTGGATCCCGATAAAGCGCTCCATGGAGCCGAGAATGGCCCGGTGGATCATCACCGGGACCCGCTTGCTGTTGTCTTCTGCGATATAGGAGGCGCCGAGTCGCCCGGGCATCGAGAAATCCACCTGGATCGTACCGCACTGCCAATGGCGGCCGATACTGTCGCGCAAAGTGAACTCGATCTTGGGGCCGTAAAAGGCGCCCTCTCCAGGCTTCACGACGAAATCGAGCCCCTTGCTGCGGAGCGATAGGTCAAGCGCGGCCTCCCCCTTGTCCCACAGGGCGTCCCCCCCCACCCGCTTCTCCGGCCGGGTGGACAGGGCAAGATCGATGGAGTCGAAGCCGAAGTCCCGGTAGGTCTCGAAGACCATCTCGATCAGGGTCCCAACCTCCGCCTGCAGCTGGTCCTCCGTGCAGAAGATGTGGGCGTCGTCCTGGGTGAAGCGGCGCGCCCGCATGAGGCCGTGCAGGGTCCCGGAGGGCTCGTTACGGTGCACCACCCCGAACTCGGCGATGCGCAGGGGCAGATCTCGATAGCTCTTCCGCCCCTGGTTGTACAGCTGGATGTGCCCTGGGCAGTTCATGGGCTTGATGGCGTAGTCCCGGTCGTCCAGGTGCGTGGTGAACATG
>Ga0307441_1000379_pt1 | contig 16500 bp, 16 predicted proteins | sample SalMarWE160420MG_FD_202149 | JGI IMG/M metagenome (GOLD analysis project Ga0307441, IMG submission 202149) | Salt marsh sediment microbial communities from the Plum Island Ecosystem LTER, Massachusetts, United States - WE1604-20 | ecosystem: Environmental > Aquatic > Marine > Intertidal zone >... | reverse complement strand
TGCCCTCGGTGATGGCCACGACCAGCTCGAGGCCGGCGTCCGCCGCCTCCAGGATGGCGTCGCCCGCGCCCGCCGGCGGCACGAAGATCACGCTGGCGTTGGCGCCCGTGGCGTCCACGGCCTCGCGTACGGTCCTGAAGATCGGCAGATCGAGCGCGTAGCGGTCGGCGCGCCCGGGCACGCCGCTGTGGTCGGTGTCGCCCTCGAAGCGCTCGCTCTCGCCGCCGCGCTTGGGGTGCACGGCGGCCACCATGCGCGTGCCGTAGGCGATGGCCTTGTCGGTATGGAACCTTCCGGCGCTGCCCAGCCCCTGCACGAGGACCCTGGTGTTCTCGTCGACGAGGATGCTCATCGCGCCAGCTCCACGATCTTCTTGGCGCCGTCCTTCATGTCGTCCGCCGCGATGAGGTTCAGCTCGGACTCCGACAGGATCGTCTTGCCGAGGTCGACGTTGGTGCCCTCCAGGCGCACGACCAGCGGCACCTTCAGCCCCACCTGCTTGACGGCGGCGACGACGCCGTTGGCGATGGTGTCACACTTCATGATGCCCCCGAAGATGTTGACGAAGATCCCCTTGACGTTGGGGTCGCGCGTGATGATGGTGAACGCCGCGCTGACGTTCTCCTCGGTGGCGCCGCCGCCCACGTCGAGGAAGTTGGCGGGCTCGCCGCCGACCTGCTTGATGGTGTCCATGGTGGCCATCGCCAGCCCGGCGCCGTTGACAAGGCAGCCGACGCTTCCTTCGAGCTTGATGAAGCTCAGCCCGTACTTGCCCGCCTCCACCTCGGCGTCGTTCTCCTCGCTCAGGTCCCGCATCGCGACGACCTCCGGGTGGCGGAACAGGGCGTTGTTGTCGAAGCTCATCTTGCCGTCGAGCGCCATCACCGCTCCCTGCTTGGTGACGACCAGCGGGTTGACCTCCAGCAGGTCGGTGTCCAGAGCGTCGGCTGCGGCCGCGAGGGCCTTCAGGAAGCCAACGCCGTTGACGAAGGCGTCGCCTTGCAGGCCCAGACCGTAGGCCAGGCGCCTGGCCTGGAAGTCGGCCAGGGACAGCGCCGGGTCGACGGTCTCACGCAGGATCTTCTCGGGCGTGTGCGCCGCGACCTCCTCGATCTCCATGCCCCCCTCGGTGGAGGCCATCACCACGTTGCGCCCGCTGACGCGGTCGAGCACGACGGAGACGTAGAGCTCACGCGCGATGTCGATGCCCTGCTCGATGTAAAGGCGATTCACCTGCTTGCCTTCCGGGCCGGTCTGAACCGTCGCCAGCGTGGAGCCGAGCATCTGACCGGCGAGCTCGCGCACGCGGGCCTCGGCCGCCGCCACGCCCCCCTTGACGCCGTCGGTGACCACGTTCACGCCGGCCACGTCGCCATGCTCCAGGAAGCGCCCCTTGCCGCGGCCACCGGCGTGGATCTGCGACTTGACCACCACCACGGGGTGGCCGCCCTCCTCGATCACCGGGCCGACCGCAGCCACGGCCTCGTCGACGGTGGTGGCCATGCGGCCGACCGGCACGGCGATGCCGCGCGCCTGCATGAGCTGCTTGGCTTGGTATTCGTGAATCTTCAAGAGAGACCTCCAGGCGACCAGCTTGAGCCGATCCACAGGGTAACGCCAGCACCCGGACCGGGCCAAGCGCAGCGCGGCGGCGGGCCCGCTCCCGCACGGCTGCACGTCCTGTTCCAGGGAGGCGGGCGGCCTGGCGGGGAGGTGTGCAACGCTTCAAGGCGGTGCGCCGTCGCGGACGCTACCATAGCTGCCATGGTGCGCACCGCCATCCTCACCGTGAGCGATTCCGGCGCTGCCGGTCAAAGAGAGGACACGGCCGTCCAGGAGATCCGGCGGATTCTCCAGGGCGGCCCCTTCGTGGAGGTCGACTACCAGTTGGTGCCGGACGAACAGGCGATCATCCGCGCGAAGCTGCGCGTGTGGTGCGACCAGGAGACGGTCGACCTGGTCCTCACGACCGGCGGCACCGGGCTGGCGCCGCGCGATCGCACGCCTGAGGCCACGCGCGACGTCATCGAGCGCGAGGTCCCCGGGCTGGCCGAGCTGATGCGCGCCCATGGCGCGCTCAAGAACCCCAAAGCGGCGCTCTCGCGGGCGGTGGTCGGCGTCCGCCGCAAGACCCTCATCGTCAATCTGCCCGGCAGTGCCTCGGGCGCGAGGGACTCCTTCGAGGCCGTGGTCGGCGTGCTGCCGCACGCGGTGGACACCGTCCTCGGCGAGAAGCGCAGCGCTCCGGACGCCTGGCACAACTGAGCACTGGCCGGGGCGGAGCTCGCCGTCCCAAGGCTGGCGGGCGCGGTGCGACCCCCGACGTGCGGCGCAGGCGGCAGGCGCGGGCCGCGCAGCTCCGTCGCGGCCGCCGCCGGGCCGCGCGGCGCTTCGCCTCGGGGGCCGTGTAGCATGGCGTGGTGAATGTCCTGGCGCTGGTCGTGTTCGTGCTCTTCCTCCTCGTCGGGCTGGTGGGCGTGGTGGTGCCGGTGCTGCCGGGCGTGCCCGTGGCCGCGGTGGGCGCGGTGCTCGCGGCCTGGATGATCGGTTTCCACCGCTTCGGGTGGACCCCCCTGCTGTCCATCCTGGGACTGGCGGTGCTGGCGCAGCTCATCGACCTGGCCGGCAACTGGCTGGGGGCGCGTGTCTACGGGGCGGGCCGGGCGGGCCTGTGGGGCGGCGTGCTCGGCTCGCTTGCCGGCCTGCTGTTCTTTCCGCCGTTCGGGTTCCTGATCGGCGCGCTGGTGGGCGCCGCGCTGTTCGAGCTGGCCGCCGGCCGGCCGCTGGAGGAGGCGCTTCGGGCGGGCGTGGGGGCGTTCGTGGGCGCTCTCGGGGGCACCGTGGTGAAGCTGCTCATCGTGGTGGCGATGGCGGTGGTGGGCGTCCCGCGGCTGTTGTGAGGGCGCGGCAGCCGCTCCCGACGGGCGTCGGCTGGTAAGCTCGGTAGCCGGGCGAGAGCACTGCGCTTGTGCGCTCCCCAGCCGCGATTCGTGACGGCAGCTGGAGGGCCGTGCCGCCGGCGGAAGCGCCGGGCCACGGCCGGGGCCGCGAGAGGACGACTGCATGGATCCGATAATGGTTCACATCGGGCCGCTGGCGATCCGCTGGTACGGCTTCCTGATCGCGCTGGCCGTGCTCATCGGCGCGCTCTGGAGCCTGCGGCTCGCGGAGCGTCGCGGCCTCGACCCAGACAAGGTGCTCGATGCCGCGGTGTGGCTGGTCCTTGCCGGCATCGTGGGCGCGCGGCTGGTGTATGTCGTCACCAGCCCGAGGGCGTTCTTCGGTCCTGGCGGGCACCCGCTGGACGCCTTCAAGGTCTGGCAGGGCGGCATCAGCATCCACGGCGGCATCCTCGGGGTGCTCTTCGCCATGTGGCTCTACAGCCGCGTGAAGCGCATCAACATGTGGGCCTACATGGACATCCTCACCCCGGTCGGGGTGCTGGGCATCATGGCCGGGCGCATCGGCAACATCATGAACGGCACGGATACGGGCGGCCGGCTGACCAATCTCGCCATCGGCTTCGACTGGCCGAAGCCCGGCACGCCGTTCCTGGGGCCGGTCGGTCGCTTCCTGTTCGGCAAGGACCTGTGGCAGTTCGCGCCTCCCGCCTGCCGGACGGTGCCGATCGGCCAGCCGTGCCACATCCACTTCGCGCAGGCCTACGGCTTCTTCGTCGGCTTCATCCTGCTGTTCATCGTGTTGTGGGCACTGCGTCACAGCCACGCGCCCGGCTACGCCTTCTGGCAGTTTGCGCTGTGGTACTCGGTGCTGCGCAGCCTCCTGGAGGAGCCCTTCCGCGACAACCCGCTGTTCTGGAAGGTCTACGACAACGTGCACGCCGGCATCGGCTTCTTCACGCTGACGCAGCTCGTCAGCATTCCCATCATCATCCTCGCCATCGTGATGCTGCGCAGGATCGCCAGGCGCGCCGCGCATGGCGCGCTGGTCATCGAGGGCGGCTGAGCATGGCCGGCCGGGCGCTGGCTGTGCTGGTGCTCGCGGCAGGGGAGGGAACGCGCATGCGCTCGGCCCTGCCGAAGGTCCTGCATGAGGCCGCCGGGCGGCCGCTGCTGGGGCACGTGTTGGCGGCGGTTCGGGCGCTGCGACCGGAGCGTGTGCTGGTCGTGGTCGGGCACGGTGGCGAGGCGGTACGGGCGCGCTTCGCCGACGCGGGCGTCGACTTCGTCGAGCAGAGCCGGCCCCGCGGCACCGGCGACGCGCTCCTGAGCGCCGGCGGGGCGCTGCGCGACTTCCGCGGGAGCCTGCTGGTGCTCTACGGCGATCAACCGCTGGTGGCCGCTCCCACCCTCGAGGCGCTCGTCGGCGAGCAGCGACGGTTGGGGGGCGCGGTGATGCTGAGCTATGCGGTCGACGAGCCGTTCGGGCTCGGCCGCGTCGTTCGGGGCGCGAGCGACGAGGTGCTGCGGGTCGTCGAGGAGAAGGATGCCAGCGCCGAGGAGCGGGCGATCACCGAGGTCTACCCTGGCGCGATCTGCTTCGACGAGGCGGTGTTCGAGCTGGCCCGCGAGCTGAGCGACGATAACGTCGCCGGCGAGTACTACCTGACCGACATGGTCGAGCTCTACCGGCGCAGCGGGCGCGGCGTGCACGTCTGCCGCGCCGAGGACGACATGCGGCGACTGATCGGCGTGAACACGCGTGCCGAGCTGGCCCGGGCCGAGGCCCTGCTGCGGGCGCGAACGCGTGCCCGCTGGCTCGACGCCGGCGTCACCATGCACGCACCCGAGTCGACGTTCATCGACGATGAGGTGACGCTGGCACGCGACGTGGTGCTCGAGCCGGGCGTGCTGCTGCGGGGGCGCACCCGCGTGGGCGAGGGTGCCCGCGTGGGCGCCTACGCGGTGCTCGACGGCTGCACGGTGGCTGCGGGCGCGCGCGTGCCGCCGCACACACGCGCCGAGGGCGAGACCTTCCCGGCCGGTTGAGCGGCCACCTGGCCTCAGCAGGGTGGCGCTCGGCCGGACCCGTCAGTCGTGCGCGCCGGGCGCGCCGCCCCGCTCGGGGTGGTGGCTGGTGTAGGGCTCGTCCACCGGGCATTCCAGGACATCCAGCGTGACGCCGTGCAGGCGCAGGCGCGCGCTTTCGGTGTAGAAGCCCAGCCGCCCCGCCTCGAAGCGCTCGTCGGCCAACGTCAGCAGGACCGCGCCGTCGAGCGAGAACTCCAGGTACGACCCGTAGGCGAGCAGCACGAACGGGTGCGGGTCTCCGTGCGGCACGTAGAAGTTCGACTGCAGCGGGACGTAATCGAAGGCCTCCTCCACGTCGCCTCCAGGATGCGCTGCCCAGGCCCGCAACTGAGCGATGCCCTTGTAGAGGTCGAGGCTCAGGTAGTAGCCGTCCGCGTTCTCGTCGAGCCGCAGCACCATGCCCACCTTGCCGGCACCGTCCAGGTGCAGGTCGCCGCGCAGGCGGAAGTCGCGATAGTGATGCCTGAGCAGGAAGATCTCGAAGCCGCTGTCGGTGCCGAAGCGCGCGACCCCGCCCTCGGCCTCGGACACCGCGTCCTGGGTGCCGAACAGCGGCTCCAGCGGCACCAGTCGATCGGCTTCCAACGTGTCCGTGACGCGCTGGTCGAAGCCGGCGAAGCTGGACAGATAGAGCTGTCCATCCGCATCGGCCCTCAACTCCTTGGGCGGCGGCAGCAGGTGGCGGCCTTCGCTGACGCGACCCTTGAAGAAGAAGTTCCAGACCAGCAGGCGGCCGTCGTCATGGCACAGCCGGGCGGCGTAGTTGCCCTGCGGCAGGAGCACGTTGTCCGAGAAGTTCAGGTAGGGCCCGCGGAAGTCTTCGGCATACCAGTAGTGCACCTTGACGTCCTCGCGGATGGAGCCGAGGAGGTACCAGCGTTCGCCGATGCGGACCGGCACCGGCACCTCGACGTCATCGTAGCGCCCCGGGTGGAAGAGCGGCTGCCTGGGCTCGAAGCGGTCGGGCTCCACCTCCTCGAGCATGGCCACGGCGCCTCGGCGGATGACCGGCCCGTAGTCCACCCGGCCGGCGGCCAGCAGGTAGCCGGCGCCGTCGACGCGCACGTAGTAGGGGTCGCGGAAGCTGACCCAGTGGCGCCCCACGTGCAGGTCGTGCTCATAGGGCGGCCCCGACAGCGTCAGCGGGTAGGCGCCGGCGTCGTCCTTGTGCCAGTCGAAGAGGTCGTCCGAGCGCGCCAGCCCGATGCGCTGCACGCGCCCCCGGTCGCGCATGCTCAGGCCGGTATAGAACATGCGCCACTGGCCGCTTCGCTGCGGGTCGGGCGAGACGCTCATCGTCCACAGCATGTCGTCGTCCCAGCCGCCGGGCTGGCTGATGAACAGCGCGTTCTCCACGCGCTGCCACGACAGGCCGTCCTCGGACACGGCGTGGGCGATGTAGTCGTGGTTGGGCAGCACCAGGTGGAACAGATGGTAGAGGCCGCCGTGACGCACGACCTCGACGTCGCCGATCTCGCTGACACGGAAGCCGAAGCCTGCGTACATGTCTCACACCCCCCGGAGAGCCGTCACGTTTGCATGTCGCCGGCGTCCTGCGTGGCCGCGTCGGCGTCCTCCCGGCCGGGAACCAGGCCGTAGTGTCGGAGCCCCTCCACGACGCCGCCCGCCAGCTCCGCGTTGGCGAAGTAGATCCCACGCCGCCCGCGCAGCCGGGAAAGCTCCGGGGCATGGTTGCCGACCACGATGCCGTCGTAGCGCGCGGCGAGCATCTCGGCGTCGTTCCCGGAGTCGCCGGCCACCACGATGTCGCGGGGCGAAAGGCCCCACTTGCGTGCCAGGTAGCGGATGGCCTTGGCCTTGGAGGCGCGTGCGGGCAACACGTCGAGGAAGGCCCCCGCGGAGTGCACCAGCGTCGCCTGGGCGCCCGCCTCGATCAGCACGGATCGCACCTCGTCGAGCGCGCGCTCGGCCGCCTCGCCCTCGGCGTGGAGGTAGTAGCTCACCTTGAAGCGTCGCTGGGCGTGGTCGGGCTGCGGTTCCAGGAACGACAGCCCGGCGAGCGCACTGCGCACCGCGTCCGGCTTCCAGCCATGGGAGAGGTAGTGGGCATAGCCGCGGTCCTCGACCGCCGCGACGCCGTAGTAGATCTCGCTTCCCACCGCGCAGACCAGCACGTCAGGTTTGGGAATGCGGTGCGTGGCCAGGGCATCCTGCACCTGCTCGAGGTTGCGGCCCGAGGCGACGGCGAAGGCGAGGTCCGCCTCGTCGAGGGCATCGGCGAGCGACTGGAGCCCCGCCAGGTCGTCGCCTCGCTCCTCGTCGATGAGCGTCTTGTCGATGTCGCATACCAGCAAAGGGCGCCCGCGGTGCAGGTGCTCGCCGGAACCGGTACGCCAGGTCGCGCGCCTGAGCTCGTCCAGGTCGGCCTGCAAGCCGGTGAGCGCCTCCAGGTAGCTGTCGCCGTGGGCCTGCCAGGAGTAGTGCCGACGCACCCCGTCGATGCCGTGCTCGGAGTAGCGGTCCCACAGGTCGCGATCCACGAGGACGCGCTTGAGCGCATCCTGGATGGCCGCCGTGTCGCGGGCATCGACCAGGATTCCGCTCTGGCAGTTGTGGATGATGTCCTGCGGGCCGCCGTGGTCGGTGGACACCACCGGCAGCCCCGACGAGCTGGCCTCGATCAGCGTGATGCCGAAGTTCTCCACCAGGGCCGGGTTCACGAACACGCCCCGGCTGGCCGCCGCCAGCCGGTAGAGGACGGGGATGTCCGTGTCCGGATCATGCTTCTTGGGCAGCGCGAGCCGGCCGTAGAGGTCATAGCGGTCCATGAGCAGCAACATGCGGGTGAGGACCTCTTGCTCGTTGTCGTCCATCTGCGTGATGTCCTTGCGCACGCCGGCGAACAGCGCCAGGTTGGCGATCTGCTGCAGCTCCTTGTCCTCGCCGTAGGCGGTCAACAGGCCGTCGATGTTCTTGCGCCGGTCCGGCCGGCTGATGGCCAGGATCAGCGGCTTGTTGGGGTCGTAGAGGAAGCGCGCGATCTCCTGCTTCTGACGGACGCGCGCCCTGACGACCGCCTCTCCGGGGTCGAAGGCGTCGTCGAGGTCGTAGTAGAACGGGTAGAAGGTGTCGACCTCGATGCCCGGCGGGATCACGCGGTAGTGGGCACGGCTGCTGGCGCGGTAGAGCTCGTAACCGTGCTGGACCTCATGGTTGGTGCTTGCGATCACCAGGTCCGCCTTCTCCAAGACCTCTTCCTCGACGGCGATGCGGTGGTTGATGTGGTACTGGCGGTCGATCTCCTCTTCGGTCATGCCGGCCCGCGTCAGGACGCGGAGCTTGTTGCGTCCAAGCGAGTGGCCCGTGAAGATCAACGGCACCCCCAGCACGCTGGCGAGCTGCAGCGCCACGTACCCCGCGTCGGCGTAGTGGCCGTGCACCACGTCGGGTGTGATGCCGTGCTCGCGGTCGAAGCGCAGCACCGCCTCGACGAACTCGTCCAGCAGCGGCCACAGCAGCTCCTTGCGGCGGTAGCGGGTGCCCCCGGCCCGGACACGCACCAACCGCGCCTTGGGTCCGAGGTCCTCGATGGGAACGGCATAGTCGTTCGACACGCGTGGGTCGTCGATGAGCCGCGTGAACAGGTCGACCTGCCCCACGTCGGGGCGCCGACCCAGCGCGCGCGCAAGCTCGACGACGTACTTCGTCTGCCCGCCGGTGTCGGCGTCGCGACCCAGCTCCAGGTCCTCACCGCGGATGAGGCCGTGGATGCTGAACATCTGGACGATCGGCCCGCGCCCGAAGCTCTCGCCGTCGCTGTCGGTCATGGTCCCAGACTGCCCTCCCAAAACAGGCTACCAGACGCTTTCCGGCCGGCCCGTAAGGGAGCGTGGTCCGGCGCTCCGCGAGCGGGTGCTATCCTGCCGGCGGAGGAGCGATGGCCCTGTTCGACAAGCCCCCTGCGGTGCTGGCATTGGAAGACGGAACTGTGTACTACGGCTACGCCTTCGGTCACCCCGGCCGCAGCGTGGGTGAGGTGGTGTTCAACACCTCGATGACCGGGTACCAGGAGATCCTGACCGACCCGAGCTACAAGGGGCAGATCGTCACCATGACCTACCCGCACATCGGGAACTACGGGGTCAGCGTGTACGACATGGAGTCGAACCGGCCCTACGCGCAGGGCTTCATCGTGCGCGAGTTCAGCCGCACGGCCTCCAACCACCGTGCCAACCAGGACCTCCAGAGCTTCATGGAGCAGCATCGCATCGTGGGGATCGAGGGCATCGACACGCGTGCGCTCACGCGCCGGTTGCGGACCGGCGGCGTGGTGAAGGGCGTCATCCACCACGGCGCCGTCGACGCCGATCTCGAGGCCGAGCTGGTGCGGCGGGCGCGGGAGCACGAGGACATCGACGGCCGCGACATGACGCCTGAGGTCACCACCCCGTTGCCGTACGCGAGGCCTTCGTTCAACGAGACCCCCCGCGTGGTGGTCATGGACTTCGGCATCAAGCACTCCATCGTGTACAAGCTCGAGCAGGCCGGGGCCGAGGTCATCGTGGTGCCTGCCCAGACGACGCCGGCGCAGATCATGGCGCTCGATCCCTACGGCCTGGTCCTGTCCAACGGCCCCGGCGATCCCGACGGCCCCAAGTACGCGCACGACACGGTGTGGCAGCTGCTCGGCCTGCTCCCGACGTACGGGATCTGCCTCGGCCACCAGCTCCTGGGCCTCGCCGTCGGCGGTCGCACCTTCAAGCTCCGCTACGGGCACCACGGGGCCAACACGCCGGTGAAGAACGTGGTCACCGGCGCCGTCGAGATCACCAGCCAGAACCACAACTACGCCGTCGACATCGACAGCATCCCCGGCCGGCAGTTCGTGGCCACGCACATCAACCTCAACGACGGCACCCTCGAGGGCATGGCGCACCAGCGCTACCCGGTGTTCAGCGTGCAGTACCACCCCGAGGCCAGTCCCGGGCCGCACGACGCCAACTACCTGTTCCGCCGCTTCATCGAAGAGGTGAACGCCTTCGAAGGGGCGACGGCCCTGCCGGCGGCGACCGCGCAGCCGCTCGGCGTGTTCTGAGCGGAGCGGCCGCCCGAAGCCGCTCAGTTGACCACGCGCGTGGGCTCCAGGCGGCCTTTTCGCCAGCGGGCCAGCAGGTAGGCGGCGAGCCCTACCGGCCCGAGCAGCAGGGTCGCGATGACGAAGGGCGCCGCGGGGACGTTCCAGTAGCGCGCGTCGCGGAAGATCCACACGCCGGCGAACAACGTCAGGGTGACCAGATCGGCCACCGCCAGCAGCGCTCCCCAGGGCATCGCGAGGAAGCGCTGGACGCCGGCCAGCGCCAGGCTCGGCACGCCCGCGGACGCCAGCGCCCCGACCAGCGGCACCAGCACGACCGCACCGAGGGCGACGAAGGGCCAGGGCGACTGCACGGCGGCGATGGTGAAGCGTCGGCGGGGGAACAGCAGCATCGCGCCCCACAGCAGCAGCGGCGCGACCACGAACAGGTTGAACAGGCCGTTCATGGTGCGAGTGTATCGTCCGGAGCGCCTTCCCACGTGCTCGGCATCGCCTCGGGATGCAAGCGTGATACCCCCATGCCAGACTGGGGCCAGCATGGCGCGCGAGAGGCTGCTGGTGGTCGAGGACGACAGGGACATCGCCCGGGTCGTCGAGTTGCACCTGTCGGACCTGGGCCACGAGGTCAGCTGGACGCCGTCGGGCGTCGAGGGCCTCGAGCTGGCGCTGTCCGGGCGCTTCGCCCTGGTGGTGCTCGACCTGAGGCTGCCTGACCTGGACGGACTGGAGCTGTGTCGGACGCTGCGCGCCACGCGGCCGGACGTGCTGGTGCTGATGCTCACCGCGCGCTCCTCCGAGCTCGACCGTGTGGTCGGCTTGGAGCTGGGTGCGGACGACTACCTGGGCAAGCCGTTCGGGGTGCGCGAGCTGCAGGCGCGGGTGAAGGCGCTGCTCCGCCGGCGTCGCGAGGCCGCACGCGCCGAGAGCATGCCGGAGCGGCTGTGCAGCGGCGACCTCGAGATCGACGTGCGCGGACGCGAGGTGCGCCTGGCGGGGAACGTGGTGCACCTCACCGCGCGCGAGTTCGACCTGCTGGTGCAGTTCGCCCGCAACCCCGGCCGCGTGTACAGCCGCACCGAGTTGCTCGACCTCGTCTGGGGTCACGGCTTCGATGGCTTCGAGCACACGGTGAACTCGCACATCAACCGTCTGCGGGGCAAGATCGAGCCCGATCCGGCCCAGCCGAGCTACATCCGGACGGTCTGGGGCGTGGGCTACAAGTTCACGGGTCCGGACGGCTGAGGGGCCGATGCGCACGCTGCACGCACGCTTGATGCTGGTGCTGGCGCTGGCGCTGGTGGCGGCCGGCGCGGCCTTGCTGTTGCTGACGGTGCGCAGCGCTCGCGGGTACTACCAGGAAGTGACGCAGCGGCAGAACGCCGACGTAGCGGCCAACCTGGTGTCGGAGCACGACTTGATGATCGGCCACGACGTCGACCGGGCAAGGCTGGCGGCGGTGGCCAAGAACCTCGCCATGACCAACCCCGGTGTCGAGGTCTACGTCCTCGACGCGCAGGGCCAGGTGCTCGCAGGCAGCGTCCCGACCGCCAGCTGGGAGCGGTCGACGGTGTCGCTCGCCGCAGTGCGCACGTTCCTGGAGCGGCCGCGCCGCTACCCCATCCTGGGCACCGACCCGCGCCGCGGCGGTCGCACGGTGTTCTCGGTCGCGCCGCTGACGGGGGGCGGCGGCTACTTATACGTGGTGCTGACCGACGAGATGCGCTCGGGAATCGTCCGCGACGTGCAGGGCAGCACGGCACTGCGCTTCGCCCTCTACGGCGGCGCCGGCATCCTGGTCCTGGTGCTGGCCGGCGGAGCGCTGGCCTTCTTCTCGCTGACGCGGCGCCTGAGACGGCTGCAGCGCGCCATGACCGCCTTTCGCGGCGAGGGGACGGCACCGGGAACGGCGACGGTCGGCCTGGCGCCGGTCCCCTCGCCGCGCGACGAGATAGACGTGCTGCACAACGATTTCATCGCGCTTGCGGATCGCATCGGCGACCAGGTCGACGCGTTGAAGCGCTCCGACGAGGTGCGGCGGGAGCTCGTCACCAACGTGTCGCATGACCTGCGCACGCCGCTGGCGGCGCTGCGCGGCTCGCTGGAGACGCTGGCGTTGAAGGGCAACGCGCTCGGAGCCCGTGAGCGCGGGGCGTTCCTGGCGGCGGCGCAGGCACAGAGCGAGCGCCTGGGACGCCTAATCGACCAGCTCTTCGAGCTGTCGCTGCTCGACGGCGAGGCGACGCCGTGGCAGGCGGAGGACTTCCCTCTGGCTGAGCTGGTGTCCGACACGGTGGAGAAGGACCGCCAGCGTGCGGAGGCCAAGGGGGTGCGCATCGAGCTCGAGGTGCCTGCGTCGCTGCCGTTCGTGCGCGGGAACCTCGGTCTCATCGAGCGCACGCTCTCCAACCTGCTCGACAATGCCCTGCGGCACACGCCCGCCGGCGGCGAGGTGCGGGTGTCGCTCGGCCTGGCCGCCGACGGCCGCGTGCAGGTGAGCGTGCGCGACACCGGCGAAGGCATTCCCGCCCGCCACCAGGCGCGCATCTTCGAACGCTTCTACCGCGTGGGGGACGACGCGCGCGGTCCCGGCGGTGCCGGGCTCGGTCTCGCCATCGCGGCGCGTGTGGTGGAGCTCCACGGCGGCACCCTGACGGTCGAGAGCCGGCCGGGGGAGGGTAGCCGTTTCTGCTTCGACCTGCCTGCGGCGGGGTCGGCGTGATCCTTCGGTGAAGGATCGTGACACTGGCGTCAGGTCCGCTCCCTAACCTCGAAGCGAAAGGCGAGGTGAGAGCGTTGAAGAGAGTCCTGTTCGGTCTGCTGCTGGCTGCGTCGGCGATGCTCGGGGCGAGTGCCGGGGCGCAGGCGGCCATGGGTGCCCACACGGTCGCGGTCACCATCACCAACACCACGTCGCACCAGGCGTTCAGCGCGCCGGTGGTGGTGTCGCACAGCAAGGACTACCTGCCGTTCGCCCTTGGTGAGCCGGTCTACCCTGAGCTGGTCCCGCTCGCCGAGGACGGTATGACCGGGGAGTTCGTCACGGTCGCCAAGGTGGACACGGCGATCCTGGATTACGCCGTCGCCATGCACGCGCTGCCGCCCGGTCAGAGCGTGACCTTGACGGTGCGCGTCGACGATGCCCACCCTCTGCTGTCGGTGTTCGGCATGATGGTCACCACCAACGACACGGTCTTCTACTACGGCACCGACCTGGCCATGGCCGGCGCCGGCTCGGGCGGCGCGGGAGGCATGGGATCGGGCGAGATGGCCGGCGGCATGGGTGCGCAGGCGGGCGGCGCGGACGCGATGGCCGGCGACGGCATGACGGCGACGACGGAGAAGTCCGGCGGCGCAGACGCGAACCAGCACCCGGGCGGAGCCGACATGGCGGGTCAGGGCATGATGGCCCACGTCGATCTCTACGACGGCACCGTGCGTGCCCTGGACGCCGGCAGTGAGGCGAACACCGAGTCCTGCCGGGACATCCCAGGGCCGCCGTGCGGCAGCGTCGGCGTCCGCCACCCGGCGATGGCCGAGGGCGTGGTGGGCGTCAGTCACGGTCTGACGGGCACGGGAGACCTCGCCAAGGCGGTCTACGGCTGGAACGACCCGGTGGCGACCGTCACCCTTTCGACCCCTTGACGCACCGAACGGGCGCGCGCTCCACGCGCCCCCCGGGTTGTGCAACGACGGCGCCGGCGCCCCAAAGCGCCGGCGCCGTCGGCGAGGCGTGCGGCGCTCGTGGCGTGCCGCCATCGCTCAGGTCGCGGGGAAGAGATCGTCGGTATCGAGCCAGAGCGTGACCGGCCCACGATTCACGAGCTCGACCTCCATCGGCGCCCCGAAGCGGCCGGTGGCGACGGACACGCCGTTGGCTCGCAGCGCGTCCACGAAGTGATGGTAGAGCGCCTCGGCATGCTCGGGGCTGGCGGCCCCCGTGAATCCCGGGCGGTTGCCGTTGCGGGCGTCGGCGTAGAGCGTGAACTGGCTGACCACCAGGCAGCCGCCGCCGACGTCTACGAGCGCCCGGTTCATCCGGCCCCGGGCGTCCTCGAACACGCGCAGCTTTCGCACCTTGTCGGCGAGCTTCGTCGCCAGCGTGGCGTCGTCGCCCGGCGCCACGCCCAGGAGCACCAGGAAGCCGTTCTCCGTGCGCCCGACCTCACGGCCCGCGACGCGGACCGACGCCCGCTCGACGCGCTGCACGAGCGCCCTCACGAGCGCGGGGCTGATGCGCCGGACAGCGGCCGCGTGTGCGGCCGTGAACGCGGCCGGCGGTCGCGCCACGCCCGCCTCAGAAGAGCCCCTCCTGGTGTGCCGTGTCGATGTGCAGCGTCGCCCCCTTGGGCGGCAAGGTGGCCAGCACCCGCACCAGCTCCTGCATGTCCTGCCAGGTCTGCCACTTGGGTCCGCCGCGCTCGCGGCTCGGGTTCCTGAGAAGATAGGCCGGGTGGTACAGCGGGAACACGCGGATGCCCTTCCAGTCGAACCAGTGGCCGTGGGTGCGGGTGATGCCCTCCTTGCTGCCGAGGAAGTACTGCGTCGGCACGTTGCCGAGCGTGGCGATGACCTGTGGCCGGATGACGCGGATCTGGGCGAGCAGCAGCGGCTCGCTGGCCTGGATCTCCTCCGGTCGCGGGTTGCGGTTCCCGGGGGGCCTGAACTTCAGCATGTTGGTGATGTACAAAGCGTCGCGATCCAGATCCACGGACGCCAGCACGCGGTCGAGAAGCTGCCCGGCGCGGCCGACGAAGGGGCGGCCCGCGCGGTCCTCGTCCTCGCCCGGCGCCTCGCCGATCAGCATCAGCCGCGCGTCCGGGTCGCCCTCTCCGAACACCAGATTGGTCGACAGCTCGTGCAGCGCATCCGGACGTCGGATGGCCTCTTGCTCCAGCTCCTGCAGCGTCACGGCGCAGTCACCACGCGTCGCCCGGGGCGCCGCGTCCGGGCGCCCGCCCGTCCTGCCGGCACGTCAGCGGCGCGTGGCGGCGTCGAGCGGCGGCCGCTGGCTGCGTACCTCGCGGCGCACCTTGGGCTCGAGCCCGATCATCAGGAAGAAGTTTTCCAGGGCGTTCTCCTGCCCCTTGATCTCAGTGAAGTCGGCCTCGTCCGTACCGGTCACGAAGGGGAGCTCCTGGTAGCGTCGGAGCGCCTCCCGGACCACGTCGGCCGGGCTCTGGTTCTGCGCGATCTCGGTGAGGTGGGCATAGACCATGCGCCGGGCCTCAGCATGTCGGCGGAAGGCGTCGGGCCGGTCGGTCTCGGCTGAGCGGAGGAGGTCCTGCTTGGCGATCCGCCGATAGTGCTTCAGGCCCCGGATGATCTCGTCCGAGCTGAGGACCACCTTGACGTCCATAGCCTCTCCTTTCGTGGGCGCGCGCGTCGCCACGCCACGCCCGGCGGCCGCTGCGGCCGCGGTGCCGAAACCGTCTCGTCCGGGGGGATGACCCGCCACACCGCCCATGCCCGCGTCGCTGACGTCGGCGGGGATGCGGCGATCACCGTTCACTCGGGATCAGGCCTTGATGGGCGGCATCGGAACAGGAGGCAACTCGCCCTCGCCTCCCGAGGACTCCAGGACTTCGCCCGTGAAACGCTGCAGTGCGCTCAACTCCTCGGCATCCGAGCGGTATCCGCACGCCCGGCACTCCAACTCGGAGAAGCCCTCCACGTAGTGGTAGGTGATGGTGTCACGGCTGCCGCACTGCGGGCAGGGAGCGTGTTCGAGGCGTCCTTCTGCGTCCACCGATCAACTCCTTGACTCGCAGTCTAGCGCACTTGCGGCCGCCAGCGGTGACGTTGGTCACTGCTTCGAGATGTGCTGTTCTGGACGCGATGCGTTCAGTGCTTCGGCGTGGCGGCCGCCTGCTCGAGGAGCTCGCCGGCGTGGTCGAGGGAGGTCGGCGTGATCCTGCCCGAGAGCATGCGGGCCAGCTCCTCGCGGCGGGCCTTGCCTTCGAGGCGCACGACGCGCGTGATCGTGCGGTCCGCCTCGGCGGCCTTGCTGACGGCGAACTGCGCGTCGGCGAAGGCGGCGACCTGGGGCAGGTGCGTGACCACCAGCACCTGGTGGCGCCGCGACAGGCGCTTGAGCAGGACGCCTACCGCGCGCGCGGTTCGCCCCCCGATGCCGGCGTCGATCTCGTCGAAGACCAGGACGGGCACGTCGCTGCCCGTCACCAGGTTGAGCGCCAGCATCAGGCGCGACAGCTCGCCGCCGGAGGCCACCGCGGCGAGCGGCGCCAGCGGCTCGCCCGGGTGGGCGACGAACAGGAAGCGTACACGATCGCGGCCGTGTGGGCCGAGCTCATCCTCGGAAGCCAGCGCGACCTCGAAGCGTGCCCGCTCCATGCCCAGCTCCGCGAGCAATGGCAGAACGTCGCGTTGCAGGGCCGTGGCTGCCCGTGCGCGGGCCTGGCCGAGAGCCTCCGCCGAGGTGGCAAGCGTGGCGGA
>Ga0307441_1000378_pt1 | contig 16502 bp, 14 predicted proteins | sample SalMarWE160420MG_FD_202149 | JGI IMG/M metagenome (GOLD analysis project Ga0307441, IMG submission 202149) | Salt marsh sediment microbial communities from the Plum Island Ecosystem LTER, Massachusetts, United States - WE1604-20 | ecosystem: Environmental > Aquatic > Marine > Intertidal zone >... | reverse complement strand
ACGCTGTCCGACCGCTATATCACCGCCCGCTTCCTGCCGGACAAGGCCATCGACCTGGTCGACGAGGCCGCCAGCCGGCTCAAGATGGAGATCGACTCGCGCCCCGTCGAGATCGACGAGGTCGAACGGCTGGTGCGCCGCCTCGAGATCGAGGAGATGGCGCTGGCCAAGGAGGAGGACGAGGCGTCCAAGGAGCGGCTGGACAAGCTGCGCTCCGAGCTGGCCGATCAGAAGGAGAAGCTGGCCGAGCTGACCACCCGCTGGCAGAACGAGAAGAGCGCGATCGACGTCGTCCGTGAGCTCAAGGAGCAGCTGGACACGTTGCGCGGGGAGTCCGAGCGCGCCGAGCGCGACGGCGACCTGGCCAAGGCCGCCGAGCTGCGGTACGGGCGCATCCCCGAGGTCGAGAAGAAGCTCGACGCCGCGCTGCCGCACGCCGAGGCCCGCGACAACGTGATGCTCAAGGAGGAGGTCGGGCCCGACGACATTGCCGATGTCGTGTCGGCGTGGACCGGCATCCCCGCCGGCCGCATGCTCGAGGGCGAGACCGCCAAGCTGCTGCGCATGGAGGACGAGCTGGGCAAGCGCGTCGTCGGACAGACGAAGGCCGTGCAGGCGGTCTCGGACGCGGTGCGCCGCAGCCGGGCGGGTGTCGCCGACCCCAACCGGCCGACCGGGTCGTTCATGTTCCTCGGCCCGACCGGTGTCGGTAAGACCGAGCTGGCCAAGGCGCTGGCGGAGTTCCTGTTCGACGATGAGCGCGCGATGGTCCGCATCGACATGAGCGAGTACGGCGAGAAGCACTCGGTCGCCCGCCTCGTCGGTGCGCCCCCCGGGTACATCGGCTACGACCAGGGCGGTCAGCTGACCGAGGCGGTGCGACGGCGCCCCTACACGGTGATCCTGTTCGACGAGATCGAGAAGGCGCACCCGGACGTGTTCGACGTGCTGCTGCAGGTGCTCGACGAGGGCCGGCTCACCGACGGGCAGGGCCGCACGGTGGACTTCCGCAACACCATCCTGATCCTGACGTCCAACCTGGGGTCGGGCGGTGACGAGGAGCAGGTGATGGCCGCGGTGCGCTCGGCGTTCAAGCCGGAGTTCATCAACCGGCTCGACGACGTGATCGTCTTCCACGGCCTGCAGCCCGATGAGCTGGTGGCCATCGTCGACATCCAGCTCGCCCAGCTGCAGAAGCGGCTGGCGCAGCGTCGCCTCGCGCTGGAGGTGTCGCTGCCGGCCAAGGAGTGGTTGGCGCAGCGCGGATTCGACCCGGTCTACGGGGCGCGGCCGCTGCGGCGGCTGCTGCAGCAGGCCATCGGCGACCAGCTGGCCAAGCAGTTGCTGGCCGGCGACGTGCACGACGGGGATACCGTCCCGGTCAACGTCAGCCCCGACGGTGACTCGCTGGTGCTGGGCTGAGTCTCTCCCTCAGAACTGCACCTGCGGCGGCGCCTGCTGGCCTTCGGGCGCCTGGTAGAACGGCCGCTTGGTCACACCCGCCAGTCCGGTGAAGAACACCCAGGGGATGGTGACCACGCGCTGGTTCAGGCTGGCCGCCGCGTCGTTGTAGTACTGGCGCGCGAAGGCCAGCTGGTTCTCGGTGTCGGCGAGTTGCTCCTGCAGCTGGCCGAAGTTGGCCGAGGCCTTCAGGTCCGGGTAGTTCTCGGCAACGGCGAGCACGTTGCCGATCGCCCGGTCCAAGCGGCCCTGCGCCTGGCCCTTTTCGTCGACGGAGCCGGACGCCGCCGCCCGGGTCACCCCCGCCCGGGCGGCGGTGACCTCCTCGAAGATCGACTTCTCGTGCGCCGCATATCCCTTGACGGTGTTGACCAGGTTGGGCACCAGGTCGGCGCGGCGGGTCAGTTGGACATCGATACCGCCGAGGGCCTCCTGGGCCTTGACGTCGAGTCTGCGCAGCGCGTTGAACGCGATCACACCGAGGATCACCAGCCCCGCCAGCGCGATCGCGCCGATGGTCACGAGGACACCCATTGACATAGCACTACCTCCTTCGGCCCGAACCGATCCGGTCTACCACGTACCCCCGCCCCCGCCGCCGCCCCCGCCCCAGCTGCCGCCGCTGCTGCTGAAACTCGAGCCGCCCGAGCTCGACGAGGAACTCTGCGCGGCGTGGTAGGCGCTGATCGACGCCGACACGGCGGACTCGAAGCTGTCGAACCCGCCGGACGACGAGTACAGCGTGGCCGAGCGGCTGGCCGACGAGATCGGATACCAGGTCGGGATCGGGGGCTCGGACCCCGTCGCGGTCCGGTACTTGGCGGCCCACCTCTCGGCGGCGTCGAACGCCACGGCGTACGGGATGTAGGAGACGAACAGATCCCTGCGCGCGGCATAGTCGAATCGGTCTTCGGCGGAGGGCGTGGTCAACAGCCGCTCGAAGCCGGCCGCTCGTGACCACAGCCGGCGACCCGCCGGGGTGCGGCGGGTGCCGACACCGCCGGCGAGCAACCCGATCCCGCCGATCGCGAATGCCGCGAACGGCAGCCCCCACATGGTCCACACGAAGACACCGACAAACCCCAGGACCGCGAGCACCAGGCAGAGCATGACCAGGATCCGCCCCACCCACTCCGCGGCGACGGTAACGACCAATCCCTGGGTGCGGGCCCAGGATCCGCAGCTGGACCGCAGCCGGTCTCTTGCCTCCGAGAGCTTCTGGCCCGCGGTCTGGCTGCCGGTGACACCGAATTTGGCGCCCGCGGTGCCGATCCCCAGCGCGTCGCCGACCTCCCGGGTAACCGGGTCGACGGCCGCCCACCGGTCCGGGGTGCCGAGGCCGGTGACGCTGAAGCGGTTGGCCTTGGCCCTGTCGAGTCGCACCAGTCCCCGCTCGGCCATGTACAGCAGCGTCGCCACCAGCGCGTGCTCGCCGACCTTCTCGGTGACGATGTAGGCGGTCTGCACCGGCCCGAGCCCCTCGGGCGGGACGTAGAGCACCGGAGCGCCGGGGGACGCCTCGCGGGAGCGACGATGCCACGAGTAACCGCCCAGCGCGGCAAGGACCGACAGCAGCGCCGCCAGGCCGGCGATCGGGACCGATCGACCGAAGATCTTGTCGAAGCGCTCGGTCCACGGCAGCGTGGCGCGGTGCGGTAGCGGTACCTGCAGGTCGATCCGCGCGGTGACCGGGTTCTGCGGCGGCAGCCGCGCGGCGGTCACCGTGACATGGCCGGTGCCGGCGCCGGTGATCGCGCACGGGATCGCCCCGGTCTCGTCCGCGGCGCATTGCACCAGCCCGGCCGGACCCGGCAGATCGATGGTGACGTGCGCGGCGTCGATCTTCATCGCCCAGAAGCCGACCACGTTGTAGTAGAACGACGCTGTGGGTGTGGCCGGGTTCGCCCCGGCGCGACTGGTGAACTTCCCGGGTGCGGCCGGCGGTCTCACCAGCCCGCCGTCGACCGTGTAGTTGATCGTGTAGGTGTGCAGACCCGGGCCCGCCGTCACGTTCGGGTCGCCGATGCGGGCGACGTAGAAACGGCGACTGTCGCGCCACTCATAGCTCACCGGCACCGCCTGGTCGTCCAGGGTGACGCCGGTGATGGTGGGGACCATCCGCGCATGCGGGTCGGTGGGATCGGCGACGGGAAAGAACCGGAAGATGCCGTGCCGGTTTGCGCCGAGTCTGACCGCGAGCACCTCCGTGGCCGCGATGCGCCCGTCGGCGGCCACGCGGTAGGTGGCGGCGTAGTCGTTGATCTCGGACTGCCAATCGATCGCGCTCGTCGCCGAACCCGAGCCGTTGCCCCGGGCCAGCGGCCAGAGCAGGCCCAGGCCCGACAGCGCGACGAGCACCATCGCCACGACCAGTTTCTTCATCGCAACGGATGCCTCCGGACGGCACGCTCCTGCGCCACCCACCGATCAGTGGGGCGTTTGCCACCCACCGATCAGTGGGGCGTTTGCCGCACGCGGAATTCTGCCACGAACGCACCTGGTTTCTGCCGCGAAATCGCTGACTGCGGCGGGAAGCCCGATGCCCGTCGCGCGGCGCTGGGTGCGAATTGTGCTGTCACGTGCCTGATGCGCGGTTGTGACCTGCTCGGATTCTCCACTCCGGCCCAAGAGCAGATACCCTAGCTGGGATGGTCCCCCTTTGGTTCACGCTGTCCGCCCTGTGCTTCGTCGGCGCGGGTGTGTTGCTGTATGTCGACGTCGATCGACGCCGCGGGCGCAGCCGGCGCCGCAAATCGTGGGCGCGGTCGCACGGATTCGACTACGAGCGGGAATCGGCCGAGATCCTCAAACGCTGGAAGCGCGGCGTGATGTCGACGGTCGGCGAGATCACCGCCCACAACGTCGTGCTGGGCCAGATCCGCGGCGAGGCGGTGTACATCTTCGACCTCGAAGAGGTCGCCACGGTGATCGCGCTGCACCGCAAGGTGGGCACCAACGTCGTGATGGACCTGCGGCTCAAGGGACTCAAAGAGCCGCGGGAGAATGACATTTGGCTGTTGGGCGCGATCGGGCCGCGGATGGTGTACTCGACCAATCTGGACGCGGCCCGGCGGGCCTGCGACCGGCGCATGGTCACCTTCGCGCACACGGCGCCCGACTGCGCCGAGATCATGTGGAACGAGCAGAACTGGACGTTGGTGGCCATGCCGATCGCCAGCACGCGCACCCAATGGGACGAAGGCCTGCGCACCGTGCGCCAGTTCAACGACTTGCTGCGGGTGTTGCCGCCACTGCCCCAGGAGACTCCGGCGGAGGCCGGGGCACCGGCGGGGCTGCGTAACGCCGCGCCGAGCCGCCCGCTGACTCCGGCCGGCCGCCCGGAGCTGCCGCCCCGGCGCGCGCAGCAGGATGTGGCGGGCCTGGTGGGCCCGGACCTGCAGCCGGGCCGGCGCGCGCCGGAGCCCGTGCGCCGGGACCAGGGTCGCCCCGAGGGTCGCACCGAGGGCCGCACCGAGGGCCGCACCGAGGGTCGCACCGAGGGCCGCCCCGAGGCCGTTCGCCGGTCCCCGCCCCCGGGGCGCAACGGCCACGAGGCCACCAACTACCAGCGCTGACAGCGCGCCGGGCCGGGCGCGGGGCCGCTGGGAGCGCCGTCATTATGATGTCGCTCATGCCTCGCCCCGTCGCCCTGATCACCGGGCCCACGTCCGGGATCGGCGCCGGCTACGCGCGCCGCTACGCTCGCGACGGCTACGACCTGGTCCTGGTCGCCCGCGACGCCGACCGGCTGACCAAGCTCGCGGCCGAACTCGAAGGCGAGGCGGGCAGCGTGGCCATCCTGCCCGCCGACCTGGCCGACGCCGCCGACCGGGCCGAGGTCGTCGACCGCCTCGCCGGGGGAGTGCGAGTGTTGGTCAACAACGCGGGATTCGGCACGTCCGGCGAGTTCTGGGCGACGGATCCCGCGCTGCTGCAGGCGCAGCTGGACGTCAACGTGACGGCGGTGATGCAGCTGACCCGGGCCGCACTGCCGGCCATGCTCGCCGTGGGCGCCGGGACCGTCCTCAACGTCGCCAGCGTCGCCGGGCTGGTCCCGGGGCGGGGGTCGAGCTACTCGGCGTCCAAGGCGTGGGTGATCTCGTTCAGCGAGGGTTTGGCCGTCGGCCTGCAGGGCACCGGCGTCGGCGTGCACGCCGTCTGTCCGGGATACGTGCACACCGAATTTCACGCCCGGGCCGGGATCGACATGGCCAGGCTGCCGTCGTTCATGTGGCTCGAGGTGGACGACGTCGTCGGGCAGAGCCTGGACGACGTCGCCCGCGGCAAGGTGATCAGCATTCCGGGCAAGCAGTACAAGGCGCTGGTGAGCGCCGGACGCATGCTCCCGCGGCCGCTGATGCGCGCCGCGACCAAACGATTCGGCGGCGGCCGTGGACGAAGCTGACCGCGCGGAACTGGCTGACCTGGTGCGGCGGTTGGCGGTGGTGCACGGCCGGGTCACGCTGTCGTCGGGCAAACAGGCCGACTACTACGTCGACCTGCGCCGCGTCACCCTGCACCACCGGGCCTCGGCCTTGATCGGCACGCTGGTGCGCCAACTCACCGGCGACTGGGACTACGCGGTGGTCGGCGGTCTGACCCTGGGCGCCGACCCGGTAGCGACGGCCGTCATGCACGCACCCGGACGCCCGATCGACGCGTTCGTGGTGCGCAAGTCGGCGAAAACCCATGGAATGCAACGCCTTATCGAAGGATCGGAGGTCGCCGGCCGGCGGGCGCTGGTGGTGGAGGACACCAGCACCACGGGCAATTCGGCGCTGACCGCGGTGCGCGCCGTCCGGGACGCCGGCGGCGAGGTGGTCGGGGTGGCCACCGTGGTGGACCGCGCCACCGGCGCCGCCGAGGCGATACAGGCCGAGGGGCTGTTGTACCGCAGCGTGCTGGGCCTCGCCGACCTGGGGCTCGGTTAGGTTGCCGGCGATTCCCGGATGCCTCGGAAGTCACATCTCCCACGGGAGTCTCTCGGCCGGGCGGCACTCTTTCTGCCCGCCTCACAGCGACAAAGTGACCGTCGCCGAGTTGTCGCTATGAGGCGGGCAAACAGTCGACCACTCCGCCGAGAGGCTGCAGTGCCGCATGTGAGGACTGTGGCGAAAGGGGCGCGCAACGTTGTGGCGGTCGTTATCGCGGCCTGCCTGGCGGCGACGGCCTGCTCGGGTTCGAGCCATCCCGCGAGCCCGTACGGCGCCCAGGGGGCGCGGCTCGGCGAGTCGCTGGCGCTGCTCGGCTGGAACATGGGGGTGTCGAACCTGCGCTGGTCCGAGGACTTCGTGCTCGTCGACGTCGACGCCAGCGTCGCGTCGCCCAAGGACCCGCACGCCAAAGCCGAGGACATCCGCTTCGGTCTCTACGGCGCGCTCGCGCACCCGTTGGAAGCCACCGGGCTGGGCAGCTGCGACGCCGCGCTGGGCAGCGGGCGCACCGTCGGATCGCCGCTGTCGGCGCCGCCGAACCGGCTGACCGGCACGGTTTGCCTTGGGCCGCTGAAGGATCGAAGCCAGGTACGCGGGGTGTACGCCTACTCGCCACGCGACCGGATTCCCAAGACGTCGGCGGCCTATCCGGTGGCGTTCCCGGTCGGGTTGATGCCGACCAACGCCAACGACACCGGGCTGGTCGTGCAGACGGTGAGCCTGTCGGCCTGGCGCGCCGACGGCACCCCGGTGACCAAGGCGCAACTCGGCGACCCGGCCGCGTTCACCGGCAACGGCTACATGCTGCTGGGGCTGCAGGCCGACGCCATCGCCGGCCGGTATCGCGACGACTCCGCCGAGCGCGGCGGCCCGATGATGCTGCTCGCCTCCCCGACCCTGCCCGCCCCCGGCCTGAACAAGGCCTGCGCGGCGTACGGGTCTTCGGTGCTGATCCTGCCCGACGCGTCGCTGGACGCGGTGCACGTCAACGCGTCGCTGTGCACCCAGGGTGAGATCAACGAGGCGCTGCTGTACGCGACGGTCGCCATCGACGGCACCCACGCCGGCGTGTGGACGCAGCGATGAGCGAGCCCGGGCCCACCGAGTGGGGCGCCCCGGCCGGCGGGGTCGGGCCGTGGGCGGGCGCGCCGCCCGACGACCCGCGCTATGACCCGAACCTGTTGCGCGACGGCGATTCCCGCAACGTCGTCGACGCGTACCGGTACTGGACGCGGGAGGCGATCATCGCCGACATCGATCGGCGCCGGCACCCGTTGCACGTGGCGATCGAGAACTTCGGTCACGACGCCAACATCGGCTCGGTGGTGCGCACCGCCAACGCCTTCGCGGTGCACACCGTGCACATCGTGGGGCGGCGGCGCTGGAATCGCCGCGGCGCCATGGTGACCGACCGCTATCAGCGGCTGCACCACCACGACAGCACCGCCGGACTGTTCGCGTTCGCCGCGGGCGCCGGGTTGACCGTCGTCGCGGTCGACAACGTCCCCGGCGCGGCGCGGCTGGAGCAGACCGAGCTGCCGCGGGACTGTCTGCTGGTGTTCGGCCAGGAGGGGCCGGGCATCACCGACGATCTGCGCGCGGGCGCGGCCGTCACGGTGTCGATCGCCCAGTTCGGCTCGACGCGCAGCATCAACGCCGGGGTGGCGGCCGGGATCGCGATGCACGCCTGGGTCCGGCAGCACGCGGACCTGTCTCGGGCGTGGTGACCGCGACCCTTCAGCGCGTTGAGTGTGCAGCCTTTGCTTTGGGTGTGAAGTGGTGGCGGGGATCGTCGGCGTGTCGCCGCCCAGGATTCACGCTCGACGCCGCGAATTCACACTCAACTCCACAGCGTGACGTGCACCTTGGGTCGAAACCGGGTCACCCCGACCCCGCTGCCGCGGATCATCGCCTGGGTGCAGCGCGGCGTGGTGATGAAGCGCACCAGTTCCGACACCGCGGGCTGACGGGCCGCCGGCGCCAGCGTCGCCGCGCACCATTCGCCCGCCCGGTCCAGGCCCGGCCCCTTCACGTGCGCCAGCCGGCCGGCGGCCAGGTCCTTGGCGACCGCGAAGCCGATCGCCAGGCTCACGCCGCCGACCCGCTGCACCTCCTCGAGCGCGGCGGCGTCGCTCTGGAAGATCCGCTGCTGTGACTCGGGAATGTCCAAGGCGCGCAACATCGCCGCGATCTCGCCGTCCACACTGCCCGCCGACGGCCCCAGCATCCACTGCTGCTGGCGCAGCAGCGCGGGCGCCGGAACACCGGCGGCCAGCGGGCTTTTCGGCGACACGACGGTGATGACCTGATATTTCAGGAAGGGGCGGGAGAAGATCGCGTCGTCGGCGCCCAGCGAGCTCGCCGGACCGATCGCGATGTCGACGGCGCGCGAGCAGATCAGGTCCCGGAACCGGCTGGTCGGGTGGACGCTCAACTCGACCGACAGGTCGTCGGCCCGCGACGAGAACAGCTCGATCAGTCCCGGCGCGGCGTGCTCGGCGAACGCCGACGACGCGGCGATACGCAGCAGCCTGCGGCCGTGGGCGGCCTCGGTGACCTCGATCGCGGTCTGCTGCTGCAGGCCCAGGATCTCGACCGCGCGGCTGGCCAGCCGCAGCCCGCCGGGCGTGAACGCCAGCCCGGCACCGGTTCTGGTGAACAACGGGTCGTCGAGCTCCTTGCGCAGCGCCGCCACGTGCATCGAGATCCCGGCGTCGGAAACACCCAGTTCCGCGGCGGCCGCCCGCACCGAACCCAACCGAACCACCGCCGAATAGGCCCGAAGTTGAGCCGGAGTCACGCCTATGAGCTTACGTTGGAATGCGTGCGCGACGTGCTTGCCGAGCTGATGCCGATCTGGCGTGCCGGTGCGACCGCGGGCCTGGGCACCGTGGTGCGCACGCTGCGGTCGGCGCCGCGGCAGCCCGGCGCCGCGATGCTGGTGGCGCCGGACGGCTCGGCTGCCGGCTCAGTGTCGGGCGGCTGCGTGGAGGGCGCGGTCTACGAGCTCGCCACCGAGGTCGCCCGGACCGGGACGCCGCGGCTTCAGCGCTACGGGGTCAGCGACGACGACGCGTTCGCGGTAGGCCTGACCTGCGGCGGCATCATCGACGTCTTCGTCGAGTCCGTTTCGCGGGCAACGTTTCCCGACCTCGACTCGGTTGCCGAGGACATCGACGCGCGCCGCGCCGTGGCGGTCGCGACCATCGTTGCCCACCCCGACGCACGATGGGTCGGCCGCCGCATGGTGGTGCGGCCCGATGCGCTGGCCGGGTCGCTGGGCTCGGCGCGCGCCGACGCCGCGGTCACCGACGACGCCCGCGGCCTGCTCGCACTGGGCCGTAGCGAGGTCCTCGAGTACGGACCCGACGGCCAGCGCCTCGGCGACGGCATGGAGGTCTTCGTGTCCAGCTACGCCCCGCCCCCGCGGATGCTGGTGTTCGGCGCCATCGACTTCGCCGCCGCCCTGGCCCGGCAGGGGTCGTTGCTGGGCTACCGGGTCACCGTGTGCGACGCCCGCCCGGTCTTCGCCACGCGGGCGCGCTTCCCGTCCGCCGACGAGGTCGTCGTCGACTGGCCGCACCGCTATCTCGCCGCCCAGGTGCAGGCGGGCGCCGTCGACGCGCACACGGTGATCTGCGTGCTGACCCACGACCCGAAGTTCGACGTCCCGGTGCTCGAGGTGGCCCTGCGCCTGCCCGTGGGATACGTGGGGGCGATGGGATCGCGCCGCACCCACGACGACCGGATCGCCCGGCTGCGGGCGGCCGGGCTCACCGACGCCGAGCTGGGCCGGCTGTCCAGCCCGATCGGGCTGGACCTCGGCGCGCGTACCCCGGAGGAGACCGCGGTCTCGATCGCCGCCGACATCATCGCCCGCCGCTGGGGCGGCGGGGGCCTGCCGCTGGCCCAAATCGCGGGCCGGATCCACCACGACGCGCAGGTGGGGGGCGAGTTAAAGGATCCCTTAACTCGCTATTGACGCCCCATTCGGCGCCGCCCACACTGGGGTTCCCACTCCCAGTGAGGTGCGTCACATGCAGGTACCAGGGCCCTTCGAATACGAGCGCGCGACCAGCGTCGACCACGCCATCGGACTGCTGGATCGGTTGGGGGAGGGGGCGCGGGTCGTCGCCGGCGGGCACAGCCTGCTGCCGATGATGAAGCTGCGCATCGCCAACCCCGAATACCTCATCGACATCAACGACCTGGCCCTCGAGCTGGGCTACGTGATCACCGACCCGACCCTGGTCCGCATCGGCGCGATGACGCGACACCGCGAGCTGCTGGAGTCCGACACCCTGGCCGCAGTGTGCCCGATCTTCCGCGACGCCGAAAAGGTGATCGCCGATCCCGTGGTGCGCAACCGCGGCACGCTCGGTGGCTCCCTGTGCCAGGCCGATCCGGCCGAGGACCTGTCCACGGTGTGCACGGTGCTGAACGCGGTCTGCCTGGCCCGGGGGCCGTCGGGGGAACGCGAGATCGCGATCGACGACTTCACGACCGGGCCGTACGAGACCGCGCTGGCCCACGGCGAGATGCTTATCGAGGTCCGTATCCCATTGCGGCCCAGCATGTCCAGCGCATATGCGAAAGTCGAGCGGCGGGTCGGTGACTGGGCGGTGACGGCGGCCGGCGCGGCGATCACGCTCGACGGCAACGACATCGCGGCCGCCCGCGTCGATTTGACGGCGGTGAACCCCGACCGGGCCGCGCTGGCCGCGCTCTCGGCCGCCATGGTCGGGCGGCCGGCCACCGAGGAGACCTTCGCCGAGGCGGGCCGGCTCGCCGCGGGGGCCTGCGACCCGGTGACCGACATCCGCGGCACGGCCGACTACAAGCGGCACCTGGCCACCGAACTGACCGTCCGCACCCTGCGCGCCGCCGCGCAGCGGGTCGCCGAACAAAGGAATTAGCCATGCAGGTGACCATGACCGTGAACGGCGAACCGGTGAGCGCCGACGTCGAACCCCGGATGCTGCTGGTGCATTTCCTGCGGGACCAGTTGCGGCTCACCGGGACCCACTGGGGCTGCGACACCAGCAACTGCGGGACCTGCGTGGTCGACGTCGACGGCGTGCCGGTGAAGTCCTGCACAATGCTGGCCGTGATGGCGTCGGGACACAGCGTGCGCACCGTGGAAGGGCTGGCGGTCGAGGGCAAGCTCGACCCGGTGCAGGAGGGCTTCATGCGGTGCCACGGGCTGCAGTGCGGCTTCTGCACGCCGGGCATGATGATCACCGCCCGCGCCCTGCTGGACCGCGACCCCGACCCGGACGAGGAGACCATCCGCGAGGCCATCTCGGGCCAGATCTGCCGCTGCACCGGCTACACCACGATCGTGCGCTCCATCCAGTGGGCCGCCAAGCACGGCGCAGCGCAGGCGGTGGAGGCGGGATCATGACCACGATCGGATCACGGCCCCCCTCACCGGAAGACACCGCGGACAACGACCAGAAGCCCTGTGGCTACGGCCGGATGCTGCGCAAGGAGGACCCCCGCTTCATCCGCGGCCGCGGCACCTACGTCGACGACGTGTCGTTGCCGGGGATGCTGCACCTGGCCATCCTGCGCTCGCCGTACGCCCACGCCCGCATCGTGAGCATCGACACCACCGCGGCCCTGGCCCATCCCAAGGTCAAGGCGGTGGTGACGGGTGCGGACCTGGCAGAGAAGGGCCTGGCCTGGATGCCGACCCTGTCCAACGATGTGCAGGCCGTGCTGGCCACCGACAAGGTGCGCTTCCAGGGGCAGGAGGTGGCGTTCGTCGTCGCCGAGGACCGGTATTCGGCCCGCGACGCGCTGGAGCTCATCGACGTCGACTACGACCCGCTCGACCCCGTCATCGATGTCAGGCATGCCCTCGATTCATCGGCGCCGGTGATCCGCACCGACCTCGAAAACAAGTCGGACAACCACATCTTCGACTGGGAGACCGGCGACGCCGCCGCCACCGAGGCGGTGTTCGCCACGGCCGACGTCGTCGTCAAGCAGGAGATGGTCTATCCGCGGGTGCATCCCGCGCCGATGGAGACCTGCGGCGCGGTGGCCGATCTGGACCCGGTCACCGGGAAGCTGACGCTGTGGACCACCTCGCAGGCGCCGCACGCGCACCGCACCCTGTACGCGTTGGTCGCCGGCCTGCCCGAGCACAAGATCCGGGTGATCTCCCCCGACATCGGCGGCGGCTTCGGCAACAAGGTGCCGATCTATCCCGGCTACGTCTGCGCGATCGTCGGCTCGCTGGTGCTGGGCAAGCCGGTGAAATGGATGGAGGACCGCAGCGAGAACCTGACCTCCACCAGCTTCGCGCGCGACTACATCATGGTCGGCGAGATCGCGGCCACCCGCGACGGCAAGATCCTGGCGCTGCGCTCCCACGTGCTGGCCGACCACGGCGCGTTCAACGGCCAGGCGGCGCCGACGAAGTACCCGGCCGGGTTCTACGGCGTGTTCACCGGCAGCTACGACCTGCAGGCCGCTTACTGCCACATGACCGCGGTCTACACCAACAAGGCGCCCGGCGGGGTGGCCTACGCGTGCTCGTTCCGCATCACCGAGGCGGTGTACTTCGTCGAGCGGCTGGTGGACTGCCTGGCCTTCGAGCTGAAGACCGACCCGGCGCAGCTGCGGCTGCGAAACCTGCTGAGACCCGAGCAGTTTCCCTACACCACCAAGACCGGCTGGGTGTACGACTCCGGCGACTACGAGGCCACGCTGCGCCAGGCCATGGACATGATCGGCTACCACGCGCTGCGCGCCGAGCAAGAAGAAAAGCGCAAGCGCGGCGAGCTGATGGGCATCGGCATGTCGTTCTTCACCGAGGCCGTCGGCGCCGGCCCGCGCAAGGACATGGACATCCTGGGCCTGGGCATGGCCGACGGGTGCGAGCTGCGTGTGCACCCCACCGGCAAAGCCGTTGTGCGGCTGTCGGTTCAGACCCAGGGCCAGGGGCACGAGACGACGTTCGCCCAGATCGTCGCCGAAGAGCTGGGCATCCCGCCCGACGACATCGACGTCGTGCACGGCGACACCGACCAGACACCGTTCGGGCTGGGCACCTACGGCAGCCGGTCCACCCCGGTGTCGGGCGCGGCCGCGGCGATGGTGGCGCGCAAGATCCGCGACAAGGCCAGGATCATCGCGTCGGGCATGCTCGAGGTGTCGGTCGCCGACCTGGAGTGGGAGAAGGGCACGTTCAGAGTCAAGGGCGACCCGTCGGCGTCGGTGACCATCGCCGACATCGCGATGCGCGCCCACGGGGCCGGCGACCTGCCCGAGGGCATCGAGGGCGGCCTGGACGCCGAGGTGTGCTACAACCCGTCTAACCTGACCTACCCGTACGGCGCGTATTTCTGTGTGGTGGACGTGGATCCGGGCACCGCGGTGGTCAAGGTGCGCCGCTTTCTCGCGGTCGACGACTGCGGCACCCGCATCAACCCGATGATCATCGAGGGCCAGGTGCACGGCGGCATCGTCGACGGCATCGGGATGGCGCTGATGGAGATGATCGCGTTCGACGCCGACGGCAACTGCCTGGGGGGATCGCTGATGGACTACCTGATCCCGACCGCCATGGAGGTACCGCACCTGGAGACCGGCCACACCGTGACGCCGTCGCCGCACCATCCCATCGGCGCGAAGGGCATCGGCGAGTCGGCCACCGTCGGCTCGCCGCCCGCCGTGGTCAACGCGGTGGTGGATGCTTTGGCACCGTTCGGTGTCCGGCACGCCGACATGCCGCTGACGCCGTCGCGGGTGTGGGAGGCCATGCAGGGTAGAGCCAGGCCCCCGATCTAGCCGCGCGGCGACGATGCAGAGCGAGGGACGAGCGATGAGGAGGAGGCGCGCAATCGAGCAGACGACCATCAGCGAGCGCGCGCAACAGCTACTGGCGGCACGGACACCGTTCGTGCACGCGACGGTGGTGCGCGCCCAGCCGCCCACCTCGGCGTATCCCGGCGACGAGGCGATCCTGTTGCCCGACGGCACGATCGAGGGGTTCGTCGGCGGCCAGTGCGCGCAGAACTCCGTCCGCAAGGCGGCGCTGGGCGCCCTGCAGGCGGGCGAGAGCGTCCTGCTGCGGGTGCTGCCCGACGGCGACGTGCACTTCCCCGAGGCGCCCGGCGCCTGCGTGGTGGTCAACCGGTGCCTGTCCGGCGGTTCGCTGGAGATCTTCCTGACCCCCCGGCTGCCGGCCCCGCTGGTCTCGATCCACGGCGCCACCCCGATCGCCGACGCGTTGGCCCGACTGTGCGCGTTGCTGGGCTACGAGGTGCGGCGGGACATCGATCCGAGCGATGCCGCCGCCTTGCCGACCGCCGTCGTGATCGCCAGCCACGGCGGCCCGGAGGCCGCGACCATTCGCGCCGCACTCGATCGCGGCGTCGGCTACGTCGGCCTGGTGGCCAGCAGGGTTCGCGGCGCTTCGGTCCTCGACTCGCTCGGCCTGTCGGCGGCCGAACGGTCCCGGGTGCACACGCCGGTCGGCCTGGACATCGGCGCCAAGACCCCGGCGGAGATCGCGGTGTCGATCGCTGCCGAGCTCATCGCCGGCATCCGCGGCGGCCCGGCCCGGCCGGCGTTCAGCGCGGGTAGAGGCGGGGCGTGACGTTCAGCGGTGTCGACGAGGTCATCGGCCGGTTCGACGCGCACGACTACCTTCTCGACAGCGGCACCGCGTCGGCGATCTATCTCGCGTGCACGCTGGGCAGGCCGCTGCTGCTGGAGGGCGAGCCCGGCGTCGGCAAGACCACCGCCGCGAAAACCCTTGCCGCGGTGCTGGACACCACCCTGGTCCGGCTGCAGTGCTACGAGGGCCTGACCGCCAACGAGGCCCTCTACGACTGGAACTACCAGCGCCAGTTGCTGTCCATCCGCCTGGCCGAGGCGCGCGGCGCCGCGATGGACGAGGCCGACCTGTACACCGAGGCCTACCTGGTCGACCGGCCCATCCTGCGGTGCGTGCGGCATCGCGGCCCGGCGCCCCCGGTGCTGCTGGTCGACGAGATCGACCGCGCCGACGACGAATTCGAGGCGCTGCTGCTGGAATTCCTCGGCGAGTCCTCGGTCACCGTGCCCGAGCTGGGCACCTTCGCCGCGCAGCGCCCGCCGATCGCGGTGCTGACCTCCAACCGCAGCCGTGACCTGCACGACGCGCTGCGCCGCCGCTGCCTGTACCACTGGATCGACTACCCGGAGCCGGCCCGCGCCGCCGCCATCGTCCGGCGCACCGTGCCCGGCGCCACCGCGCCCCTGATCGAACGCGTCACTCAATTTGTCGGCAGCGCAAGGGAACTCGATCTGGACAAGCCGCCCGGCGTGGCCGAGACCATCGACTGGGTGGCCGCCCTGGTGGCGCTGGGTGTCGCCGACCTGGCCGACCCGGCGGCCGTCACCAGCCTGGGGGCGCTGGCCAAGACACCCGATGACCGTACGCTGATGCGCGACGCGTACCACACGTTCACGGAGTGCAGCCTGACCTGAGAGGACCCACCTCATGAAGATCGCCAACCAGTTCACCGTCAGCGCGCCGATCGAACGGGCTTGGGACGTGCTGTGCGACCTGGAGCAGGTGATCCCGCTGATGCCGGGAGCACAGCTGACGGGCCACGAGGGGGAGGACTACCTCGGCAAGGTCAAGGTCAAGGTCGGGCCGGTCACCAGCGAGTTCAGCGGCAAGGTGCACTTCGTCGAGCTGGACCGCGGCCAGCACCGCGCGGTCATCGACGCCAAGGGCAAGGAGACGCGCGGCACCGGCAACGCGGCCGCCACGGTCACCGCTCAGCTGCACGAGGACGGGGACCGCACCAGCGTCACCGTCGACACCGACATGAAGATCGTCGGCAAGCTGGCCCAGTTCGGCAGCGGCATGCTGCAGCAGGTGTCGGAGAAGCTGCTGGGCCAGTTCGTGGAGTCCCTGGAGGCCAAGCTGGTCGCGGAAAACGTGGCGGCGCCGGCGACGCCGACCAACGGCGAGGCCGCACCCGTGGCGAGGCCCCGCCACGCGGCCCCGGCCACCGAGCCCGAACCCATCGACCTGCTCGAGCTCGCCGGCGGCGACCAGCTCAAGAAGTACGGTGCGCTGGCGCTGGCGGCGCTGGCGGT
>Ga0307441_1000377_pt1 | contig 16533 bp, 14 predicted proteins | sample SalMarWE160420MG_FD_202149 | JGI IMG/M metagenome (GOLD analysis project Ga0307441, IMG submission 202149) | Salt marsh sediment microbial communities from the Plum Island Ecosystem LTER, Massachusetts, United States - WE1604-20 | ecosystem: Environmental > Aquatic > Marine > Intertidal zone >... | reverse complement strand
AATGGCCGACAGTCCCTGGATCCTGCCTGAACATATGTCCTTGAAAATCAGTGAAATCAATCCCGGGCCGCATTTGGACGGCCTGGGCTTGAAAGAAGCCAAGCAAAAGCTGGAGTTTGAGCTGGTGTCCGCGGTGCTGCAAAAGTACCGCGGGAATGTGCGTTTGGCTGCCAAAGCTTTGAAAACCAGCCGCTCGGTAATCTATAATCTTATGGGAAAATACAACTTAGGACCATAAGTGAGCCCGCCACCGGAGCGCCGCCGTCGTAAGCGTACGGCAGGGCAGGGCCCGTGGCCCTGCCCTTTTTTATCCCGGCCGCTCGGCCAACCAGCCTTGGCCAGCCCCTTTCTTGACTCACAACCGGATTATGATAAAACTAGCCCGTAGGCCCGTACCAGGCCTTCAGATGGCCGTACCAGGCAAAGGGAGCAGTTTGACTAACTTTCATAATTTACTGGAAGTTATAAGCTTTTGATCGATATCCATGCTCATATCCTGCCGGGTTTGGATGACGGCGCCCGGAGTTGGGAAGAATCCCTGGAAATGGCCCGGATGGCGGTGGCCGACGGCATCAGGGTAATGGTAGCCACCCCGCACCTCTATAAGAGCCGCAGCATTGACCCCGGGCAGATCAATGGGAAGGAAATCGTCTGCGACCGCCTGGCCCTTCTCCGGGAGAAATTAGCCGCGGCAGAAATTCCCCTGGAAGTGCTGCCCGGATGTGATTTCCCTTTAGGTTTCGAGTCCTTACAACTATTGGCCCAGGATTTGGCCTTGACGATCAATGATGCCAGGCGTTATCTGCTGGTGGAACTCCCGGATACCGCCTTGCCCCCGGCCCTGGACGATATCTGCTTTCAGTTGCAATCCCAGGGCCTAACTCCCATCATCACCCACCCGGAACGTCATTTTCTCATCCAGGAGAGGCCGCAAAAATTGCGGCGGTTGCTCGACCTGGGTTGCCTGGCGCAGCTCACTGGCAGCAGTTTAACCGGCTGGTTTGGCCGGCGGGTGAAAAAAACTTCCCGCCACTTGGTGAAGGCCGGCTATATCCAACTGCTGGCCACCGATGCCCACAATACCCGCAGCCGCCCTCCCGTGCTCAGCCAGGCGGTGAAAGCCTTATCCCGGCTGGTGGGAGAGACGCAAGCCCGGGCCATGGTGACTTATTTTCCCGAGAAAGTTATTAAAGGCGAGCCCTTTTAGCGCGGCTAATTCACCACGCTGCCAAGAATGCGGTGGCACAGGCTTGCAGCCTGTGGGAAAAAGAAAGTCATTAGAATATTTACAATCTATCCTTTTCGCAAGATGGCATTAAAGATTCCTCGCAACACACCGATATATCTTAAAGGAAGCGATGCTTGTCAGGTCTCGCCGTTAAGGCACCCGCGCTCCAAGGTCGCTGCTTGAGATGCCGGTATTTGGGGTGCGTGAAGAGAGAATTCGATATATAATAATAGGTTAAGCACAATCTCTAGTCGATCTCCTCGCTGCGCACGACAAGTGAACCTGCCCCAGATAAAGCTGCAAGAGACTCATTATGAAAAAGTTGCAATCAAATGTCCCGACGGTTGACAATCTTTACGCCCGGCTGGAGGACTTCCTGGCAGCCACGGGTCCGGACCGGGAGCAAATGTCCGGTCATGATATCCGGAAACTGGTGCACGAACTTAAGGGGCACCTGCTGGAGCTGGAAGGCCAGAACGACGCCTTGCGCCGCCAGCAGCAAGACCTCACCGCGGCCCTGGACCGGCATGCCGCCTTGTATGATTTCGCCCCGATGCCCTATTTCACCCTGGACTTGCAGGGAAACATCGTGGAGGTTAATTTTGCCGCGGGCAGCCTCTTGGGAACCTCCAGAAAGTCGTTGGCGAACACCCCTTTCCACCGGTTCCTAACTCCGGAGGGGCAAGAGGAGTTTGGCGCCCATCTCCAGGCGGTGTTGGCCAGCGAAGTCCCCCTGACCTGCGAATTGGTATTGCAGCCCGAACAAGGCCCCGCCTTCCCCGCCGCCCTGGAAAGTCTGGCAATCGCCGACGCCAGCGGCACCGCGGTCCGGTATTACCTGGCGGTCAGGGATATCTCCCGGCGCCGCCAAACAGAAACGGACTTACGCCAGAGCGAGGCCCTCTATCGTCTCATCGTCGAGACCGCCACTGAAGGTATTTGGGTGGTAGATCCCGACTACCGGACGACTTACGTAAATCCCGTCCTGCCGGAGCTGCTGGGCTATCAGACCGATGAGATGCTGGGCCGGCCGGTGTCCGAATTCATGTTTCCCGAAGACCTGCCGGATTTTGAGCACCGCATGGCCCAACTCCGGCAGGGTCTGGATGGGTCTGAAGAAGTCCGCTTGCGACGCAAAGACGGCAGCGAGCTTTGGGCCATCGTCTCACGCCGGAGCCTGATGGGTGACCAGGGGCAGTTTCAGGGCTCCTTCGCCATGTTAAGCAATACCACCAAGCGCAGGCAGACGGAAGCGGCCCTGCGCCTGGCGGCCCAACAGTGGCAGGCCACCTTTGACGCCATCAGCGACGGCATTTGTCTTTTAGACATGAATTGCCGGATTCTGGGTTGCAATCAGGCCATGGCCGCGCTGGTGGACCAGCCTGTCGAGGCAATCTTGGGCAGTCATTGTTATGAAGTCCTGCACGGCACCTCCCAGCCGATTCCCGACTGTCCCCTGGCGGTCATGTTCCGGAGCCGGCAGCGGGAAGTAGTGGTCCTGCCCCATAAGGAGCGCTGGTTTGAGGTGACGGTGGACCCCATCCCGGACGAGGCTGGCGTGCCCATCGGCGCGGTGCACCGCATCGCCGACATCACCCTGCTCAAAAAGTCCCAGGAAGCCTTGAAAGAAAGCGAGGCCCACTTCCGGCAATTGTTTGACTGCTGCGCCGACGCCATCTTCCTGCATGACCAGGGCCGTATCATTGAAGTCAACGAACAGGCCTGTCGGAGTCTGGGGTACAGCCGGGAAGAGCTGTTGCGTTTAAACGTGACGGATATCGAGGCGGAGGTGGACTGGCCGGAGATTCAAAGAATTTTTCGGCAAGGCGCCTCGAATATCTTTATCGGCAGGCACCGGCGCAAGGATGGCACCACCTTTCCCGTAGAGATCAGGGGCAGCGTTTTCCCGACGCACGGGCGCCCTCTGCGGCTGGCCTCGGCCCGGGACATTTCCCTCCAAAGCCAGGCGGAGCGGGCCATCCGGGAAAGCGAGGAACTGTACCGGTCCCTGTTCGAGAACATGCTGAACGGCTTTGCTTACTGCAAGATGCTCTTCGAGAACGGCCAGCCCAAGGATTTTATCCACCTTGAAGTCAACCATGCCTTCGAAACCTTGACCGGTTTGAAGAATATTGTCGGCGAAAAAGTATCGGAAGCCATTCCAGGCTTGCTTGAAACCAACCCGGAGATTCTGGAAATCTTTGGCCGGGTGGCCCTCACCGGGAAACCCGAAAAGTTTGAAATCTTCATCGAAGCCCTGAAAATATGGTGTTCGTGTTCGGTTTACTCTCCGGCCAAAGAATACTTCGTAACGATATTCGACGTGATCACCGAGCGCAAGCTGGCGGAGGCCGCGCTGCGGGAAAGCCGGGAGACCATGCGGGTGCTTTTGGACGCCACGCCGGCCGGAGTTTGCCTATTGGATCCCCAGGGCATTATTTTGGCTGCCAATAAAGAATTGGCTCAGCGGCTGGGAATCACCATTAAAAAACTGGTGGGTACAAGTTTATTCGATTATCTATCACCCGACGTGGCCTTAACGCGCCAAATCCGGATGGAACAGATTCAGCGCAATCTTCAGCCTCTCCGTTTTGAAGATACCAATGATGGCGTCATCTTTGACGTCCATGTTCATCCAATCCTCTCTACCACCGGCGAACTGGCGGGTTTGGCCGTCTTATCAGTGGACATCACCGCCCGCAAACAAGCCGAAGAAACTCTGGCCCAACAATCTCAATTTCTGCAATTGTTGATTGACACGATTCCCACCCCGGTTTTCTACAAGGATGCCCAAGGCCGCTTTCTGGGCTGCAACCGGGCTTACGAGGATTTTCACGGCCTGTCCAGAGATCAGATCTTGGGCAAAACTGTGGACTGGTTGTTCCCTCCGGAAAGGGCGGCGGAACTTCAGCAGATGGACTTGATGTTGCTCAGCACCTCTGGCGTCCAGTCGTATGAGTCATCAACGTTGCGATGTGATGGCGAATTACGGAATATCATCATTAACAAGGCTAGCTTCCGCCAAACCGACGGCGCGGTGAGCGGCCTGATCGGGGTCATCACCGACGTTACGGAGTTAAAGCAAGCCCAGCAGCAACTCCGGGCCCTGGCGGCCAGGCTGGCGGAAATAGAAGAGCTGGAACGGCAGCACCTGGCCCGGGAGCTGCACGACGAGGTGGGCCAGGGTCTCACCGCTCTGGGACTCAACCTGACCCTGCTCAAGACCCAGATGCCCCAGGAGATTACCGGGCCGCTCTTGACCCGGCTGACCGACTCCGTGGGCCTGGTGGAGAAAATCGGCGAGACCATTCGGAACATCATGGCCGAGCTGCGGCCCCCGGTGTTGGACGACTATGGGCTGCTGTCGGCGCTGCGATGGTATGGCGCCGAGTTTTCTCAGAGAACCGGCATCGGCGTGGAGGTTCAGGGTAAGGAGGCGAATCCCCGACTGGCCCGGCCGGTGGAATTGGCCCTGTTCCGGATCGCCCAGGAAGCTTTGAACAACGTGGCCAAGCACGCCGAGGCCTCCAAGGTGGTCCTGAACGAAGAGATTGTCAAAGATAATGTTCGTCTGAGCATCGCCGACGACGGCATCGGTTTCGATCAGGTCCGGGTGGGCCAGCCGGAAGGGCGTTACCGCTGGGGCCTGATGAACATGAGCGAGAGAGCCGCAGCCGCCGGCGGCAGCTGCCATATCGAGTCCAGCCCCGGCCATGGCACCCGGGTGGTGGTGGAGGTGAGCCGATGAGCATTACCGTGCTTCTGGCCGATGACCACGCGGTGGTTCGGGACGGACTCAAACTCTTGCTGGAGAGCCGGGGTGACATCCGGGTGGTGGGGGAAGCCACCGATGGCCGGCAGGCAGTCCGCCAGGTAATCCGGCTGGCGCCCCGAGTGGCCATTCTGGACATTGCCATGCCCGAACTCAATGGCATCGAAGCCGCCCGCCAAATCAGGGCAGACTGCCCCCACACCCAGGTCATCATCCTCTCCATGCATTCCTCGCCCGAACATATATTTCAGGCGCTTCAGGCCGGGGCCCGCGGCTACTTGCTGAAGGAAGCCGCCGGCAGCGAAGTGGTCCAGGCCGTAATGGCCGTCAATAATGGGGGCCGCTACTTGAGCCAGAAGATTAACGACCTCATAATCGACGAATACCTGAACTATGGTGAAGATGCGGCCGGGCACAGCCCCTTGACCCGACTCTCTCCCCGGGAACGGGAAGTCCTGCAACTGGTGGCGGAAGGTAAATCCAGCGCCCAGATCTCCCATATCCTGCCCCTGTCCCCCAAAACGGTGGAAACCTATCGCAGCCGCGTCATGAAAAAACTGGACCTCAAGGACCTTGCGGCCCTCATCAAGTTCGCCATCCAGCATGGGGTCATTGTCGGAGAATAGTGTATGGCGCCACGCGCTCAAACCGAGAGACCAGGATCGCCCGGCGGCATGTCAAGCTCCTGCCCCGAACTTGTCAAAGTTTCCCGGTTTAATTGTCCAATCTTCCCGACAGACAAAAGGAATGTTTTTATTTAGATTAAGAATGAAGCTCCAAAAGAAGCAGCAGGAGCTACCATCTTAAAAGCAAGGGGAATTTATGGGCGATCATAATATCTTGATAGTGGAAGATCATCAGGGAGTCCGCCAATCGCTGCGGGAATGGCTGGAACTGTCCTTTCCGCAATATCATTTGGTGGAGGCCGCCAGCGGCGAAGAGGCGGTCCAAGTGGCTCAGTCCACCCATCCCCGACTGGTCATTATGGACATCGGCCTGCCCGGCATAAACGGCATCGAAGCCGCCCAGGGCATTAAAACCGCATTGCCGGCCACCCGGGTAGTGATGCTCACGATCTATGATGACGAGGCCCACCGCGCCGACGCCGCCGCGGCCGGGGCCAGCGCTTATGTTCCTAAACGCAAAGTGCAAACCGAACTCTTGCCGGTCATCACCCGGTTGCTGTCAGAAGAAAAATAATGGCCATAAACTACGCCAGAAAGAGCCGGGAAGCGGAAGCAGAAAATGCCCGTCTGGCTGCCATCGTCACCGATTCCGACGATGCCATTATCGGCAAGACGCTGGCCGGCATCATCACTGATTGGAATCCTGCGGCCGAGAGACTCTACGGTTACACTGCCGCGGAAATCAAAGGAAAATCTGTGATGCTTCTGGCGCCTCCGGAACTTCGGTCGGAACTCAATCTTATCCAGGCAAAAGTGGGGCGGGGCCAAGGGACCGAACATTTATCCACCGTGCGCCTGCGGAAAGACGGCACCCGCGTCCAGGTCTCTCTCACCGTGTCACCCATCCGGGATGGGACCGGCACAATTATCGGAGCTTCCACCATTGCCCGGGACATCACCGAGATCAAGCGGGCTCAGGATGCTCAAAGGGCCTCTCTGCGGTTCCTGGAAATTGTCCAAGAACACAGGGACATCAGCTCCCTCTTAGACGCCTTTGTCTCTGAGATCAAAGACTTAACCGGCTGTGAGGCGGTGGGCATCCGGGTGCTCGATAGCGCCGGCGGCATTCCCTACCTGGCCTATCAAGGTTTCAGCCAGCAGTTCTATGAGACCGAAAGTCCGTTGTCTATCCTGTCAGACAAATGCCTGTGCATCAACGTCATCAAGGGAACCTGCGATCCCGCCGTGCCCTTTTATACCCCGGGCGGCTCGTTCTGCATGAACGGCACCACCGAGCTTCGAGCCACGATCCCCGGGGCAGACAGAAACACCTCCTGCAATATGTGCCAACAGGCAGGTTATGAATCCGTAGCCCTGGTGCCTTTTCGCCGGGGCGAGCAAATCCTGGGCTTGATCCATGTGGCGGACCACAGAGAAGGCATGGTGCCGCTCCCCGTTGTCGAGATTCTGGAACAGGCCGGGCTGCAATTGGGAACCGCCTTCCAGAAGTTACAAGCGGAAAAGTCGCTGCGTGAAAGTGAGGCCCACTATCGGTTTTTAGTCGAAAATATACTCAATGGCTTGGCCTATTGCCGGATGTTATCCGAAGCAAGTCGGCCTGGGGATTTCATCTTCCTGCGCGTCAACCACACCTTTGAGACCTTGACCGGGCTAAGGAATGTCACTGGAAAACGGGCTTCCGAAGTAATCCCGGGGATTCAGGAGTCTGATCCGGAGTGGTTCGAAATCTTTCGCCGAGTAACGCAAACGGGAATCCCGGAACAGTTTGAAAAGTTTGCCAATGCCTTGGGAAAGTGGTTTTCCGTCTCGGTTTACTCCCCGGCAACAGGTCATTTTGTAGCGATATTCGACGATATTACCGAACGCAAGCAGATGGAAGCGGAACTCCTCTCTGCCGCCTCTAGATGGCAGATCACCTTCGACGCCATCAATGATGCGGTGTGTCTATTAGACCAGAATTTGAAGATAATTCGATGTAACCAGGCCATGGCGAATCTGTCAGAAAAGCCCTTATCTGAAATCATCGGCCTCACCTGCTGGGAAATCCTATTCGGTACTCCTGAACCGCCTGCTGACTGCCCCTGCATACGTATGCAAACGACCCGCCGACGCGAATCCATGGTTATGCCCCTTAAGGATCGCTGGATAGAGGCCAACGTGGACCCGGTTCTGGACGATTCAGGCCAGATCGAGGGGGGGGTCTATATCATTTCAGATGTCACCGAGCGCCAGCAAGCCGCCGCCAAAATCAATAATCTCAATATCCTTCTCACAGTCATCAACCAGATCAATGAAGCCTTGCTCCGGTTAAAAAGCGAGCCGGAGCTCTTTCAGTACGCCTGCGATGTGCTGGTGGATATCCCCTATATCAAATTTGCCTGGATCGGTCTGGTGGAGCAGGGCAATTTTCTGGTCAAACCCGTAGCCTGGGCCGGGGCCGAAGCGGGTTTTCTCTCTGACATTAAGGTGACCTGGGATGATTCTCCCTTTGGCCAGGGGGTGGTGGGCACTGCTATTAAGACTGGACAACCGTCGTTGATTGATGACATAAGCACGGATCAGCGAGCTCTGCCCTGGCGCCAGGCAGGGCAGCAACGAGGCTATGCCTCGGTCACGGCCCTGCCCCTGGTATATGAAGGGGAGAATTTAGGCATTCTCTGTGTCTATTCCGACAAGAAACGGGCCTTTGGGCCGGAAGAAATGGAGTTTTTGAGCCGGGTGGCCGGCGATATCGCCGTGGGGCTCAGGTCCTTTCGCCTGGAGCAGGAGCAGGTCCAGGGAGTTATCAAGTTTCAGGTCATCGTGATGCAGACGGTGGAAGCCATCGCGTCCTTGGCTGAAATGCGGGACCCCTATACCGCCGGGCATCAACGGGGTGTCACGCGCCTGGCCTGCGCCCTGGCTCACAAACTGGGTCTGGCCGACGACCAGATCCAAGGCATACGGGTGGCGGGTTTCCTCCATGATATCGGCAAGATCGTCGTCCCAGCCGAGATCCTCAACCGGCCAGGGAAACTCAGTGAGTTTGAGTTCAGACTGATTAAAACCCATCCCCAGGCAGGATACGACATCTTACAAAAAATTGATTTTCCCTGGCCGGTGGCTCAGATCGTCTTGCAGCATCATGAACGTCTTAATGGCTCCGGTTATCCCCAGGGGCTGACCGGCCCGGACATCCTCCAGGAAGCCAAGATTCTGGCGGTCGCAGATGTCGTGGAGGCCATGGCCTCGCATCGGCCCTACCGCCCCGGACTGGGAGTGGACAAGGCCCTGGAGGAAATAACCGGCAATCAAGGCACCCTTTATGATCCCCAGATAGTGGAAGCCTGTGTCCAACTCTTTGTCAAAAATGAGTTCCAATTTTAAGGAATGCCAGCCAGATTCCGTGGCGTCCCGCTAACCGCTCAGTCGCACCAACGGATGCAGGGCTTGTAAACAGCTCTGGTCCGTTTGCGCCACCAAAAGCCTGATATCCCCGCAGCCCTTGACATACAGGTGATGCCAGGCATCCTCCACGGCGAAGAATCCATCACTGCCCCCCACCAACTCCACCCGGTCGGCGCCGTAGCCGATCTGCCGGCATTGGCCGCTAAGATCAAAGTCTTCAGGCAACTGCGCCCCGCCCACCAGATACACGATCAGTCCGCTTTTCATAAGACCTCCTGTCCTCGCTTCGTTCACGAGGTTTCCCCCAAATGGCTGGTCTCCTGCCGGAGAAATTTTGCCATGGGACCCGGCAACGCCGTGCCCTCAAGAATTATTTGGACTGCAATTTCTGCAGAGCCTGGGTCAGATGACTCAGATAGATATCGACGATGGCTTTTTGGTCCCCCAGCCCCCGGCGCACTCCCTGAACCGATTTGCCCGTGTTCGCCAACTCTGATTTCCAGCTCTTAGGATCGCTCCCCAGGATGTCATTTTGCACGTGGTCCCCGGCCACCAGGAGAAACGGGATAATCTTGACGGAGGTGGCCCCGGACTTTTTGACTTCCCGGACCACCTCGGCTCTCCCGGGCTTTTCAAATTCCACCATGCCGAAAAAGACATTGCCGCCGGGATAGCGGGAGTGCAGCAATTGGGCGAAGGAGTTATAGGCGGCCTGGGCCCTGGGGTCGGGACTGCCGTGTCCCACCAGGACCACGGCGTTTTTCTGCAAGTCCGCGGGAAATTCTTTGGATAAGACCTTGAGAACCTTGACCTCGTCGGACTTGCTGCTGAGCAGCGGTTGGCCCACGGCTACTTTAATTCCCGGTATTTCCAGGCTTTGTTTAACTATGTTTTCCCATTCTTCACCCGGCGCGAGCAGAAAGGACTGCACGGCAATCCTGGTATAGCCGGCTTTTTTCAGTTCCCGCAACACGTCCGGCAGGCTCGGCAGGTTTTTGTGCTGCTTCTCCCTCACGATGCGGCGGACTATCTTGGACGTAAAGGCCCAGCGGACCTCATAGCCGGGGAACCGCTCTTTGACCTGCTGGCCGATTTTGTCATACGTGGAAAAAGCTTTGGTGGTGGTCCCGAAAGCCGCCAGGACGAGGGCGGGTTTGGCCGGTGGCGCTGAAGCCGCATACAAGGTCCACGGAAAACTTACTATCAGCAGGACAAATACCAAAAGCTTGAGTTTCTTTGCCATATCACGCTCCTGTGATCGAGTTTTTCAAAAAAAAATCCTTAAGTCGCAATGACTTAAGGATTGCACCCAGCTTCTTGATCCTTAATGTGGCTCAGCACCCGCTAAACCGCGTAGGGGCGTAGCCTTCCTCCAGGCAGGTCTTCTGACTCCCGGTTCTTCCTACCACCTGCGCCTTCCCATCTCGCTTCAGCCAGACAGTGGCTCTGTGCAGGCTTCGTCCCCGGTTACAGCGGCGGGACCGTGCCGGTTTTGCACCGGCTTCCCTATTATGCCCTATATGGGCACCCGGATTAATTAAACCACAATATATTGGACTCCGCGCCCTCTGTCAAGGAAAAAATGGGGCTCCGGGATCAAAGGGGGCCGACCCCGGTGAGCCCCCATTCGCCCCCTGGTCAGAGGCGGGATGCGCCCCGGCTTAAATGGGGATGCCCAGGGAACGCAGCATCAGGCGGGCCTGACCCGAACAGTCCACTTGCTGCTTTCCGGGGGTCTTGGCGGCTGCCAGAATCTCTTTATATTCCCGGATGGCAGCCGCGGTGTCGCCCTGCTTCTTATAGGCGTTGGCCAGGTACAGGTGGTTCAGCGGATAATTAGGCGCCAGACGCGTAGCTTCTTTCCCCAAGGCAATGGACTTGTTCAGATCGCCGAAAGGCGTCCAGCCGGGGGCCAGACAATAAAGCAAACCCAGAACCCGGGAGGCTCCGGCATGATCATAGTCGGGCTTTTCTTTACGAACCTTCTCCAGCTCCCGGATGCCCTCTTTCACGATGAAATAGCCCGTGAGTCCCCGTTTCTGGGCCTTCTTCAGCAGAAACAACCCATGCCAGTAATGGCCTGCGGGAGAGCTCGGGTCCATGGCCAGGGCCTGTTCGGCATAAGCCTCCGATTTCTCATAGTAAGGATATTCCCGGGAGACATCGGCGGCGGGATCAGCCAAACGGTAATAGGCTTCCGCCAGGTAGAGCGGAAAGCGGATATCGTTGGGAAACTGGCTCCGGTACCCTTCCAGCAGGGAAATGGCCTGGCGGAGCTTCTCTTTATTCAAATGGTTATGATCTATCAACCCCTTAACTTCGCGCAAAACGGCTTCCTTAGTGGATATCTTCTTAACCGGCGCAATCGTGGCGAAAGACGGCGCGGCAAAGGCCAGCACCAAGACTACCGCCAGGATCCCCAGACCCCAGCGGCCCCGGTTCCGTTCCGGTTGAGCTTTCCGGGGTGCTAAAATCCCCTTCCTTACGAACATCATATGTCCCACCTTAGGTTAATTGGCAATGAAAGAGCGCTCTGTCGCGCAGAGCGCCTTTGGTCAAAATTACTTCTATAATTATACAGGCTGATACGAATCCGCGCCACTTCTATTTAAAAAAAATTTACAAAAACTTCCAGTTCATTTGACATTCTATCTGTGGGCGGCAAAGGCAGAACAAAGATCCCGCTGGAATTTTTCGGAAAATTCCCGCATCAGGTCGCTCATGGCCCGGGCAAAGGCTGCCGAGTTCTGTGAGCTGAACGGGGAGCTCCTGAAGTTGTATTGCCGGTGCAGAATTACCCGGCGCGGCTTACGGTTATCAATGAGGCTCACCTCAACCTGGAGCGCCGCCCGGGCGATCGAGCCGTAGCGTTCCAGGGCAAAGAGGAAAATGTGGCCGGTTAATTCCAGGGGGACAGTCGTGGGATCATTGGCGCTGACCACCAGGGGAAACAAATGGTTCTGGGTTAAATCCCGGAGCAGCTTTTCGGCCACCATGGTGCCCGGGGAGGCTATCCACTGGAAACTGCTGGAAGACTGAATCTGCCCGTCGGGTTTCACCACCATCATATTAGTGCGCCCATAGGGGCTTGAGCTGGTAAACTTCCATACCCGCAGGCCCTCTTTACAGGCGCCGGAGCAGGGCACCCGCGGGGATTCATAGTCCAGTTGGTAATAGAGCGGCGGTGCGGAAGTGGGTAGATGAAACGACACGCAACCCGCAAGCAATGGGAGCAGCAGCCACAGGAACCACCATCTTGTCATAGTCATGTCATCTCCTGAAGGGTTCCTTGCTTTTAGGGATAACGAAGATTTTTCCGGGTTGTTCCCGCAGTTCATGCACCATCCCTTTGAGATTGGCAAGAAGCTGGTTCATTTGGGAAATAGTGTGCTCCAGCTGTTGCGTGATGCCGCCCACCGCGCCGGGAGGTACGTTTTCAAGCTGATTGGCCAGGGATTCGCTGGTCTTGCGGACCGCGGCGGCTGTCTCCGCGAGATTGCCGAAACCTTTCTGCCACTTCCCCCGCACGCCGGGCTTGCCCAGGACACCCACCACGTTTTTAATGGCTGCGGATATTTCCCTGAGATTGCGGATGGTCTTCTTGATGTCCTTATCCGACAAAAGCGCCTCGGCCTTTTGCCCGGTTTTTTTCCAGGACGCGGCCAGCCCTGGAAAATCGATGGAATCGATCTTTGTAATGACTTTTTTCAATTCATGCTTGATCTGGGTCATCTCTCCGGGATAGGAGGGAATCAGGGGATACTTGGTCGTAAAAGTGATTTTCGGGGTAACTTTTTGCAGGTCTGCCGGCGCTTTATTGATGGCCAGGTAAAGGGGGCCGATGATACCCTGGGTACTGGGTTGGACCGCCATATTCCCGGGGTTGAAGTCCGGCTGCAATTTTAATTCGGCCCGGATAAGTTTGCCATCCGGAGCAATACCGACGGCACTGACCCGGCCCACCTTGACCCCCAGATAGCTCACACCAGCCCCGGGACCGAGCCCCTCTACCGATTCGTTAAAAAAGGTGACATAAGTTTTAGCCGCCTGGAAGAAGTGGGTGGCTCCGGCCCACAGCAGGCCGCCGAGGATGATCGCCACGCCGATCAGAAAGAACAGACCCAGTTTGAAGCGGTTGATCTTTTTAGGCATTAATTGCCGCCTTCCTTCGGGCGTTCCACGACTTGCCGCTGAAAAAAGGACCGCACCACGCTATTGTCGCTGGCTTTCAAAGCCGCCACCGGTCCTGAGGCGATGATCCCCTTAGTAGCCGCATCGAGCATGATGGAGCGCCCTGCCAGATTGTCGATGCTGGCCAGATCGTGGGTGACCACCACCAGGGTGATTCCCAAAAAAGCGTTTAATTCAAGCAAAAGAGCATCCACTTCCCGGGCGGTGGCCGGATCCAGCCCCGAGGCGGGCTCGTCACAAAACAGGATCTTGGGATCGAGGACCATACTCCTGGCCAAACCGGCCCGTTTCTTCATACCGCCGCTCAACTCCCCCGGCATCAAGTGAGCGTGCTGGCTCAGGTCCACCAAGTCGAGCTTCAACTGTACCATGGTTTTGATAAGTTCAGGGGGTAAATCGGTGAACTCCTGGAGCAGCAGCGCCACATTTTCGGCCACGGTCAGGGATTCGAACAGCGCCCCCGATTGGAACAAAACCCCTATGTGTTGGCGGGCCGCAGTCAGCGCTTCTTCGGCATTTTCTCCGGTTATCTCCTGCCCCGCCACCCAAATCCGTCCCGTCATAGGCTGGACCAGGCCGGCCATAGCTTTAAGCAGAGTGCTCTTCCCGCAGCCGCTGGCCCCCAGGATGGTCAGAATTTCTCCCGGCTCCACGGAAAAATTAATATCCTTCAGTACCACGGTCTCCCCGTAGCCCACTGTCAGGTTTTCGACGACAATGATGCCGCTCTTGGTCTGCCCCAACCCTGTGCCTCTCTCCTCCATCGGGTCTGTCTTTACCAGCCGTACATCTGGAAGATGTAACTGAACAGGGTATCCAAGAAAATGACCACGAAAATGCCGGTCACCACCGCGGAGGTCGTCTGAATCCCCACGCTGCCTGCCCCCATGCCGGTCCGCAGTCCGCGGTAACAGCCGATGAGGCCGATGAAAGCCCCGAAAACCGTGCCTTTTATGAGGCCGGTGTAAATATCGCTGGGTCCGAACACCGACTGGGCTTCGTGCAGAAAACTTGCCGCCGGCAGTTGCATGGCCACTTCGCTGGTCACCATGCCACCCAAAATGCCGGTGACATCCGAAATCATTGTCAGTATCGGTCCGGCCACCATGAGGGCAAATACCCGGGGCAGGACCAGGTAACCGGTGATGTCGAAGTTGTGAACCTCGAGGGCATCGATTTCTTCATTCAACTTCATGGTGCCGATTTCCGCGGCAAACGCGGCCCCCGACCGCCCCGCCAGGATCACTGCCGTGAGCAGCGGTCCCATTTCCCGGCTCACGGCAATGACCACCATATCGGCGATATAGACTGGATTCCCGAAATTGCTGACGCTGTTCATGCCTTGAAACACCATGAGGGCCCCCAGCAGGAGGCTTAAGGTCATCAAGAGCGGCACTGCGCCCACGCCCACCAACTGGATCTGGTAGAGTAATTCCCCGAGATGCAGACGCTGCGGGTGCAGCAGCTGTTTGGGGCCGGCGACCAGAAAATCCCCCAATAGGCGCAGAAAGGCCCCGGTATCCTGCAAGTGCCCCCAAGCCCATTCTCCGAAGCGAGAGATGAAATCAGGGCGTGGTTTCGCCCAGGTAGTTGGCTGGCCGGAGGCATGCTCCTCCATGTACTGGAGAAACGGCCTCAAGGTTTCGGAAAGATGCCGGTGGGATAGCGTGGTGCCCTGCTTGGCGCACAGATCCGCAAGGTTGTGCAGCAGCGCGGCCCCGGCGGTATCCAGGCCGGTGACCTCGGTAAAATCGAGGATCAGACGTGGGGGCTTGGTTTGCTTGAGGGGCTCGACCAGTTCATACCATAATGACGTGGCCTGGGCCCGGTCGAGTCTGCCTCGGAGATGCACGACGGCATCACCTGCGGCTTGTTGCACCACTTTCATCGCTGGGCCATGACCCATTTAGTCAGCATCCATCAAAAAAACCGGTCCGGTAGATCTTGGTCAAATCCCCTTCCCCGACCGGCATTTTCTGATGTCGCCGATTTTCCTATTTCCGGTAAGAAAGAGGTGCTCCAGCCTCACTGTGTCGTGTGAAATAACCGGCCCGGCGGGAAGCCATGAGGGCTGGATGGGAAGCCGCGCCGTTCAATCTCTTATGCGTGCAAACTATGTTAACGGGATCGGAAATCTCGGGCTGGAAAATGGTCGAGGCCATTCGATCGTAAACCTCGAAGCCCAAACGGTCATACATGCGCTCCGGATTTCGTTGCGTACAGGAAAAAAACTTGGCGTAATACTGATCAAATCCCGCCGACGTGAGCCTGTCTTCAAACGTCATCAGCAGGCTCCGGGCCACCAAACCCTGACGTAACGGCCTTTCCAGGTTTACATGCAGGTGGGCCGCCTCCTCCGGGTGCTTGGGCTGCTCCATCAAGCCCTTGGTCAGCACCCAACGGACGAATTGTTCGCTGCGGGGGTGCTGGCTGTACTTGCCGGTGAGCAAGCGGCGGAGCATCTTACATGCGGTCTGAAACCCGCTCAGCATCAAGGTGCGGTTGAAGTGCGGGTTCACCGACCCCAAAAGATAGCCCGCCACCCGACCCTGGCTTTCCGCCACCAGGGACCACTCCGGCTCATAATCCAGATAGACGTTGGTAAATAAATCGGCGAACAGCTCCCGGTCCTGGAAAATGCCCTCTATGGGGTTTCCCAGAAAACCGGTGTCGCAGCAGATGCGGCGCACCTCATCCCGGTCGCTCTCACGATACTTCCGGATCGTGACCGGTACGCCGGAGAACGCCACCACTTGAAACTCAGGCACATCGGCTTGGAGTCCTGCGCAAGGAAACTGGGTAGCCGCCATGCTCATAAATCACCTCTGGCGCGGTTAACTCCTCAAGTTATTGCCTGCTCTACACTATCGCAACCGCGAGACTTGCTCGCACAGCCTGAAAATATCTTCATCCGTGTAGCCCAGACTCAGCTCGGGCACAGGGGTGTCCAGGGCAAATTCATAGTGGTCCATCCCCTTGCCGGAAAATTTAATAATGGTCATTTCAAAAAAATCCGCATCCGGATATTTAAAAATTTCCACCCCGTAATCATTGGTGAAGTGAATGAGAGCCTTTTGCCCCTCCGGTGCGGGCTGCACAGCCAGAGAGTCGATAAGATTATCCATGGGCTCAAACAGATTCGCCAGGTTAAGCTGCGTTAGAGGCAAGATGTGCCCTGTATCTCCCATAAGATCACCCTCGCATCTAGTGGCGCCAGGTCTACTAAAGTTTTTCTTTGCTTACGTCATTATATTTCGATTTTAGATCTAAATAGGCGGATTGTTTTATCACGGAACCTCAATACCATT
>Ga0307441_1000376_pt1 | contig 16533 bp, 5 predicted proteins | sample SalMarWE160420MG_FD_202149 | JGI IMG/M metagenome (GOLD analysis project Ga0307441, IMG submission 202149) | Salt marsh sediment microbial communities from the Plum Island Ecosystem LTER, Massachusetts, United States - WE1604-20 | ecosystem: Environmental > Aquatic > Marine > Intertidal zone >... | reverse complement strand
CCGCCCCCGCGCCCGTATTCACCGAACCCCCGACATGGATGGCACTCGTGCCGTTGTTCACGCTCAACACGCCCCCGGCGGTGTTGGCGTTGCCGATGGTGAGCGTACCCGTGTTGGCGATGTAGACACCGCCGCTGTCGGACTGCGCCGTCAAGGTCCCGCCCACAACCGTCTTCAACGGTGTCACGGCGGTACCAACCCCGCCGCCGGTAGCCGCCAGATCCAGGTTTTGCGCGACCAGCACACCGCCAGCGGCGCCGATTCCGCCGTTGCTGGTTGTCAGACGCAGGTCATTGCTGGCGCTTCCCAGATTGCTGTCTACCGTCCACGAGGCGCCGCCCAGGGAGAGGGAATGGCTACCGGTACCATTGAACGTCGCGCTGCCGACCCTGCTGGTGGTCATCGCCCCGTCGTCAGACACTGCGATGGCGCCGGCAGTACCGGCGCCCCCTGAAGACAGGTGCAGAGTACCCAAGCCACCCAGAGCGGTATTGATCGCCGTCGTCGCACCGATGCCCGCACCCGTGGACGCCAGAGTCAGCGCCCCGGTGGTGTGAACCCGATGCGTCGCCACCCCGTCGCCATCGATGTTGCCGCTGGACGAAATGTTTACAGAAGCGCCACCTGCGTACAGCGAACCCAGAAGCAAGTTGCCGCTGGTCTGGTTCAGAAAAATCCCCGCCACCGGGGTTGCACTCTGGCCCACGTTCACCGTCGTCGTGCCCGTGCTGCTGCTTGAGGCCACCCGCAAGGGTCCGCTACCGGTTCCCACTGCTTGACCCACCGCTCCCGTTCCACCCAACGTCTGCAGATTCACCGTTCCGGCCGTGATGGTGCCGGTGCCGCTGATGGCGCCCGCCCCGCCGCTGTCCAGGCTCACCGCTCCTGTGCCCGCGTTCACTGCGCCCGAAACCGTAATCGCCCCGGTATTGGCGACACGCACCGCACCGCCGCCGGACTGGCTCGCCCCCATCACATTCAACACCTGAGTGTTGGTCAGTGAAATGTCGCCGCTGCCGGTATTCGTACCGTTGAAGGCAGCCAGGGCGTTGGCGCCGCCCAGGGTGGTGCCACCGGCGGAACTGGTGGTCAGCGTGCCGGCCGTTATCGTGCCTGCCGACTGTGCGATCGCTCCGGTCGCCGTCAGGGTCGCCCCTGAGCTGCCCGTATTCACTCCGCCGGTCAGCTGCAACGCACCGGTGTTGTTCACCGACAGTGCACCGCCCGACTGACTCACGCCGGTCACATCCAGGGTGGCTGCTGTGTTCTTCAGTGCAATGCCGCCGGTACCGCTGTTGGTTCCGTTGAAAGCGCTCACCGCATTGCTGGTGGTATCCAGTTGCGTCCCGCCTGCGGAATGGGTGGTCAGGGTCCCGGCGGTGACCTTGCCGCCGGCGGCCTGGGTGATCGCGCCACTCGCCGTCAGATTCGCCGCCGCGCTGCCCGTATTCACCGCGCCGCTGATCTGCAATGCACCGGAATTGTTTACCGACAGTGCACCGCCCGATTGGCTGACCCCGGCAATATCCAGCGTCCCTGCCGTGTTGGTCAGGGCGATATCACCGCTGCCCGTGTTGGTGCCGTTGAACGCGGCTACAGTGTTGGCACCGGTCAGCGTGGTGCCGCCTGCCGAACTTGTGGTCAGCGCGCCGGTGGTGGTGCTTACCGTACCCCCTGCCGTCTCCCCGATCGTCCCGCCCGCGGTCAGGTCCATCGCACCCGCGCTGAGCGCATGGCCGATGACAAGATTTCCGCCCGTCGCCGACAGGGTCAGGGTCCCCGTGGTGGACAAAGTGCCGACCGTGCTGAGGCTGCCCACGTCGCTGCTCAATGTCAGATCGTTGCTGCCGGTATTGATGTTCATCGCGGGAAGCGTCAACGTTCCCGCGCTGGTCAGGGACAACCCCGCCCCGCTAACCAGGTTCAAGGACGATACATCCAGGTTGCCTGTCGTCTGATTGAGGTACACCCCATTCACCAGATTGGTGGCGGTTCCCACATTCACTGTCGTGGTGCCGGTGCCGGTGCTCGCGGCCAACTGCAATGCACCGCCTGATGCCCCCACCCTGCCGGTGCCGGTGACCGTCTGCAGGTTCACCGTCCCCGCCGTAATCGTCCCGCCGCCGGTAATGGTCCCGGTGCCGCCGGTATCCAGGCTTACGGTCCCGGTGCCGGCGGCAACGGACCCCGACACCGTAATGGACCCGTGATTGCCGACGGTCAGACCACCGCCAACCGTTGAGACTCCGAGCACCAACGCACCGGCATTAGTCACCTTCCCTGCGCCGGCCGTATTCAGGCTCACCGCGCCGCTGAACCCGTTGCTCTGCGTGCTGACATCGATCGACCCGTTGGTCGCATCGTCGGCCGTCAGGGTGGTGGTGCCTCCGACGGTCAGCGTACCGTTCTGGGTGATGGTGCCGGTACTGGACGTCGCCGTCAGCGCGCCGCCCACATTCGACGCACCCAGCAGCAGGTTGCCGCCGTTCGTCACCTTCCCGTCGTGAGCCGCGTTCAGGCTCACCGCACCGGTGAAGGCGTTGGCCTGGGTGCTGACGTCGACGGCCCCGTTGGTCGCGTCATTGGCCGTCAGGGTGGTGATGCCACCGACCGTCAGTACGCCATTCTGCGTGAGTGTGCCGGTGTTGGACGTCGCCGTCAGCGCGCCCGTCACGTTCGAGGTGCCCAGCAACAGGTTGCCGGCGTTCTTGACCTTGGCACCGTGAGACGTGTTCATACTCACCGCGCCGGTGAACGCGTTACTGTGGGTGCTGACATCGATCGACCCGTTGGTCGCGTCGTTGGCCGTCAGGGTGGTGGCGCCTCCGACCGTCAGCACACCGTTCTGGGTGATGGTGCCGGTGTTGGACGTCGCCGTCAGCGCGCCGCCCACATTCGACGCACCCAGCAGCAGGTTGCCGGCGTTCGTCACCTTCCCGTCGTGAGCCGCGTTCAGGCTCACCGCACCGCCGAACGCGTTGGCCTGGGTGCTGACATCGATTGACCCGTTCGTCGCATCGTTGGCCGTCAATGTCGTCAGACCGCCTACCTTTAACACGCCGCTCTGGGTAATAGCACCGCTATCGGAGGTAGCCGTCAGCACACCACTCACATTCGACGCACCCAGCACCAGGTTGCCGCTGGTCTGCTCCAGATAGGAGGCCGACGCCGCATTGCTGCCAGTGCCCACGCTGACGGTCGTCGCGACACCGGAACCCGCGGAAAGCTTGAGCGCGGCACTGGAACTACCCACCGCACCAGTGCCACTGACTGTCTGCAGGTTCAAGTTTGCTGCGGTGATCGTGCCTGCTCCGGTTATCGACCCTGTGCCACCGGTATCTATACCCACAGTACCGGTGCCCGCGTCGAGGTTGGCGGCAATCGTCACAGCACCTCCGCCGTTCATGGTGAGGGTACCGTTGTTGGTGGTAATGGCACTGCTGGTGGTAATCGCTCCACCCGCGGAGGACAACGTCACATTGAGCGGATTGGCTCCCGATGCAGTGATAGCCGCGCCCGTTTGGATCGTGATGTCACTCGCTGCATCCAATGAAAGCGTAGCGGCGCTGGTGCTCATCGTTGGCGCGATGGCTGCGCCCACAGTAATCGTGCCAGCGTCGGTACCGGCAGGCGTAGCGCCATTCGTCTGAATGGTGACATTGGTGCCGGCTTCAAGCTCAGTGACAATGTCACTGGCGTTGATTTGGGTTGGGGAAGTGCTGGCTGTCCAGGTAGCTGTCGTACCCGTCACCTTGGTAGCGGCAGTGCCACCTGAAGAGACAATTTCTACGTCGTAGGGATCCAGCAACCAGTTACCGGCCATCCCCTGGGGGGCGCCCGCATCCGCCCGCAACCCGCTCACGTCCAGGTAGTGACCCGATGTCTCGATCAGCCCGCCGTCGCCGCCGGCGTCACCGCCACGCGCAGCGATGCGACCGTAGGCCCGGGTGGCATCGTTGGACCAGATCACCACATGTCCGCCGTGACCGGTCGAATTTGCATTGGCGTCAATGGAGGCGCCGCTGGACATGAAGGCATAGCCCGCGTTGGGCAGCGGACCCTGGCCACGGGCGTTGCCGCCCACCAGGGCTGTCCCTCCGCCCTGGGCGCCGGATACATCGATGGACGCCTGATCGAGAAGCCCCACCTTGTCACCGAGCACCTGCACGGTCCCTCCGGTCCCGCCGGAGACGGACCGAGCGTTGGTGACGCTGTCGCCGCCCAGCACCGCCTGGTCGGCCGCCTGCACGGTCACTGTGCCGCCGTCGCCGTTGGCGGCGTCGGCGCGCACCACGCCGTCCTGGCTGACTTCGGGACCGACCATGACGACCGAGCCACCGGGCTGGCCGGCGGCCGTTGCCGAGGCGTCCAAGGTGCCGGTGTTGACCGCACCCGCGCCGGCCGCCGCAAGTCGGATCGTGCCGCCGCTGTCGTCGATGCGGCCGGCCCGGACCACACCCTGGTTGTTGACGGCCTGGGTGAACACGTCGGCGGCGGCTTGGCCGGACAGCACCACTTCGCCGGCAGTGATCGTCCCGGAATTGCTGACCGCCGACTTGACTCCCGCTGCGTTGCTCAGCACCTTTCCGCTCACCTGGAAGCCCATCAGGCCGTCGCCGCCGAAATCCAGCACCGCCTGCCGCCCGGCGCCCAGATTGACGTATCCGTAATCGGCGACGATGGCGCCCTGGTTGGCCACCGCGCCGCCGATGAGGCTCACCGAGCCGCCGGTGGCCGCCTGGATGACGCCCCGGTTGACCACCAGACCGCCGTCCTGGCCGGCCGGACTCTGGAAACGGTAATTGCCCGCCATGAAGTCGCTGGTGCTCATCCCCAGGGAACTGGCGACCAGGCTGCCTACGTTCACCCGGGCACCGGCGCCGAAGATGATGCCCGCGGGATTGATGAGGAACACCCGCCCGTTGGCCTGGATGCTGCCGAGAATCTGGCTGGGACGCTGACTGAGGACGCGGTTGAGCACGGCCGCGGAAGATGACGGTTGTTGGAACCGCACCCGGTCGCCGGCGGCCAAATCGAAGCTGCGCCAGTCGATGGCAAGGGAGTTGGATTGCTGGCGGATAACCGTGGTGGACCCGTCGGGCTGGCCGATGGTGCCCTGGCCCGCGATGACGGCCCCGCCCTGGGGACTCGCAAACGCCGCTCCGGCCGGCAGCAGACAGACGCTGCGAATCAGCCAGGGAAGCAGACGGAACGCGAAACGCGGCTCGGTGTCACGGCGGTGGCGCGTTGGCGCGCGGCCGCTCCTGTTGCGCTTGTTTTTGTCCATCGCTGCAACCCTCACTCTCTATGCTTCGCGACTGCAAGCAACCCGGCGTATGCCTAAGGCCTGTTAACACTATAGGGGTCGCCGCTGCCGGCGCCCCATTTTTCGTCCTGCAAGGCGGAGCGAGTGCGGTGTAGCCCGGCTACACGAGCGAGCGACAACGCGGCCCGGCCCTTCGGGTTGTGGCTGAGAACCCACCACTCGGCGTTGCTCGTCACTCATTTGGAATGACCAAACCTCGCTCCTCGCGCCTTGATTGGCGGCTTCTCAGCCACAACAGCGATGAGCCCTATAGTGTTAACAGGCCCTAGAACTGATAGGACAGATTGAACCAGTACTGGGGCGAGCGCCCGTTGGACGGGGCGTCACCGCCGATGTGGGAGGCCACATCCAGCGTCGCCAACACCTTTCCGGGAATGGCGAACTGGGCGCCGATGCCGGCGCCTTTCAGGGTCACCCTGCTGACCTCCCCCGGCAACGGATCGTTCAGTTCACCCGTACCGTAATCGAAGAACAGGGACAGTTGCAGAAGCTGGCCCCAGGTCCGGTTGTCAAACGCCGGCTTGTCCGCAAAACCCGGAGCGTTCACGTTCCATTGCAGGGAGGCGAATGCCGCCTTGTCCCGCAGGAACTCGGCGACCGGATACGCGCGCACGCTGCTGGGGCCGCCCAGCGGCATCTGTTCCAGGGACGACAACAGGTCGTTGGAATATTGGGCGTCCACACGGGCCAGCAGCGACTGGTTGCTGGTCAGATGCTGGAGGCGCGACAGATGAACGACCACCTTGCTGAACTGCCCCCCCGCTCGTTTGCCCGAACCGCCGATACGACTGGACAGCGAATCCCCCTCCGGACCAATGGCACCGAGAAAGTTGGGCAGTCCGCGACTGAAGACAATGGAGCCCTGATTGATACCGTGGAAGCGGGTATCGATGGAATTGAAATCGAGCTCCGCCGACAGGACACTCAAATCGTCCTGGCCGATGGTGACTCCCGCCTGCCGAATCACGGCCCGCTTGCGGCTGAGCTCCAGGCGGCCGTACAGATTGAACAGCCGTCCCCGCACGAACGATTCCTTCAGGTACCCCGAAGCGATGTCGGTGACGCCGGTGACGTCCAGGGCCGCCAACTGCTGGCCCACAGAGAAGCTATTGCGGCTCAAATCGAATCCGGTGGCGAGACTGGGTATCAACAGCGGCCGGTCGTAGCGCAAGGCGCCGTAGGTGCCGTCGGCCGGTGAAGCGGTCTGCAGCACACCCAGGGTCAGCCGGTCGGCAATACCGGTGGGATTGTTGATCGATATGCGGCCGCGCATGCGATACTTGCCGGTGAACTCCGTGCCGTAGTTGTCGAGGCTGACGCTGCCGTCGATGCGCTGCTCCTGCAGTGCCTTGACCACCAACTCCGTCGTACCGACCTTCTTGCCGGGACGGAATACACCAAAGGCGGTGAGGCCCGGATAATCGGTCAGACGCAGCAGGGCGCCGTCAATCTGCGATTTTTGCACGGGCTTGCCGATCAAGTCCTCGAAGGGCCAACCCAACAAATAGCTGGAGTACATCCTGTTGCCTTCCGGCACGACCGCGCCCAGATCGCCCTCCAGCACCCTTATCAACACCACGCCGTTGTTGACGGTCTGCACCGGCACGAATGCCTGTGCCAGAATGAAACCCCGTTTGCGATAGTAGCGGGTGATCCGGTTGGCCACCTGCTGGAGCTGACCAATCGTGAAGCCGGCGGGATGTTCCTTGAGGGCGCTCGCGGCCAGGGCCTGTATCTGCTGACGCCGGACACCGGCGCCGGGATGGTCGGTCAGCCCTTCCAGCTTGAAGGCGCGCACGTGGACCTTCGGCCCTTGCGTCAGGCCCAGCGGACGTTGAATCACCGGAGGAATGGGGAACGGTGGCAGCGGCCGGGGCGGGACTGTAGGCACGCCTCCCGCCTCAGGGTGCGCGCCGCCCGGCGTGGCGCCGCCCGGAAGTGTACCCGCGGTGGCCGCCTGTGAAGACTGCGGCGCCGTCAGCGCTGCCCCGAGAACAAGACATGCGGCTACATGATTGAGGGAAATCCGGCCCCGGCGGCGCGGATCAAAGGGACGGTAACGCATCGTCATGCCTGCTTTTCTTCTTATTACGGCGCGAGGCGTCAGGTCGGTGGCTGGTAGACGCCTGGCCCGCACGACGCGCTGATCGGCCCGATGTTGGAAATAGATAGCCGCTGACTGGGGGCTGCGAGAAACGCCGACCGACGCTTGCCGAAATGCGTTTCGGTGACCGACACACCAGCAAAGGATACCTTAACCCGATCGCCTCCCGGCAGGCAAGCGGGACGATGCAAAGGCCCGATTGACGGGGGTTCTGACGCTCATAAAACACCCAGGTACCAGCCGATTGCCATTGCGCCCGCAACAACCACGAACGTGACCAGCGCCAGCAGCCAATAACCCGGTTTCGGCCCGACGACAGCGGGGGTTGGAGAGTGTGGTTTGTCTTCCGACGGCGGAGCCGTCAGCTGCGCAAGCAGCTCGGCCCGCTTGCGCCGGTAGTCGCCGCGCTCCAGCATCCCGCGTGCGTAGTCGTCGCAGAGCGCTCGGAGGGGACTATGCAAAGCCATCGTCAATGTGCCCTTTGAAGGGATCTCACCAACCGGAACCCGGTGGCCTGATCGGGCTTGCCATCGGAACCGTGGGTTAAGGACACACTGCACTGGGAAAGACTGTCCTTGTAGGATCCGCCCCGCACTTCCAACCCGTTGGGGCCTTTCACCCATTCTTGGGCGTTGCCCACGTCGTTGACCAGGCCCCAGCCATTGGGCTGGCCGGTCTTCACGCTCACCAGTCCGAAGCCCTTTATGAGCTTTCCGCCGATACGGACCTGACAGTTGTAGTCGCCGCTGGAGCCGCCTCCCTTGGCCGTCGCAGCGTGTGTCCATTGACGGTTGGTGGGGATCGCATAGTGGAAGCCGGTGCGATCGCTGAGCCAGGCCGCATAGGATTGGGCGTCCCGGTAGGAGATATCAGTGGCGGGAAGATTCCCGCTCTCCCCCGCCAGCCCCTTGCATTTGCCGCTCAGCTTGCAGTAGATGTCATATTCGCTCACGGATATCTCGTACTTGCTGATAGCGTAAGGGGCGGTGATGCCATCCCCGGGTGGAATCACTACCAGCAACGGACCGCGGCCGCCGGGTCCGAGAGAGTCATAACAGGTGCCACGGCCGCTGCGCCCGTAACCGGCAAGATCGGGGCTGCATGGGCGTCCGGCGGGCGGGGGCGAGGCGTGTGCGGTAGGCGCCGGGGTAGCGGTGGGCGCCGGGTTGGCGGAGGAAGCGATCCGCAGGGCGCTCAGGCCGTGATCGGCGGGGAACAGGTTGCGGGCCGACGTCAACAGACGGCTGGCAAGATCCGCATTCGATGCCGCAACCTGCAGAACCCGTTTAGTGGCGATGCCCGCCAGGGCGGATGCCGCGGCTGCATATTCCTTCGGGTGCGCCGAGCGGAACTGCTGGAGCTTTCCCTTGAGGGCATCCAGAGCCTCAGGGCTGGCGGTGCGCAGACTGGTCTCGATACTCTCCAGCTCGGCTCTCGGTGCATAGCGTTTGAGCGCATCCCCGAGGGCGGTCAGCTCGGGCGCTTCCTTGAGGCCGGCCCGGAGCAGCGCCACGGCATCCACATAGTGATGGTCGGCCGCCTTCTGCCGGGCCAGTCGCAGATAGGCTTCGCCCAGTGCCTGGGGCGCCGTGCTCTGCAGGAACGGATCATCCGCAGACAGTTCCTTCTGGAGCGCGGCCAGGGTACGGCGGGCGCCTTTGACGTCGTTGGCCGTCGCCTGAGTCAGCAGCGTCTGCTTCTGGCCCGCCACCCGGGCCTGAAGCTGCTCCGCCCGTGCCTGCGCTTCCATCTTGGCCTTGGCCTGGGCCAGATCGGTGCGCGCCAGTTTGAATGCCGGCAGCGCAGCGAACGCCTCCCCTTCGGCCAGCAGCACGCCGGCCTGATCGAAGCGCTGGGAATCGCCCAGCTTGCGGGCGCGCTGCAGATACAGCTGCGCCACCTGCCGGCGAGTCTGGGTAAACCAGTTGTCGGCCGCCGGCAGCAGACCCGCCAAAGCGCGCATGGTCTGCCGCATCCGGGCCCGCCATTCGGTAGTGAACTCCGGCTTGTCCATCAGGGCAGCCACTTTGGCCTTGTCCTGATTTACCCGCTTCTGTATGGCCGGCGCCTGCGGCTGCGCCACACCGGACGGTTGCACGGCCTGCCACTGACGAACCCGCGTGCGGGTAAACTCGATATCCAGCAGCTCTGCGGTGGCGTCCAGCAGCTGGCGGGCCCGGGCCAGATCGTGCTTAGCCATAGACTGGCCGAAGGCGCTCCCCACGACCCGTTGCAGGTCTGACTGTACCCGCTCCAGCAAGGGATCGGCCGGATAGAGCCCCTCCAGCTTGAGCACCGTGTCGTGCAGTCGGGAAATATCGGCAACGGTCTTCAGCTTGGCCAGCGCCGCTTTGATCTGTGTTTCCAGCTGGGTTATCTGACCCTGTACCTGCTGGAAATGGAGCTGTTGGCGGATCTTGTCCTGCAGGCCGGTCAACCGCGCATTGCCCGGGAACCGCTTCAGGCCGGTGTTCACCACCTGGAGGGCTTGACTGTAGTGCTTGGAACCGGCCGCCTCGTCGGCCTGCTTGGCATAGGCGATGGTCAACCGGGGATCGGACAGCAGCTTGTTGCCCGGATCCACCTGCGCCACCACATCGAGGATATCGGCGACATCGTCCTTGTCCGGACTGGGCAGCAGGTGTCCCGCATCGAGGGCTTTATTGAAGCGCGCATTGAGGCTGTTGAGCAGCTGGTTGCGGGTGTCCCGCGTCTTGTCCGCAAGGTCTTGCACCTGCGCCGAATCGGGATACAGGGCCCTGGCTTGCTGCAGCAGGCTTTGAGCCCCCGGGTAGTCGTAGCGGTCCTTGGCGGGATTGAAATGCCCGTCCACCTGTTGGCGGTAGTAGCCCAAAATGCGATCACGGGCCTGCTGCATCACCGATGAGCGCGCCTGCGGGCCGAAGGTCCGCACCGTCTTCAGTGCCTCGGCAATCTGCGCCGGGTTGCCCCGCTCGATCCGATCGACGACCTGCGTGACCCGACGCTGCTGCAGATAACCGGGCAGCAGAGCGGCGATCACCACACCCACTGCCAACACCAGCGCGCCGGCTCCGATCAACGCGACACGTGAGCGTTTTGCCGTTCCGAATCCGGCCAGGAACGCCTCCACATCCGGGCTGCGCGCCGAGCGCTCGAACGCCAGACCCTGCAACAGAGTGCGCCACTGGCGGCGGCTGAGGCCGGGCACCGGACGGGGAGTCAGCTTCCTGTCCCGCGCCTCCGTAGCGGGCCGCTTGTCGAACGGATGCCGTCCGGTGAGCAATTGATAGGCCACACAGGCCAGCGCATAGATGTCGTCGCGGGGGTCGGGGTCGCCGCCTTCCAGCATTTCCACGCTGGCGTAGGACGGCGTCAACGCGCCCAGAGTCCCTGCGTCGAACAGCGTCTGCTCGCCGGCGTCCGTACCCGTATGCTTGGTGGCCTGTGCAATGCCGAAATCGAAGACCTTGACGGTGCCGTCCCGGGTGAGGAATACGTTGCCGGGTTTGAAATCCGAGTGCACCACACCTTTCTGGTGGGCATAGGCCAGCGCCTGACCCATGCCCATGATGATCGGCAGCGCCTCCTTCAACGGCATTCCCTGGGGACGATCACGTTTGATGAACCTATCGAGTGGCTCGCCTTCCAGGTACTCCATCGTCATGTAGACGGTGGCGCCATCACGGTCGAAATCGAAAACGTTGACGATGTTTGGGTGAGCCAGATTCTGCGCTTTGCGCGATTCACGCTGCAGCGCCTTCAGGGAATCGGGATGGCGTTTGAATTCTTCGTTGAGGACCTTCACCGCAAGGTACGGATTTCGGTCCTGGGCTTCCTCCTTGCGCAGATCGCGGGCCTTGAACACCACGCCCATGCCGCCGCGCCCGATCACCGATTCCAGCACGAACCGGTTCTTCAGGGTCATTCCCGTCTGGGGCGGCTCGGAGGGGCCGTCGGCCCACAATGCGGGATCACCCCAGCTGGCGCCGGTGCTTCCGGTGCCGCCGGTCGGCCCCGAAGGCGATGTGGAACCGGTCGCCGGCCCGTCGCCTTCCTCCCGATAGGGGGTCACCACCGTCGCCGCCTCGCCCGGGCCGGCGCCGGCGACACGGGTGCGGTCGTCGGCTGTGCCATCGGACGGCTGCGCCTGCAGACGCGTACGGTCATCCAGTGAGTCGCTGTTGGCGGCGGGCTTGCCCCCCAGCTTCTCTCCCAGCGCGGCGAACACTTCCGCCGACATATGGCCGGACTGATAACGTGCCTGCACAAGCGCCAGCAGTTCTGGAGCCGCCTCCGGCTGCCGGGCCAGCACCGTCTGCAGCTCGGCGTCCAGCTCGGCCTGCGGCAGGTCGCCCCGCAGGAATGCGTCCAGTGCCTCGCGGAACTGTTCCGTCACCGGCCCACTCCGCGAAGCGGACCGAGGTCCGGTCCCACCGCCCTGGCGTGGGTACGAAGATCAGCCATCATGGGTACTTGCTGGGGGAGCATCGTCGCTACACGGTTGCGGGCGCGTCAGCGCACCTCTTCGAATTCCACCACCACCACGGTCACATTGTCCCGGCAGCCCCGTTCCAGAGCCAGGCCCACAAGGGCCCTGCACACCTCGGCACAATTGCCGAGCGGCATCATATCCTGAATCTCCGGTTCGGAGAGTTCCTTGTACAAGCCATCGCTGCACAACAGGAACCGGTCCCGGTGCTGCAGATCGTGCAGCTCCGCATCCAGATACAGTTCGTCGGCCGCGCCGACGGCGCGGGTGATGATATTGGCGGCCGGGTGGTTTTCGGCGTCTTCGCGCAACAGGCGGCCCTGCTCGACCCACTCCTCCACCTGGCTGTGATCCCGGGTAAGACGGGTCAACCAGCCGTCCCGATAGCAGTAGATGCGGCTGTCGCCCGCCCACAGGGAGATGCAATGGCGGCCACTGGCAAGCAGCACCGCAACCGTGCTGCCGATCGTGACGCCACCGCCGCGCAGACCCGCTTCCGCGATCAGACGGGCGTTGACGTCCAGCAGGCGGTCTTCCGCGTCGTCCAGCAGCGAACTCAGGTCCGGCGCCGCTGGTACCGCACGCAGTGCATCGACGATCATGTTGCTGGCCACTTCGCCCGCATCGTGGCCGCCCATGCCGTCCGCCACCGCCCACACACCCATCTGCGGCAGGTCGAGACAAGCGTCCTCGTTGAGCGCCCGCACCTTGCCCACGTCCGTCAGGCACGCCGATGACCAGCGCAAGGGCGCCAGCTCGCTCATGGCGAGGAATCCCCATCGGGTGCGGTGTCGGGTAGTCGATAGCGGGGCCACGGTGCCCACGCATCGGACTGCCAGCCGGCGCCCAGCATGTCCGCGTAGGCGTCACCGTCGGGCAGACCGGCACCCAGCAGCAGACCGGGATCGATGCGTTCTGAGCCTTCGCTCCACCAGACGCTGTAGGGCCCGAAGCGCTGCTCCAGCAGCACGTGGGCCAGCGCCGGCACCAGGCCTGAGAAATCCTGCCCCTCCGCCACCGGCAGACGCCAGCCCTGTTGCCCCTCGGCGGCCGGACCGACCGGCGCACCGTCGGGCACCGGCACGGCCACCGAACCCAGGGCACTGACCGCCTGGTCGAACCCATCGACATCCACACCGTCGTGCTCCAGCACGGACAGTGCCGCGGTCTCCGCCCGTTGGTACCAGTCCGCTGCAGCGGTCAGAAGGACCGGACCGGCGCCTTCGGGCAACGACAGCGCGATGGTCATCGGGAAGTACCGGCCGACCCGGTCCACGCTGGGCATAAGCACGCCCGCCCAGCCATTGGGGCCGCATACACCCGGCGCCAGAGCGAAGCGCCAGATCGGACTGGTCAGATACAGATCCAGCCAACTGTCCGCCAGGCGACTGCGGCTGGCGGCAATGACCACCTGCAGCCACTGGTCCCACGGGTCCAGAAAGCTGCGGGGCAGCCGGCGGGAAACGAAGTCCCCCGCCGCCGGAAGCTTGCCGTAGAAGCCGGTAGCCGGCCCGGCTGCGTCGCTCACAAGTTCCCCGGGCATCGGAACCGCTGCAGTTCGCCCATCATGCGGAAGGGGTTGACGACGCTGTTGGCAACGATCTCGTACTGGGCCTTGAATCCGCCGAGGGTGAACGTCACCAGGAACCGCTCCGGCGAACGCTCTTTCAGTTCGCCCTGGTTGACGAACCGGAACAGGGCCCATGGGCCGCTCGCCGAGGTGGTCACCTGCCCGCCGGCGGCGGTGTCGAACGTCAGTCGTACACCGTTGCCGCTCTGAGCGCCCGGCCAGTTGATGGTGCTGAGCTCGGTCGGGCCGTGACGGTAACTGACATCCTGGCCATCGATATCCAACAGCGCACGGTTGACGTTCTCGTCCAGGTACACGGGCTTGAGCCCGAACTGAACGCTGGGCTGCTTGCCCCCGTTGGGGAAGAACACCCGCCTTATCTCGGCGGCGCGCTGAAAGTTTCTCAGGGCTGCCGTGGACAGACCGAGACCTGCCGAACGCCAGCGCCATTGGCGATGGGAGGTATCCACGAACGGTTTGAGGTAGTCCTGGAAAAACTTATCCATGACGCCCCCGGGGCCGAAAAAGCGCGCGAAATCGTCGACGGTGATGTCCTGCTTGGCACCGGCGTCGATCGGAAACCGGCCCTGCACCGCCTGCTGGTACTGGGCCAGCACGGTGGAGGCGTAGCTCTGGTTGAGCTGGGCACGGCTTCCCGAGAGGGTCACCCGGACGCTGGCGTCGGCAATCTGCTCCAGCCAGCCACGCACGGGCTGCGGCTGCTGAACCGCCAGGGTACGCAGACGGCCTATGATGTTGTTGCCCCCCGCAACCTGGGACTGCGCGGCCTTGAGCACACCCTCGCCGCCGCTGCCCGCAAGACGCTGCAGATGGCCCTGCAACTCGGAAAGCACCGACTGGATCTGCTGGATGGGCGGCTGGCCGGCCCCCGGCTGACGAGTCAGACCGTTGAGCTGTTCGAATTGCCTGTCCACCGCCTCAGCCGGAGACGCTGTCGGCGCAGCCACCTGGGACGGTGCCGCCGACTGGAACATGCGGGCCAGACGGCTGCGCTGGGCGGCCGCCTGGCCCGCCGCCGCACCGGCGGCCTGGGCCACCTTGCCGGTGAGGCCGCCATTGTTCGCGGCGAGCGTGGTATTGCTCGCCACCGCCTGCAGCAAGGCCGTCATCGGTGACGACGGCCCAGCCAGGGTCGCCACTTCACTGGCGCCCTGCTGAAGACTGTGGAAGGGTTTGACATGCAGCGTCGCCAGCATGTCCTGCCAGTGGCGGATATAGTCCTTGAAATACAGCTGCTGGACGGCCGCCTCCACCTGCGCCCGTTCCTCCGCGCCGAGAGGCCCGCGATGGGTGCCCATGACCCAGTTGTCTTCACTCAGTTCGCCGCCGATCTGCTTGGACTCGGGTTTGAACAACTGCTCGTAGCCGGCATGGGTGAACAGGGCAGGTACCTGGGCCTTGAGGCCGCCGCCGTCGTCCACGAACACCTGGCCGGCGCCGTCCACGTCCTGGGAGACCTGGAACGGTGCCACCGCGGCGCCCTGGGCGTCGCTCTTGAGGCGCGCATACAGGCGATCGGCGAGGGGCGACTGGGCAAGTCGGCCACGCACGCTGGTCACCAGGGACTGGTTCAACGCAATCGGTTGAAAGCCCTGCTGCAGCAACGTCGCCAGCTCCGACTGCAGACGCCGCACCTGATCGGCGTCCAGCGATCCGCTGTGTTGCCAGTCGAGGCCGAACCAGAGCTTGGCGAAAGCCGGATCCAGCCGTTTCGGATCTGACAGCATCAGATACAGCTTCAGCGTTTCGTAGCGAAACTCCGGGCTGGCGCCGGTATTGGCCAGCTGGACTTCCAGTTGTTTGACCATACGGGGCAGCAGCAAAGAATCCAGTGCTCTGCGGTAGGCAGCCTGGGCCTCACCGCCCAACCGGCTGCCCTGATACAAGCCCAGCCCCATCAGAAACGGCACGTGGTCGCCGTTGCCGTACACCTGGGTGACCGCCTGCAGGGCGTTCAGGCGCGGCAACACCTGGGCCAGGTCGGCATCCGGGGACAGCGGCCGGGCAGCCACCTTGCGGTACTGCTCCAGCCGGTCCTGGATTCTGTGAACGTACACGGCATTGCGCGTGAAGCTGGTGGACCAGGCCAGCGCCGCCAGTGCCGCCAGCACGATCGCGCCCGCGTAGGCACCGATCTGCAGCCAGGCCCGTTGGCGTTCCAGCCGCCGGTTGGCACCGGCCAGCTCCGCCTCCGGGAAGATGACTTCCGTCAGCAGATCGCGGATGAAATAACTGCGCCCGTGTCCTCCATAAGACGGCAGTACCTTTTGATCGAGACCGAAAGTGCGGGCCAGCGAACCCATCAGACGATCGATGGGCGTACCCTCCTGGGTACCGCTGGTGAAATAGACGCCCCGCAGCAGCGGCGCGTCCTCGTACCGTGAAGGCTGGAATATGGCCCGGGTGAACTGTTCGACGGTACTCTTGAGGCCGGCCATCTGGGCGGGAAAGCCCTGGATCAACGCCCGACGCTGGGTATCGCGCTCCTGGTTGAGTCGCCAGTAGACCCGTTCGCCCAGGCGCTGGATCAGGCCGTCGAACTCCGCGCCCACATGCTGAGCGGCGCTGCCGTCCTCGCTGGTCCCTTCGGGAAAAGTGAAACCCCACACCTGGGCCCGATCTTCCCGGCCCAGGTCGTCGAAAAACTCCATGAATCCGGCCACCAGGTCGCACTTGGTAAACAACAGATAGATGGGAAAACGTATACCCAGTTCCTTGTGGAGTTCCTGGATACGCTGCCGGATGGCATGCACATGGGCGCTGCGCTGCTGCTCGTTCTGCACCATGATGTCGGCGATGCTGATGGCCACCAGAGCACCGTTGATGGGCCGGCGGCGGCGATGCTTCTTGAGCAGGCCGAGGAACCCCGTCCAGGCCGCGCTGTCGGCGGCGGCGTGGCTGTCCTGGGTGACGTAACGACCGGCCGTATCCAGGAGCACGGCTTCGTTGGTGAACCACCAATCGCAGTTGCGGGTGCCTCCTACGCCGCGCAGAGCTTCCTTACCGAAACGGTCAGCGAGAGGAAAATCCAGGCCGGAATT
>Ga0307441_1000375_pt1 | contig 16543 bp, 13 predicted proteins | sample SalMarWE160420MG_FD_202149 | JGI IMG/M metagenome (GOLD analysis project Ga0307441, IMG submission 202149) | Salt marsh sediment microbial communities from the Plum Island Ecosystem LTER, Massachusetts, United States - WE1604-20 | ecosystem: Environmental > Aquatic > Marine > Intertidal zone >... | reverse complement strand
CGCAAGTCTCGATGGCATATGCTCTATGAAACGGACAGCTATATCCATCCTTACACTCCATCTGATGAAATCCGCTATCTCATCATCGTTGATATCTCTCATGACAACACAGTTCACTTTCACTGGATCAAGACCCGCATCAAATGCCGCCGAAACAGAATCTTCAATATCCTTCAGAGAAATATCCCGTCTGGAAATACGCCTGATCCTGTCATCAATGAGGCTGTCCAGACTGATGTTCACCCTCTGAATTCCTGCATCAGCAAGCTGTGTTGCCATACTCTTAAGCAGCAATCCATTGGTGGTAAGAACAAGTTCACGCGGGTGTAGAGCGGAGATTCCTCTAACGATATCAAACAAACCCTTTCTTACAAGTGGCTCACCTCCTGTTATTCTGATTTTACTGATATCTGCAGCCTTCATGATTATACTGGTGAGCCTTACGGTTTCGTCCACCGAAAGTATTTCATCGTGAGACACAAGAGGAACACCCTCTTCCGGCATACAGTAAATACACCTTAGATTACACCTGTCCGTAACGGATAGTCTAAGGTAACTGATCTCCCGTCCTTTTGAGTCCTTCATGAGAAAGCAAGCTCTCCACCAGTTGAACTGAGAATATGAAAAGGCAGAATATCCCCGGCCTCTATACTAAGTTGATCAGGGCCTACAATAGCAAGGGAATTGATATTAACGGTGCTCATGAGATCTCCCGAACCGGAGGAATCGGGATGATGGAGCTTCCAGGAATTACCCTCTCTGTATGCGAGAACACGGAGATAATGCAATCTTCCCGGTTTTTTGCTGTAACTTGACGTTATCTCACCATGATAGGTCCGTTTTCTGTACCCTTTGAAACCGGATTTTTTTCTAAGAAATGGAAGAACGTATTCCTCAAGTGAAACCATTACGGATACAGGGTTGCCGGGAAGGCCAAATACCGGTTTGCCAGTTGGTCCAGTGCCGAAAGTCAGCGGTTTTCCGGGTTTCTGAGCAACCATTCTGAAATGAAGCTTCACTCCCAGGGATTCCAGGACGGATGGAACAAAATCCCTTGTTCCCTTTGAGACCCCACCAGCTGTTACAATTACATCGCTGCAGCTTATAAGCTGCTCGAATGTTGCCTTAAGGGAATCTGGATCGTCAGCGGAATGAGCTGACACTTCTACCGGGAAACCGCTCATAGTCAATTGAGATTTGATCAGCGGCAGATTAGCGTTCCTGACTTTCCCATGAGATGGTATCCAGGTAGCTGGTACAACTTCTGTGCCGGTAGTAACTACAGCTATTCGGGGTTTTCTAAAAACCGGAAGAACACCCCTTCCACCCATTGCCGCAATACCCATGTGCTGCTGGGAGAGTCTTGTTCCATGCTCAAGCACTATGTTTCCTTTTTTTATATCCTCACCCTGCCAGCAGATATTTTCTCCCTCACATGGCACGTTATTCAGGTAAAGGATCGAATCCTTAACTACTGATTCTTCAACTATTACCACTCTGTCTGCACCTTCAGGTAATGGAGCTCCAGTCATTATAGGACACGCAACACCTGGTTTTATTCTGCTTATCCTGGAATCACCCGCGGTTATCTCTTCGAGAAGCTCATGCCGCAAATCTTCTCCACAGATTGCAAAACCATCCATGGCCGATCGATTAAAAGGCGGCATATCTATATCGGAGTGAATATCCTGGGCCAGAATGTGACCTCCAGCCTCATCAACTGGAATAACTTCGATTTCCGGTTCACCGGATCTATCCAGTACCAGTTTCAGAGCTTCCTCTACAGGTATCATTACACCTCCAGCTTTTTTAACATTCTTTCGAAGTCTTTTCCCGATTTCTCCCACATTGCCAGGAAAGTCACCGCAAGTGGAGTAATACTCGTACCTCCACCACCGGTTCCTCCTCTGCCGCTGTGAAGCAATTTCGCGCCAAGCCTCTTCTCTGCATTATGAAGCAGTACCCAGGCTCTTTTGTATTGAATTCCTGTTCTCTTTGCAGCCTGGAGTATTGAACCTGTCTCGTTAACAGCTTTTAAAAGATCCATCCTGCCTTCACCGAAGAGGGGGACTCCATGAATATTAAGCCAGTGCTTTCCACCGATTGTTATGGGAGAAATGTCTCCAATCCCTATCAATCCTGCAGCAAGCTGGGCCATACTCCTTGCCTTCTCAGGTGAAACAGGACCCTCAAATGTAATATCTGCGATCAGTTCGAGTCCTTCTGCAGAAAGTTTCTGCTCTGAATCCGAACTGATATGAATATGAAAATCTGGATGAAACAGCTTATTCACAGTGTTGCTCTCGTAAATAATAATATCTGCGTCGAACGAGAATTCACCGATTATGCTGGTAAGCTCGTCAAGTGTTGAATACTTGCAGAAGACATACTCTGAAGCGCCAGCCGCACTGAAACGATTCGTATCTGTACCGGACGGTCCGATGCTGTCAGTGACACCCTCCGGACCGTGCCCGTTATGTGAAAGCTTTACACAGGTAACCTTATATCCTGATACAGCAAATATACTGACGAGGTTTTCGATGATAAGCGTTTTGCCAAGTTTCCTGCAATCGGAGGATACTACTATTCTTTTATTCAAAGTTCTCCATTCAAATGGCATTTTCGGGTTATATTCATGAAACATAACGGTAACGATTGCGTTTGAAAACTGACAGTTCCGGTTTCAGTCATCATTATCCTCTCGAGAACTGGTCATATATATTACTCAAGCGTGGTTAAGAATTAATGACCCCCGAAATGCTCGAACTTACTGTTGTATCAACAGGATAATTTCGAATACTGACATAAGAACTCCGGCGGGACAGATACAGCAGTCATATGACTTTCGCAACGAAAAAGCGGTAAAACCATTGGAATTTACAATATGAGGACAAGGGTCATACTTGCAGTCATCCTTACAGCCCTGCTGCTGGTGCTGTATACATTTCTGACTTCCGTAAGCAGGGATGGAGCAGTTTTGGGACGTTGGTCTATTCAAGTTTCAGGTGCAAGTATACTACTGATTGCTGCGTGCGGTCTTGTCATCAGATTTCTGGGAGGATCGAACAGAGTAATTGAATCGCTCAACGCTCTGCTTTCAAAATGTCCTGATTTCCTGGCTTCCGTTCTGCTGATCTTTCCCCTTCCCCTTTTCGCCGCAGTATGGTTTCTTTTCCCTTTCCCGCTTTTACAGAGAACTCCTTTCCTTGCGGGTGCTGTTATTCTGACAATCAGTCCAGGCCTTCTTATTTTCTGCAGTTATAAGGGGAAAGGACTGAGATCAGCTGTTATCGGAACGCTTACAATGGCGATTTCCCTGTTGACAGCTCTGCTTATCGCGGAATTTCTGCTGAGACAGCTGATGCCTCCGAGCATATTCGATCCCAGATTCGGTCTTCGTCCCTATCAGCGTAACGAACTCGAGGTTAATCTTCCCGGAATAACTCCCGGTGGTGTCTGGACTACGAATTCACTTGGAATGAGAGGCGAGAATCCTCCGGAAGACTGGGAAGAATGGTTAACTATTGTTACGGTCGGAGGAAGTACGACAGCGAATTTCTATATCGATGATTCCGGCACATGGTCCGAGATACTTCAGGACAGACTTAGAGAATTGCACCCGCAAACCTGGGTGGGTAACTGCGGAATTCCCAGACATTCCGCTGCGGAACATGCATTGCTGGTAAGGGAAGTGTTGTCCGAAGTAAAGCCGGATATCGCGTTGTTCCTCATCGGTGTAAACGATATTGGACAATTTGGTAGAGGGGAAGCTGCACTCAACACAAGTCTTCCCGAAACCGGTCTGAGACAGCTGGTGTTCAAGCACTGCATGTTAATGCAGGTGCTGTACAAGGTTAAAAAAGTATACATAGATAAAGCCCCGGTTCTGGCTGAAGCTGTGGACCCAATGTTCATTGAGGAACCGATGCTTACGGAAGAAATGGAACTGCCTGATGATCTTCATGAACTCATACCGTTGCCGGATGAGTACAGTAACAGAATTGAAGCAATCATCCGAGAGTGCCGCAATGCGGATATCACACCGGTATTCATGACTCAACCTCTTCTGTATGAAGACAACGATTACTGGAGAGGCATTCAGGGAGGAAGCTACTGGTTCGGAGGCCCCGATTCCTGTTTTTCAGCAGCATCCTACTGGCTAATACTTAACACTTTGAACAATGATCTGATTGAAGTATGTGAACGTGAAGGTGTTGATTATCTTGATCTTGCATCATCGATACCACATTCAAGAGATGTTTTTTACGATTCCATGCATTTTACGGAGCATGGAGCCGAACTTGTTGGTGAAGAAGCAGCATGTTATTTTATCGAGAAATTCCTCACTGAATATTAAAATGTTATCAGATAAAAGAATAGAGTATTTTTACATATGAGTACCTGGATACTTGGTATATCTGCGTTCTATCACGATTCTGCAGCCTGTCTTATTCATAACGGCAGGATAGTCGCTGCGGCTCAGGAGGAACGTTTCACCAGAAAGAAACACGATCACCGCTTTCCCGAAAGTGCTATCGAATACTGCCTTAAGGAAGGCGGTATTACTTCCGAAGACCTGTCTTACGTAGGATTCTACGATAAGCCATTTCTGAAATTCGAACGTCTTCTCGAAACTTACATATCGTTTGCTCCGAATGGGCTTCACTCCTATTTGAAAGCAATGCCCCTGTGGCTCAAGGAAAAACTATGGATGGGTGATCTAATCAAGAAGAAGTTTCCCGGATATAACGGCGAGATCATCTATCCTGAGCATCATCAGTCCCATGCTGCATCAGCCTTCTTCCCCAGTCCTTTCAGTGAAGCGGCGATAATCACCATGGATGGCGTAGGGGAATGGGCTACCGCTTCCTGGGGAACAGGATGCAGCAACAGTATTAATATCCACAGCGAGCTCCTGTTTCCCCACAGTCTAGGATTGCTCTATACCGCATTCACCTATTATACGGGGTTTAAGGTGAATAACGGGGAGTATAAAGTCATGGGACTGGCACCTTACGGTAAGCCTGAATATGTGCATCTTATTCTTGATAATCTTATCGACCTCAGGGAAGATGGCAGCTTCAGACTGGACATGAGCTATTTCAATTACTGTCAGGGCCTTACTATGACATCCGAAAGGTTTCACAAGCTCTTCGGTGGACCACCAAGAAAACCGGAAAGCAATATTACTCAGCGCGAAATGGACCTGGCTGCATCCATTCAGGTTGTAACTGAAGAGATAATGCTGAGAACAGCAAGGTATGTCCGGAAAGAGACAGGTCAGCGAAATCTCTGCCTTGCCGGAGGTGTAGCCCTCAACTGCGTTGCAAACGGTAAAATCCTCAAAGAACGCATCTTTGATGACATCTGGATCCAGCCAGCTGCTGGAGATGCGGGAGGCAGTCTCGGTGCTGCACTTTTCATCTGGTACCAGGTGCTTGGAAACCATCGTAGTCCGGATGGTATCAACGATATGCAGAAAGGGTCCTACCTTGGTCCCTCCTGGGGTGATGATGAAATTGAACACTGGCTTTCCGGCAAAGGATACCCATACAGCAGAATGGACAGTACTGGCCTGCTGGATGAAGTATCCGAAGCTATCGCCAGTGGTAATGTGATAGGCTGGTTCGCCGGAAGGATGGAGTTCGGTCCGAGAGCTCTGGGCAACAGATCTATCATAGGGGATGCCAGAAGCGAATCGATGCAAACCACAATAAACCTCAAGATAAAGTACCGGGAATCGTTCCGCCCCTTCGCCCCATCAGTCCTTGTTGAAGATGTAAACGAATTCTTCGAAATTGACAGGGCAAGTCCGTACATGCTGCTTGTTGCTCAAATTCAGGAAAGGCATCGGAAGGAACTGTCGGAAGAGGAGGAGAAACTCTTCGGTTTGGAGAAACTCAGGATCCCAAGGTCCGACATTCCTGCTATTACTCATGTTGACTACTCTTCACGACTTCAGACTGTCAGCGCGAAGGATAACCCGCGTTATCACAGTCTGATATCCAAGTTCAAGGAAAAGACTGGATATGGAGTGGTTATCAATACAAGTTTCAATGTAAGAGGTGAACCTATCGTATGTACACCTGAGGATGCCTATCTCTGCTTCATGCATACGGAAATGGACATTCTTGCGCTTGGAAACTGTATTCTGAAAAAAGATGAGCAGCCGCTGCTTGATCCTGAGGAAAGCAAGTCAGTCGTAAAAAGGAGCAGCTGTCCAGGAAAAAGTAAAAGGGAATTAAGAAAATTCGGGTTTATAATGACAGCAGCATTCGCTTTGCTGGGTGTTCTGATGTACTTCAGGAATCCTGCTCTGCTGCCTTTTGCGGGGGGGTTGTCATTATTTTTTCTTCTGTCATCAATAGCATTTGCGCGAGTGCTGTCTCCAATAGAGAAATTCTGGATGAAACTTGCGCTGATTCTGAGTTATATTATGACAAGGGTTCTTCTAACACTAGTATTCATTCTGGCTGTAGTACCAACCGGATTGATCATGCGTCTTCTCGGGAAGAAACCTCTTAAGCTTGAATTTGATAGAGAAATGACTTCATACTGGGTTGATGTAGATACTGAAGGTCCCTGCAGCAGGCCAGAGAAACAATATTGAAAAGAGTCAGATAATGGGACGTTTCAAAGATATCTGTGGTTTTCTGAAAACAAGAAAAAAGTGGTGGCTTACACCTATAATAACGGTACTGATCCTGCTCAGTCTTATCATCGTGCTTTCGCAGGGATCGGCAATTGCCCCTTTCATATACGCAATATTCTGATCATCTCGGGTGAGTTCATAAAAGAACAGACCGCAGGATTTTCAATTCCTGTGGTCATGCAGCTGAACGCATGATTATTCTGGAAAACCCAAGTTGTGAGTATGTCCGAAATGCTTATAGAAAAAATATCCTATAAATTGTCGTTATTTCGTATATCTCCTTTTTTGCTCTCCTGAATGACCGGGAAGTGATTCAAGCTGGCGTTTTTTTTGTGATGGCTTTCTAGCTACATGGATCTGTTTTCCCGTTTCCGGATTTATGCCGGTGTAGTACATGGCAGTTGCGGTGGTCATTGGAGTAGGCAGGAATATCTGAGCTTTCTCCGGGCGCATATGCTGGTTTCTGAGTTCGTCCGCGGTCTTGTACATATGGTTCAGATCACATCCCGGAAATGCCACAAGCATGTAAGGTTCAATGTACTGTACCCTGCCGGTATCTCTGGATATTTCCTCGAACAGTTTCTTGAAGGCCCTCCAGAGGTCAACGGATGGTTTTCTCATGAGTTTCAGCACTTGAGGTGCAAAATGCTCGGGTGCGATTTTCAGGTAACCTGATACATTATCCCGCACCAGCTTCTCGATGAAACTCCTGTCCTTCAGTGCCACATCGTAGCGTATACCGCTGGAAACAAAAACATTCTTCACACCACTGATATCAGCGACAGAATCGAGAAGTTCGATAAACTGACTGTGATCAGTCCTGAAGTTCTCGCAGATGTCCGGATAAAGACAGGAATACCTTCTGCAGTTTTCCATTTGTCTGCCGCCTCTGCAACCAAGTCCGTACAGGTTAGCGGTGGGGCCGCCAAGATCGGTAACCGTTCCCCTGAAATATGACTTACTTTTCAGCGTATTCACTTCCCGCACAACGGAATCGCGGCTCCTGCTGCTGATCATCCTTCCCTGGTGCAGACCAATTGCGCAGAAACTGCAACCTCCCGCACAGCCCCGGACTACCGTTATTGAATTCTGTATCATCCGGAACGCTGGAATAATACCTTTATACATCGGATGCGGTTCCCTTGAATATGGAAGTTCATATACCGCATCCATCTCCTCCGTGTTCATCGGGTACTGAGGAGGGTATGCTATGACAGCGCGGGTATCAGCTTTCTGCACAATTGAAGATCCCGAATACGGACTGCTCTCACTCTCCAGAAGCGCGGTCATTTTCATAAATGCATCGGGACTGCCCAGAACTTCTTCATGAGAAGGCAGCTCTGTGTATTCTACAGTTTCCATCCCGGCAAATACTTTCTCACTTACGTAAACCGCAGTACCCCTTATTCCCTTCAAGTCTTTCCCGGAGGACAGAGCCAGTGCTATTTCGCCTGCCGCCTTCTCTCCCATGCCGTATACAAGAATGTCTGCTTTTGTATCAAGGAGTATCGATTTTCTTAACCTGTCACTCCAGTAATCGTAGTGACTGAACCTTCGCAGACTGGCCTCGATACCTCCTATTACGACTGGAACCCCCCGCATCGCTCTCTGAACAAGGTTCACATATTTCATCAGAGCTCTGTCCGGTCTTTTTCCAGGTTTCCCTCCTTCGGAATAAGCATCATCCGACCGTATTCTATTCAGGGATGTATAGTGGTTTACCATTGAGTCCATCGCACCGGAGGTAATCCCGACAAACAGCTTTGGTATGCCTAATCGCAGAACATCTTCCAGTGAAGAAGGCTGGGGTATAATTCCAACCCTGTAGCCAAGATTCTCCAGATACCTGCCGATCACGGCCGTTCCGAAAGAGGGGTGATCTACATAGGCATCACCCGTAACCAGGATGATGTCGCATGTATCCCACCCCAGTGATTCCATTTCCATTTCCGATACCGGCAAAAATGGTGCTGCCTTAACCATTGTCCTCCTTATCCAATCTGATGAAAGAAGGTACTTGAAGTGGAAGGGTATTGACAAGTCCCTGAAAAACGAGGACAATGAAAGTGAACAAATGTTTACTCAGAAAGGAGCAGAAGTAATGAATACTGAAAACGGATCACTGTTCAGCGGAAGGGTTTCGACGGGTAAGGTAACATATTTCGTTGATGTGAGGCAGGCTGTCAACGAAAGGTTCTACATCTCGATAACGGAATCACGCAGAATTTCGGATACGGGCTTCGACCAGAGCAGGATATTCCTTTTCGAAGAATACCTCGATGAAATCCATGCCTTGATCTCAAATGCGGCAGAAGAACTCAGGCAGGCTGCAGAAACAAGAGGCGAACTGGCGCAGGAAGGTTCATCCGGCAGGTACGAGCGCAGCGGAAAACCCTGGACCGACGAAGAGGAGGAAATTCTTCGGGGTGAATTCGAGAAAGGTTCAGCGTACGATAAAATAGCATTGAAATTGAAAAGGAGTTCGTATGCAATTACTCTCAGGCTTGAAAAACTGGGACTTCAGGAAGCTTATAAGCAGACTGAACAGGTTACTTCCGATGCAGGTTAGACAGATGTCAGTTACTGCCGGTCGATTGCCTTAATGTCTCTACCCATTCTTCAAGATGATCAACCAGCCATGCTGCTGAATCACTTGCTCCGGTATCATTTCTGAAATTCACTTTCAGGAGTTTCATTCCCTTTGTCTTCCCTAGATAACTCTTTGGTGTTTCTACGGAAACGATATTTCGAAGGGGTATCAGAACCTCTTTTTTTGGCAGAAGCATCCTGAAATAGAGCTGGGAAGATGTAAGCAGAAGAATTCCATTGCCCCTGACCTGTTTCATCCCCGCAGATTCCAGACCGAAAAGATTCGCCATCGGGGACGTCAGAATTCTGGTGTGTTCAGGATAACTCACAGACAACTCATCAATTGCGTTTTTCTGAAGCTTTCGAAGAAGAAGGATCATTCCGGTAACAAGCAACAGTGCTCCTGCGATGAAATAAACTGCGGTGTGCATGCAAATTCTCCCTTTTCAGAATTTACTGATTTTCATATGTCAAATATTGACAATGATCCACTCCCCATCGGAATTCAGTTCCAAATCCATGTCTTCATCATCTGTGTCAGTTTCGCCCGACATGATTTCCTTAATTGTAATCGTATAGTCTATTTCCACCTCTGTGCTGTCATTCGAATAATCGACTTCATCGATCGAAAACGAGACTATTTCTATGCCCGCAAGAGCGGCTACGTTGATTTCCCCCTGCGCTTCAGGTGATAGGTAACTCCTCATCAGATCGTAATCACGAGCCTGCGCAGCCTCCAGCATCCTCTCGGCTATCTCTACCGGCCCCGCTGGTGTTGATCCGCATGATGCGGCTGCAACAATAATTATCAACATCGAAACTGCTGCTGATCTGAGCATTTCTGCACCTGCCTCTCACATTTCTTGTTAACCTGGATAATTCATCAGATCCCACTGTCTGGAGCAGCCTTGGAGAAATCGTTCTCCCCTGTTAGAGTCAGTACTTGAACTTATCGGAAAGAAAATAAGGAATGACACTTCTTAACGCAATATTTCTTTTCCTGGCTGGAATTGCTGCAGGTTTCATCAACGTCAATGCTGGTGGCGGTTCATTCATAACGATACCTCTTCTGATAATACTTGGAGGTTTGCCTGCTACCGCTGCTAACGGAACTAACAGGGTGGCGGTATTGCTGCAGAACATTATTGCAGTAAAGAACTTCCGAAGACATGGGTTCAAGGATACCAGGCAGGGTCTGAAACTGGGTGCATCAGCAATGGTTGGCGCTGTAATAGGATCACTGATAGCACTCGATATACCTGAGAATGTATTTCGCGCTATCCTGTCAGTCATAATGGTTCTTGCCCTCGCGATAGTACTGCGTCCGGGAAAAAAGAATCCTGCCGAGTATGTCTCAGAACGTCTGCGGCATCCCGTTCTACAGATTTTCCTTTTCTTCCTGATAGGTATTTACGGTGGTTTTATACAAGCTGGAACCGGTTATCTGATAATATTTTCCCTTTCTATTCTCGGTGGCCTCTCCCTTGTAAAAACAAATAGTCTGAAGATTATCATCATTGCATCCTATCTCATACCTTCAATTCTGATTTTTCTTCTAAACGGTGAAATCAGGTGGCTGCCAGCTTTAATCCTTGCCGGTGGAACATCCACAGGAGGCTGGTTCGGGTCCACCTTTGCTATCAGGAGGGGTGATAAATGGATAAGAGTAATTCTGGCAGCAGCGATTCTTGCAATGGCTGCCAGGATGGCAGGATTATTCTGAGGGGCTCTCGTCACTGGCCGGATAAAGCACACTTTTAATTACCGCAGAAATATCCTCAATACGGTATGGCTTCTGTATAAATCCCGCAAGGTGTTTCCCTGAAAATCTGTGCATTACATCCTGTCTGCTGAAACCACTTGAGATTATTACCGGTATATCTTTACGGATACGTCGTATCTCACGGTACACTTCATCACCGCTCAGATGGGGCATTGTCAGATCCAGTATGACAAGTACTATTTTATCAGAATTATGCTTGAACAGTTCAACCGCTTGCTGGCCATCTTCAGCGGTAAGAACATCGAAACCGAGATGTTCAAGCATGTTGCGTCCAACTGCAAGCACAGTATCTTCATCATCGGCGAACAGAACTGTTCCCTCCGCGATCCAGTTTTCTTCAATCCCGGAAGGTGATTCGGAACTCTTTGCACTATCTGGATGATATGCCGGGATAAGTATTTTGAAAGTTGTACCTTCTCCCTTCTCACTGTAAACTTTAATCGCACCTTTATGCGCGCGGATTATTCCAAGGACAGATGAAAGACCAAGCCCTCTTCCGGTGTATTTTGTAGTGAAGAAAGGTTCGAAGATCTGCGTTTTAACCGATTTATCTATACCGCAGCCAGTATCAGACACTTCTACATAGACATACATATTTTCCCCGGATACCGTGGACAGTTCGGTTGTGCACAGATAGGATTCATCACAATGCATTGCTCCAGTTGTTATAGAGATAATTCCGCTTGTATCACCTATAGCTTCGGAAGCATTGGTAATGAGATTCATCAGTATCTGACTTATCTGCGCACCATCAGCCATTATCAGCGGCAGCTGATCTGCAAGCCTGTATTTCAGAACGGCTTTCTTTGATATGCTGACTTTAAGAAGATGCGCAAGTTCAACAACAACCTTGTTAAGGTCAAGAGGCAGTACTTCGTAATCACTTCTTCCCGAATAGGCAAGCATCTGTCTGGTGAGATCTGCTGCTGTAGTAGCAGCGTTCACAATCTTATTTAAAGAACTCCTTGCAGGGCTGGTATCGGAAAGAGACATTAGCGCAAGATCAGCGTTTCCAAGAATAGCCAGGAGTATATTGTTGAAATCGTGCGCTATTCCACCAGCAAGAACTCCGAGGCTTTCAAGTTTCTGAGTATGCTGTATCCTGGATTCGAGTTCAATTCTTTTTATTTCAGCATTTCTCCTTTCTGTAATATCACGGATTATAGCTATAACGTTATCCTTCTCGTACGGAGCAAGTCTTGCTTCGTAGAATTTGTGACCAACTTTCAATTCAAGATCGTATTCCACAGATTGGATTTCACCGGTTTCAACTGCTGAACGTATGGAATCCTGAATTTCCCTGAGTTTATCTTCATCCAGTGCAAGTTCGGTAATCTTACTTCCAATCAAGCTTGAAGAAGGTATTGCGAGTGCATTCTCATCCTCGATCCAGTAATCCAGGTATTCACCATCCCTGCTGAGCACAAAGATCATATCAGGCATGGTTCTGAGAAGACTATCCATATTCTTAACGCTCCAGCTGAGTTTTTCCTGAGTCTTTTTCAACTCCGTAATGTCAAGTAGAGAAGCGACACTCCTGTCGGTGCCAGGTACAAGGGACACCTGAATATGTATATCCTTTACATTGCCTATTTTATCGATAAAACGGAATTCGTATTCGTTCGGTACGGATATTTTTCCGTTCAGTCTGTTTTCAGAATATCTTTTCAATCTATCGAAATCATCCGGGGCGACGAATTCCTGCCATTTCAACTTACCACAGATCTCACCCTCTGAATACCCCGACAGGCGTTCAAATCCCCTGTTAGCTAGGAGAATGTTCATGTCGGCATCTACGATAATAGTGGCTGCACCTGTATTCTGAAAAACAGTACGGTACCTCTCTTCACTGTCAATGAGAGCCTGTTTTGAATTGTACCACTCTGTAATATCAATAGCGATTCCCCCAATCAGGGGTTCTTCTCCTTCTCTGTCTATCCGGAAAGAATGTATCTCAAAAGTGGATTCTATACCGTTGACAGAAAGCTTCTTCTCGAAAACGTTGTATCCCGTTTCCAGGGCTTTCCTGTCCTCTTCGACCATCCTTCGGGCGAAATCATCGGGGAAAAGAGTATCGGGTGTTTTACCCAGCCATTTGTCAGCGGATCCGAAAAGTTCTGTAAACCGTTTGTTTACGTGAAGGTACTTCGAATGACTGTCCCGTATGAATGACGCTCCGGGAAAATGATCAAGAAAAGCATTCAGAAGCATCCCGGACTTCATGATCGATTCAACTGATCGCAGATTATCCGACATATTCCTCCAGATAGCAATGGCTTCGGCTTGAAATCAACTATTTACTATATTGCACAATGATCTTTAAAAGCAAGTACAGGTTCTGACTTAAAAGATCTCAAATGGAGAAACAGTGTTAATACACATTCTACTGTTCATACTTACTCTATGTTCATTCTGCTTAGGTTTTTCGGGCGATACGATCCTGTTGCCTGAACCGGAGTATGACGGTGGAATAACTCTCAATGAGGCTATACAACGGAGGCGTTCAGTAATATCTTTTTCTGAAGGAAGCGTTACTCATGTCGAACTAAGCGAAACACCCCTTTACATAATGCCGGTCGGACGGCCTGGAAGGTGACATTGCTGCCTGATACGATTAATATTCTAATAAGAATACTGTTTCCCCCTCTCTTCACGATCCGGATAACTGCTGGAAAAGTCCTTGTGAAAAACGGAAATGTCACGTCTTCGTTTCTCGTGGACTGCAGAGAAATCGTTGAAAAAAACTATATTTCATCAGGATGGATCTGGGGGTACGGTTCACCCGGAAAGGTTGATATGAAGTTTTCTTCGAACATCCGTTCGAAAGACAGGCAACGTTTCAGAAACGCTGCCGGAATCCATAATATCTGATGCTTATCATTACGATCAACTTTAAACCGGCAGAAACTACAGAGGATAAGGATGAAGAATAACGAATCGATGTACGAAAGGATATACAGTGTTGTCAGTATGGTTCCTCCTGGAAAGGTGGCTACATACGGCCAGATAGCAAGAATTGCCGGGAGATGCTCAGCAAGAAATGTGGGTTACTCGATGGCCTCTGTTCCTTCGGAAAGCGCTGTGCCATGGCACAGGATAATTAACAGCAGGGGGAAAATCAGCGTAAGAAGCCATGGAGATACCTGTAACGCACAGAGGCAGATGCTGGAGAGCGAGGGAATCGTCTTCAGCGACTCGGGAGCAGTTGACCTGGAAGAATTCGGCTGGAATGGACCACTGGAAAGCGCAGGACCTGATGTCTGGTAAGGTAAGAAGAGACTGGTCCGAGAAGGACCTGAAGAAACACATCATCGAACAGAGAAAATTCCTCTGGCGGGAAGAGACAATCGATAGAATTGCTTCCTGGCTCGAATTATCGAACGGTATTACAGCGGTTGATCTGGGATGCGGGCTTGGTTACCTTGGATGGACATTCTGGCCGCATTTTGGAAACGGCAGCACATATATCGGTATAGACTGTTCAATCAAACTGCTGAATGAAGCCGCAGAAACAGCACATGAATGGTCTTCAGGCGGTACAGCCTTATTTCTAAACGCTTCAGCGTATGAGATTCCTTTGCCCGATGAATCCGTAGACTGGGTAATGTGCCAAACGCTTCTGATGCATCTTGAGTTTCCGGAAGACACCATTGCCGAGATGATCAGAATATCGAAACCGGGTGGGGTCATAATGTGCATGGAACCGGACAATGTGTCATCTTCAATGAACATGATTTCCAATTCAGTATACAATCCTTCGATGAGGGAAAAACTCGAACAATTCAAGTTCCAGATGATGTGGGCCGAGGGAAGAAAAAAACTCGGAAGGGGTGACTGGGGAATTGGAGATAAAGTACCAAAAATGATGGTCGACCTGGGCCTTACGAATATCGATGTTCTGTATAACGATACACCGCACTTCATTCATCCTCCTTACGAGACTGAAATCCAGAAATACAGAATCAGAAATATGCTCGAGAACATCAGAGATAAAGATGATGATATGAAGAAGCTTCACCGGAGCGAATACAGGGAGTGTTTCCTCGCCGGAGGCGGCTCTCTGTCAACCTTCTACAGATTCATCAAATCGGCTGAGGCCAGGCAGGAAGAATGGGAAAAGACTGCTCTGGAACAACTTGAGAATCAGTCCTACTGGCACGGTGTAGGCGGGTCACACTTCTACTGCATAAGAGGGTTCAAGCCTGAACGGAATTGAGGAATGGATCTGCCGGATTCAACTGACTGAATACCGGTTCAGAAGATCTTGCCTGAAATAAACGGTAAGCTCTGTAAAGGCCTGTTACGCACGGGTCGGCAAGGTCCGATCTCTAGACTTTTACTATCTTCATCACTACAAAGCCCGATAATTCCAGACCTTTCTTACTGAAAATCGTTGATGTATCATCCTTAACGGCCTGAGCAAGTTTTCCCGTACTTCCAGTCAGATCTTCCATATTCATGGATGAACTTTCACTTTCCAGAACACCCTTGAAAGATTTCAACAGCAGATCGTTCAGATACATTTTGAGCTGTGCAGTGGAATTCTCATCCTGGATATCAAAGCCCTCTTCTTTCAGTTTTGATGGATCGCTTATACTTAAGGAAAAAGTCCCAAATGCGCGAATACTCTCTATCCCGCAATTAAGCCTCACCATCAGCGGAGAGGCCATACCCCATTTCACGTTCTGCAGTGCTTCCGGCGAGTTATCAGAATTCTTGCTCTTCTTCAGGATACTACCAAACAATCCCATCTCAACTCCTTTCCCTACTAAGTTTGTGATGATAAATAAGCACCTTAAGGAAACTGCCTAAAAATTGGCTTTGACAATTTCCGTTTCTCCTGATTTGTTCTTTTCCGGGCAGACTGCACATGTTCCACTGAAGATGCCTGAACTTATCTGTTCCCTGAGAGTACTGTATGCCTGACCGTTCCAGATCTCTTCAAATGAATTCCGGGTAAAATCACCCATAGGCCGAGAAGTATTCCAATACGGGCATGGAAATACCTTACCATCAGGGTCCACAAAAATCCAGCGGTCAAGATAATCACACGAATTTCCTGTATTCTCAGCCGGTTCATCATGTGGAGCAGAAAAAATAATCCCGAGCTTATCTGCAGTATCCGTCGCTTCTCTGATGATTTCTCGTATTCCGGGGCTTGACAGATCTACCATTTCGCCAGCCACACCAAGTCCCTCGTATGCTACGAGAGGTACCGTACTTACCGATTCAGCACCTATTTCTGCCGCCATTTCTATGATATCGCTGAGTTCTTCACAGTTACTTTTCTGCAACGTAACGCTGAATGAAACCATCGGAAATTTCATATTCCTTGCATCTCTTGCGCTGATAAGTTTTTTGAGCATTGAAATGATATGCTCAAGGTCAGCTCCATCCCTTATTCGAGCGTGCGTTTCCGGTTTTGCACCGTCTATCGAAACAAAAACGGACGTCGGGGGTGTGGAAAGAAGCAATTCAATATGTGCATCGGTAAGGAGGGTTCCGTTTGTGACAATCTC
>Ga0307441_1000373_pt1 | contig 16616 bp, 12 predicted proteins | sample SalMarWE160420MG_FD_202149 | JGI IMG/M metagenome (GOLD analysis project Ga0307441, IMG submission 202149) | Salt marsh sediment microbial communities from the Plum Island Ecosystem LTER, Massachusetts, United States - WE1604-20 | ecosystem: Environmental > Aquatic > Marine > Intertidal zone >... | reverse complement strand
CCAGCGAGCGCAACAGCTGCGAGTTCTCGATTGCGATGGCGCCCTGGTCGGCGTACGTCTCCAGGAACTCCAGCCACTCGTCGCCCGGGTCGAGACGCGCCAAGGTGTACAGCTCCACGACGCCCTGGAGCTGACCCTTGGCCAGCAGTGGCACCGACAGGTAGGTCACGAAGCCATCCTGGCGGTCCGCCGTCACCGCGGCGCCGCGCTCCTCCTGGGCTCGGAGATCGGGGATGTACACGGTGCGCTGCTCCAGCGCCGCCCTCCCGGCCGGACCGGTGCCGAGACGGGTGCGCCGGGACGGGTCAAGATCGCCGTCGAAGCCCCTGCCCACGAACGGGGAAAGGTCGGAGGCGACGCCGTCGAACAGCAGCACCGCCACCGCATCGACCTCGAGGTCGGTCAGCACCTGGTCCACGAAGATGTCGAGCACCAGCCGCACATCGACACTGTTGGTGATGGCCATGTCGATGCGCCTGAGCGATTGCAGGTGCGCCACGCGGCGCCTGAGCTCGGCGTTGAGATCCGAGATCTTCTCCATGGCGCGCACGCGGTCGGTGATCTCCCGGAAGTTGAGCACGATGGCGCCGACGTCGGCGTCGTCTTCAAGGTTGGTGACGGTACCTTCGAGCCAGCGCCACACCTCGCCGGCGTCCCGCAGCCTGAAGCGCACGGGCTCGCTCGAGCCGGCCTTCGCCTCCACCAGGTCGAGGGCGTCGAGGAACGCGTCGCGGTCGTCCTCGTGGATGAGGTCGCTGCGCTCGCGGCCGAGGAGCTCTCCGGGCGCGTAGCCGAGCAGGCGCAACGCCGGCCCGCTCGCCACCCGCACGCTCCGGTCCTGCTCGATGAGCATGACGCCCTCCATGCCCTTCTCGAACAGGGCCCGGTAGGTGGCCTCGCTCTCGCGCAGCTTCCGCTCTGCCTCCACGCGCTCGCTGACGTCACGAACGTTGAGGACCAGCCCCTCGACGTCGGCGTCGGCGAGCCGGTTGCTGGCCACCACCTCGAGCCAGCGCCAGCCGCGCCCGGTCGCGAACCGGAAGGTGATGGTCTGCGCGCCGCCCTCCTCGACGAGGCGGGCGAGTGCGTCCTCCACGGAAGCGCGGTCGCGAGGGTGGACCCCCTTGCTCAGATCGATGCCCCGCTCGGCCGTCTCGTCGAAACCCAGACGGCGGGCCGCCGGGGACTGGTAGATGAGTCGCCCGCTCGCGTCGAGCACGACGATGACGTCGTTGGAGTGCTGGATGAGCGCCCGGAAGCGGCGTTCGCTGCGCGCCAGCGAGCGCTCCGCCGTGCGCTTCATGGTGACGTCGCTGACCAACGCCACCGCGCCTCCGCCGGGGAGCGGCCGCAGCGACAGCTCGGCCGGCACCGTACCTCCGTCCAGGCGTTGCAAGGTCACCTCGGCCCGGAGCGCCTGCTCGTCGGCCGCGCGCAGCAACGTCGGCGTCAAGATATCGTCGGCCGGAAACAGGCGCTCGGCCTCGATCCCGACCAGGCTCTCGGCGTCCGTTCCCAACAGCACCGCCGCGCGCGGGTTCACGCCCGTGATGCGCCGCTCCGGATCCAGCACCAGCACGCCCTCGGAGCTCATCTCCAGGAGCACGCCCAGCAGCCTCGAACCGCCCTGGTCCGCATCGTGGGCGTGGCCGTCCCGTGAAGCTCCCACCAGCAGCAGCTTGCGGCCGTTGCCGGGCAGCGCGCGCGCCTCGAGGAGGACCGCCATCGACGTGCCGTCGCCGCGCCGGTGGATGGCGGGGCCGCTCACGGCACCCGCCAGCACCTCCGGGTCGGATGTGGCGGCGGTCAACCGAGGCGGCGTACCCAGCCACATCTCGGGCAGGGTCCGCGACAGGAACGCGCCCCGCGCCAGGCGGTAGCTCTCCAGCGCAGCCGCGTTGACGTCGAGGAGGCGCAGGCTCGGCACGTCGACCACCCACAGGGGTTGAGGATGATGACGGAAGAGCAGGTCGCCTGAGAGGTGGGCCGGCTCGAACACCGGCTCGGCACACACGGGGGATCGGCCTCCTAGACGGGCGCAACACCTCGCTCGCGACGCCCTCGCCGCAGCACTGCGCGCCGCACGCCCCCCCACCGCGAGCGCCGGCGGTTCCGCGTCCGATTCTCCACGATACGGGCAGTGCGCCCTCACGGCCTGCCGACAATGCCACTCGGGATCGCGTCGGCGGCGCCCGCAGGTGCCGACCGGCAGCGCTCAGTCGGCGGAGCTGTCCGCTGGCCGCGAGCTGCGCGCCTCGACGCGGTCGAGCTGGTCCGCGACCAGCTGCGCCACGTCCAGCACCTCCGGCGCCCCCTCGAGGCTGGCGGACTCGCTGCTGGACAGCATCGACTTGCAGAAGGGGCACGCCGCGGCCACTACCTGCGCTCCGGTGTCCCGCGCCTCGGCGAAGCGCAGCTCGGAAACGCGTTCGCGGCCCGCCTCCTCTTCCTTCCAGAACTGCCCCCCACCCGCTCCGCAACACAGCGCCCCGGACCGGTTGCGCGGCATCTCCCGCAGCTCGCCGCCGCCGCTCGTCAACACCGCTCTCGGCGGCGCGTACACCCCGTTGTGACGCCCCAGATAGCACGGATCGTGGTAGGTCACGCTGCCGGCCAGCGCCACCGCCGGCAAGCGCCCGTCGGCCATCAACCGCTCGATCAGCTGCGTGTGGTGCACCACCTCGTACTCGCCGCCGAGCTGAGGGTAGTCGTTGAACAGCGCGTTGAAGCAGTGCGGGCACGTCGTCAGTACGAGCTTCGGGCTCGACGCGTCGAGCGCCTCGGCCGCCAGCGCCTCGTTCAGCACCGCCACGTTCTCGCTGGCCAGCTGGTAGTACAGGTACTCGTTGCCCGCCCTGCGAGCCGGATCGCCGGTGCACTTCTCGCCCTTGCCCAGCACCGCGTAGTTCACGCCGGCCCGCTCCAGGATGCTCACCATGGCGCGCGTCGTGCGCTGGGCCGCCGGGTCGAACGCGCCGGCGCACCCCACCCAGAAGAGCACCTCGAAGTCCGGCCTCTCCGCCACCGTGGGCACGGCCAGGCCCTCCGCCCAGTCCATGCGCTTGTCCGCACCGATGCCCCACGGGTTGCCCATGCGCTCCATGCCGCGGAACGCCGACTGCAGCTCGGACGGGAACGCGCCCTCCATCATCACGCGGTCCCGCCGCATGTCCACGATGTCGATCATCTGCTCGCACCCCACCGGGCACACGTCCATGCACGCCCCGCAGGTCGTGCATGCCCACAACGCCTCCTCGGGCAACGCGAACGCCAGGAGCGGGCGCGGACTCGCCTCCCCTGCCGCGAACGTCCGTGCGATCTCGTTCAGCTCGTAGCGCTTGTTGATCTCCAGCGCCGCCGGGCTCAACGCCTTGCCGCTCTGATTGGCCGGGCACACGTTCGCGCAGCGGTTGCACTGGATGCACGCGTAGGCATCCAGCAGCTGCGGGTAGCGCAGGTGCTCCAGCCGGGCCGCGCCGTACTGCTCCACGGCCTCGTCCTCGAAGTCGATCGGCTCCAGCACCCCGGTGGAGAGCGGTCCGCCGTCCGGGCGCCGTCGCTCCACCGCGAAGTTGAAGCCCGACGCGATCAGGTGCAGATGCTTCGTACGCGGGAAGTACGGCAGGAACGCCAGGATCAGGCCCAGCGCCGCCCACCAGCCCAGGTGCCAACCCCAGATGCGTCCGGTGCCGTAGCCCAGCAACGATGCCAGAGCGCTGGCGAACGGCTGGAAGCGGTCGGGGTGTCCCTCGGAGGCAAGCAACGAGCTCTCACCGAAGAAGCGAAAGCCAACGTGCAGCAGGATGAACCAACCCACGATGAGGCTGTCGCGCTGGATGCCGCGCGCGCGCACCTTCTCGTGCAGCAGCGTGCGTTCGCCATGCTCCAGGCGCCGGTCCCGCGCCCAGAATCGCCGCACCAGCATGAACAGCATGCCAACCAGGATCAGGATCGTGAGTACGTCCGCCAGCAGCCGGTAAACGTCGCCCACTGCGCCGAAGCGGATTCCCACCGTCCAGGAGCGGGGCAAATAGCCGTTCAGCAGGTCGATGAGGTTGACGAGCACGTAGAGCACGAAGCCGTAGAAGATGAACGCGTGGAAGGCGCTCACCCATGGCCGCCGCTTCAACACCGTGCGCTGCGACAGCCAGCGGACAATGGCGCGGCCAGCGCGAGCAGGCAGCCGGTCCAGCCTCGGGTAGCTGCCGGCGCCGCCACGCAGGATTGCACGCACGACGCGCCAGAAGCCGATGCCTGCGTAGCTGACCGAAAGGATCGCCAGGACGAGGAAGATCAGCTTCTCAGGAGTGCTCAGCACACGGTCCCTCCGACGCCCGGACGTCGACGCGCCAGCCACGCCAACCGCCGGCGCAGGCCCTGGGCCTTCAAGATCGTGTCCCAGTGTATGCACACGCGGCGGCTGTCCGGCCGCCAGCCACTCCCGGACCGCGTACACGCCGCCCGATTCCCCTACTCAGGTGCCTCGCACGCTACGCCGGCGCCGGCTCAGGCGCCCTCCATGGCCACCCCGAGGTAGAGCCGGCCGATCTCCGGATTGCCCAGGACTTCGTCGTGCGACCCCTCCAGCCGCACCTGCCCGCTCTCCAGCACGATGCCGTGCGTGGCGATACCGAGCCCGGCACGCACGTTCTGCTCGACCAGCAGGATGGTGCGCCCGCCTTCGTGCATGCGCGCGACCGTCTCGAACACGGTCTTGAGCGTCTTGGGGTCGAGCCCCATGGAGGGCTCGTCGAGAAGGATGAGCTCCGGGTCGAGCATGAGCGAGCGCGCGAACTCGACCAGCCGCTGCTGACCCCCCGAGAGGTTGCCGGCCTTCTCGGCGGCCCGCTCCTTGACGATGGGGAACATGGCCTCGACCGCCTGCATGCGTTCGTCGACGTAGCCCGCGTCGGCGATCGTGAATGCGCCCAGGCGCACGTTCTCGCGCACCGTCATGCCCGGGAACAGGCTGTGTGCCTGCGGCACCTGAACGACCCCGAGCGCCAGCGCCTGGCGCGGGTTCAGGCCGGTGACCGGCCGACCCTTGTAGAGCATCTCGCCGCGGCGCGGCTTGAGAAGGCCGCTCACGACCTTCAGGACGGTCGACTTGCCGGCTCCGTTGGGACCGACGATGCAGGTCACCGATCCCTCCTGGACCGACAGGTCGAGGGACTTGAGCACATCCGAGCCGTCATAGCCGGCAGTCACAGCGCGCATCTCGAGCAGCATGTTCAGGCCCCCAGGTAGGCCTCGAGGACCCGTGGATCGCTGCGTACGCTCTCGGGATCGCCGTCGGCGATCGTGACGCCGTGATTCATGACCACCACCCGGTCGCATAGGCCCATGACGAACTCCATGTTGTGCTCCACCATCAGGAACGTGACCCCCCGCTCGTTGAGCGCGCGGATGCGCTCGGTGAGGTAGCGGATCATGGTCGGGTTGACGCCGCCGGCCGGCTCGTCGAGCAGGATGACGCTTGGCTCGGCCACCAGCACGTAGGCGAACTCCAGCAGCTTCTTCTGGCCGTAGGAGAGGTTGCGCGCCGGGACGTCGCTGAGCTTGGTGAGGCCGACGAAGTCCAGCAGCTCGAGGGCGCGCGCATGCTCCTTGGACGAGCTCCAGCGGCCGAACAGGGCGGCGAGCCCCTGCCGCTGCGCGGCCACGTGCATGTTCTCCAGCACCGTCAGGCGCGGGAAGATGCGGGTGAGCTGGAAGGTGCGGCCGATCCCCAGCTGGAACACGCGGTCGGGCGTGGCGTTGGTGATGCGCTGGCCGGCGAACACGACATCGCCCGCGTCGACGGACTCGTAGCCGGTCATGACGTTGAACAGCGTGGTCTTGCCCGACCCGTTGGGACCGATCAGTCCGGTCAGGCTGCCCGCCTCGACGGAGATCGAGCAGCCTTCCAGCGCCACCACCCCGCCGAACGCCTTGCGCACGCCGGTGGCCTGCAGCAGGCTCATACGCCGCCTCCCCCCTCGCCCTCGCCGTCACCGGCGAGCGCCGCGCCGCCCATGGCCTCGTCGCCGCCGCGCCGGAGCGGCCCCGCCAGCGCTTCGGAGCGCATGAAGCGCGCCCTCAGCGCAGGGATGATGCCTTGCGGAAGCAGCAGGATGATCGCCAGGAACATGGCGCCGTAGATCATCAGGTAGTAGCCGGGCTTGCCGAACCAGATGGTGAAGTACTGCTGCGCGGGCACGAGGATCACGGCGCCGAGCACCGGCCCGGCGAGGGTGCCGAGGCCGCCGAGGAACGCCATCAGGGCCACCATGAGGTCGATCAGCGGGTCGAACGCGAACGGCGGGAAGATCGACTCCACGTAGTAGGCATGCAGCCCGCCCACCATGCCGAAGAAGAAGGCGGCGATGACGAACGCGGTGAGCTTGAACGGACCGGTGCGCACGCCGAGGCCGCGGGCGCGATCCTCGTCGTCGCGGATGGCCAGCAGACCGAGGCCGTACTTGGAGTTCCGGATCCACCACGACACCGTCAGCGCCAACAGCAGCACGGCCAGGCCCACGTAGTAGAAGGGTATGTCGTAGAAGGCGCCTCCCCAGTTGACGGGGATCGGCAGGCTCATGCCACGCGAGCCGTTGGTGACGCTGCGGAGGTTGAAGGCCATGAGCTGCATGATGAAGAACATGGCGATGGTCACGATCACGAAGGTATGGCGCCTGGTGCGCAGCGCCACCCAGCCCATGGGGATGGCGAAGACCACCGCGATGAGCCCGGCGAGCGGCAGCAGCAGGAACGGCAGCCAGCCGCCCGGCACGTGCCAGTCCTGGCACATGATGGCGACGGCGTACGAGCCGATGCCGAAGTAGGCGGCGTGACCGATGGAGATGTAGCCGCTGTAGCCGGAGAACGCGTTCCAGGCGGTTACCGCCGAGGCGAATAGCAGGGTCAGGACCGCCACCGTGTCGACGGCGGGGTTGGGGAACAGCACCGGGAACAGCGCGGCCAGCGCCAGCAGGGCGATGAGCACCACGGCCCGCCAGACCCTCATTGGCGCCGCCCCGCCAGCTGGCCGAACAGGCCCTGCGGCCGGAACACCAGCACCACCACCAGGAGCATGTAGAACACCGTGCTCGCCCACACCGGAGACCACACCACCGAGGTGACGTCCTCGATGACCAGCATGGCGAGCCCCGCGACCACCGCCCCCCGGAGGCTGCCCATGCCACCGAGGATGATGATCACCAGCAGCCGCGAGATGAGGTCGTACTGGCTGTTGGGGTTGAACGCCGAGGTGGCGCCGTAGGCCATGCCGCCGGCGGCCGCCAGCGCCACGCCGATACCGAAGGTGATGGCCGAGATGCGCTCGACGTCGATGCCGACGAGCTCGGCGGCGGTGCGGTTCTGCATCGACGCCCGCAGCCCCGCCCCGAACTTGGTGCGGTTCAGGAGCAGGTACAGGCCCGCCACCAGCACCACGCTGAGGATGAAATCGAAGATGTACACCCACGCCAGGTAGAAGCTGCCGATCTTGAGCGAGCTGTCCACGTACCAGGCGTGCATCTGGACCAGATTGGTCGAGAAGCCGAGCGACAGCGCCCCCTGGATGAGCAGGGCGATGGCGAAGGTGACCAGGATCGAGAGCGTGGTGCGTTCCCAGCGGATGGGCCGCACGAACGCCACCTCCAACCCGACGCCGAGGGCGAACATCACCGGCATGGTGATGAGCAACCCGACGAAGAGCCCGATGTGGAAGTGCTGCTGCAACAGGTAGCTCAGATAGGCACCCAGGATCACGAGCGCCCCCTGCCCGACGTTGATGATGTCCATGACACCGAAGATCAACGTCAGGCCGAGAGCCATGAGGACGTAGATGCCCCCAGAGAGCACGCCCGTGATGATGGCGTCGACGATCAGCTGCATGTGACGGTCCTTGGCATGAGAAGGCGTCCACCGGCGGCGGGCCGGGCGGCGCGCCGCCGGGTCGACCGGCGCCATGGTGCGCGCCGCCGGTCGACCGCGGGGCTCCCTAGCTCAGGGCCAGGCCGCTTTCGGGTACTCGAACGGCGCCAGGGCCGCCGCGTCCGGGTAGACGGGCAGGTACTCGCCCTGCTGCCACTGGAACAGGTACGCCTTGGCGGAGACGTTCTCGCCGACGCTGTTGAACTTCACGGCGCCGAGGATGCTCTGGAAGGTGTCGCCGGAGTGGAGCTCGGCGATGATCTTGGCGTTGTCGAAGCTGCCGACCTTCTCGACGGCGGCCTGCAGCACCTGGCCGGCGGCGTAGCCCTCGGCGGCGTCGCCGTTGATGTCGGACGCCTTGCCGCCGTACTTGGCGATGTACGCCTTGACGAAGCCGGCGTTGCCGGGGTTGTCGGCGCCGGGGAACCACGTGTTGGGCACGAGGATGCCCTCGGCGACGCGGTCGCCGCCCACCGCCTTGATGAACTGCGAGCCGAGGTCGGGGCCCGCCGTCGCGATCAGCGCCTTGGGGTTGTAGTGCTGCTGCTGGAAGCGCTGGACGAAGGCGACGATGTCGGGCATGAATGTGCCGCCCACAACGATGTCGGCCTTGGACTGGATGATCTTGTCGGCGATCGGGTTGAAGTCGGTCGTCTCGGACGGGTAGGTCTGGTACGACACCGTCTTGAGGCCGGCCTGCTCGAAGAGCTTGCGGGCGCGCTCGACCTGAGGCTGTGTGAACGGGTCGTCGTTGGTGGCGTAGGCCACCGTCTTGGGCCGCTGCGCGGGAGGCAGTGAGGTGATGTAGGTGACGAAGCTATCCAGGTCGTTGATGACCGGCAGGGCAACGTCGAAGACGTTCTTGAGGCCGCGGTTGAACACCGAAGGCGCGCCGCCGGCGCCCTCGACCATGGCGTAGCCGTAGCGGGCCGCGACCACCGAGGCCGGCTTCGTCAGCAGGGTGGAGAAGGGCCCGAGGACCAACGGAACCTTGTCGACCGTGATCAGCTTCTGGTAGTTGGTCTGCACCTGGTCGGGGCTGCTGTTGTCGTTGAGGATGTCGAGCTGGACCTGGTGACCGAGGAGCCCACCGTTGGCGTTGACGTTCTCCGCCCACAGCGTGTAGCCGTTCTGGAACCCCTGACCGTCGGCCGAGAAGTCCCCGGATAGCGACAGCGAGACGCCGATCTTGATGGGCGCCTGCGCCGATGCCGCGCCGATCGCAGCGAGCACGGCAACGAGGGCGCACATCGCGAGTCTCTTGTGCATTGCTTCCTCCCGGGGCTTGCCCGTCATGGCAAGCACGTGGCTGGACCTTCGTACTGGACTTGCGTCGGTTCATCGGCGCCAGCGGCGGACCCCTCCAGCGCGGCGCGCCTCCGGTCAGTTGGTGCCGTTCACCTCCTCGAGGCGCGCGGGAGCGCAGGGGACAGCGAGCGCAGCCGGCCGTGACGAGAACGGACACCCCCCGTGGGAGCAGGCGTGGCGAACCGCCAGCCGGGCGGCCGCACGGGAGCGGCGCCGGCTGGGGCGGCAGGTCGATGGGAGCCGGAAACGCGCCCGACCCGGACGCCCGGCAGTCGATAAGTATTCGTGGTGTGGTGGTCATACCACCTGAGCGGACCGTTCCCTTGCCGCAAGGACACGCCTCCTGGAACCGTACCTGTTGGCCCCGCGCCGAGAGGGCTTCCAATGCCGGCAGAACGGTGCGGCGAGCGAGGCGGAATCAGGTTGTGGGCGACCGTCAAGCTACCACAACCGGCGGTCGCTGTCAAACGCGGCGGGGGCGGCACATTCCTTGACAGGGGGGAGGCGGGCGTGCTAGCTTCGCGGCGTTCCGGCTCGCCATGATCGACGCCCAGATTGCATTACAATGCATTTCGTGCATGCACTTGCATAATCGCCAACTCGCCACCGACACCGACGAGCCTTCCGGCAGCGGGCGGGCGCGGCGCTGCCGTGACCCGCTCCCGACCGAGCGCGACGAGGAGACGCTAGCATGGCCTACCACCCGTTCAAGGACCACGCCAGCTGGAAGATGCTGATCGGCGGCGAGCTGGTGCCGGGGAGCGCCGGCGCCCCCCTCGAGGTCATGAACCCGGCCACCGGCGAGGTGCTCGGGCAGGCGCCGTCGGCGAGCGAGTCGGACGTGGCGGACGCGGTGGCAGCCGCCGAGGGCGCCTTCGCGAGCTGGCGCTGGACGCTGCCCGAGAAGCGCGGCGAGATGCTCTACGAGATCGCGCGCCGCATTCGCGCGCACTTCGACGAGCTCGTCGACCTCGAGACCTGGGAGAACGGCAAGCCGCGGGCGCAGTCGGCGCGCGACGTCACCAACGCCGAGCGCACCTTCCGCTTCTACGCCGGCGCCAGCGACAAGTTCTATGGTCACACCGTGCTCGACGCCCCGGACGAGATGCGCAAGATCGTCTACGAGCCCTACGGCGTGGTCGCCGTGATCATCCCCTGGAACTGGCCGCCGATGCACACCGCGGACTTCTCGGCCCTGGCGCTGGCCACCGGCAACACCGTGGTGCTCAAGCCTGCTCCGGAGACGCCGCTGTCCTCGCTGCGCATCGCCGAGCTGGCGGCGGACGTGCTGCCGCCGGGCGTCCTCAACGTGGTCACCGGCGGCGTGGAGACCGGCGTGCAGCTGGTGGCGCACCCCGGCATCGACTTCATCGCCTTCACCGGGTCCGACCGCACCGGGGAGAAGATCCTGACCGAGGCCGCCAAGCGCATCCTGCCGAGCATGATGGAGCTCGGCGGCAAGAACGCCTCGGTGATCTTCCCCGACGCCGATGTCGACAAGGCGGTGGCGGGCATGCTGCGCAGCGCCTACTTCAACAGCGGACAGGCGTGCTCGGGAAGCGAACGCGTGCTCGTCCACGAGTCCGTGTACGCGGCGTTCATGGAGCGCTTCACCTCGGCCGTGGCCGGCATGGTCGTGGGAGAAGGCTTCGACGAGCGCGCGACCGTCGGGCCGATGGTCACCAAGCGTCAGCAGGAGAAGGTGCAGGGTGCGCTCGAGCGGGCGACTGCGGCGGGCGCCCGCGTGCCCGCGCGCGCCGAGGTGCCCACGGCCGGCCGCCTGAAGGGCGGCTTCTGGATCCCCCCCACCGTGATCACCGAGGCGGCTCCGGACGCCGAGATCATGACTGAAGAGGTGTTCGGACCGGTCGCCGGCGTCATCCCCTTCAAGGACGAGGACGAAGCGGTGAGCATCGCCAACGCCGTCGACTTCGGGCTCACCGCCGGCGTGTGGACCCGCGACCTGGCCATCGCGCACCGCATGGCGACCCGCATCGAGGCCGGCGTGGTGTCGGTGAACCGCGTCAACACCGGCGAGCTCGGCCTGCCCTTCGGCGGCTACAAGCGCAGCGGTGTCGGGCGCAAGAAGGACTTCCTGGAAGCCATGCGCAGCTTCAGCCGCGTCAAGGCGATCCAGATGGCGCTGCCGGAGTAGGGCTCACGGTGCGTCGGGAGCCGCGGCGTAGACTGAGACCGAACGGACGAGAGCTCGGCGAACGCCCGCGGGCTAGGTCGGGCGCGCCGGCGGGGGTTCACGGTGAAGGTCAAGTGCTTCGAGTGCGGCGCCACCGTCGAAGCCGACGGCGCGGATGCGGTTGCGGCGGCGTTCCTGAGCCACGCGCGGGAGAACCACGAGTGGCCCTACCCGGACGAGTCGATCCGGAACCATGCCCGCAACTACGGCGAGGCGACCGAGCGAATCAGCGATGACATCGAGCGCCGACCCATCATCGGCGACGTCGCCGTGCACCCGGTAACCGACGATCGGATCGACGACTGGCTGCGCTTCTTCGATCGCGACGCTTTCGCAGGCAATCCCGGCTGGGCGTCGTGCTACTGCCTCGAACCTCATGAGCCTGCGACGCCCGAACGGCCCGAGCGCTCCTGGCGTGAGAAGCGGTCACTGACTGTCGAGCTGCTCCGGAACGGCACGAGCCATGGCTACCTGGCGTACGTCGACATGAAGCCGGCAGGCTGGGTCAACGCGTCCCTTCGATCGGGCTATCGGCTCTACGGTGATGTCGAGCGAGGCGGCCCCGATCCGCAGACGATCATCGGTGTGTCGTGCTTCGTGGTGGCGCCGCCGTTCCGGCGCCACGGGATCGCTGCAGCTCTGCTGGATCGTGTTGTCGCGGACGCCGCCGGCCGCGGTGCGTCCTGGATCGAAGCGTATCCCTCCAAGGCACCCGACGGCGGCGATGCCAGCCAGTTCCGGGGTCCGCGCTCGATGTACGACGCGCGAGGCTTCGAGCCCGTCGACGAGCGGGAACGCTACGTGGTCGTACGTCGGCGGGCCGACTACTTCCGCGCCCAGTAGTCTTCCTGCGCCACCGTCTCGGCCATCGCCTCCTTGGTCTCGAAGCCGGGCGCCAGCGACGCGTCGCCCAGGTCGAGGACCTCGTGGTGGCCGATGTCGAGCAGGCGCAGGAAGCTCTGCTGCCCGAGCGTGAGGCCGATGAAGTAACCGAGCTCGACCAGCTCGGGCTCGCTGAAGTTCCGGTGGAGCCGCTCCCAGTCGGCGTCGGTGAGGTCGCTGTGCCAGGCCATGGCCTGCGCCAGCGACAGCGCCGCCTTCTGGCGCTCGTCGTAGCGCTCCGAGCTCTCGAAATCCATCAGGGCACGGTAGTCCTCCTCGGCGAGCCCGGTTCGGGCCGCCGCCATGGAGCGCTGGTTGCCGCAGTACTCGCACTTCACCGAGCGCGACACGTAGACTCGGCACAACTCCTTGATGGCGTGCTCGCACACGCCGCCGACGAACACGTCGCGCCAGCTGTTCGCGAACGACCAGAACACGGCCGGCACGTGCGCGCGCACCGCCGAGCTCTCGGGCCGCGGCGTGCCTTCGCGGGCACAGCGCTGCAGCTCCGCCAGCATGTCGGGGTCCGTGAGCGTCTCCACGTTCACGTAGCTGATGCGTTGCTTGTCCATGACTCTCTCCTTCCCTGCCAGCCTAGACCCGGCCGGTGTCCGCGTGTGTGGTCCGGGCAGGCACACCCGCCGTCAGCGGCTGTGCCCGTCCCCCTTCCTGCGACGACGCGATGGCACCCAGCACCACCTGCAGCGCTGCGGTCCCTTCGGCCTCCCCCGTCTCCGGCCGCTCGCCGCTGCGCGCGCAGCGCGCGAACGCGTCCAGCTCCTCGACAAGCATGTCCACCGGCTCGAAGGGCACCGCCCGCGTCCCCCCGGCGTCCTCCAGGGTGAGCGTGGTGCCGGCGTCCATTCGCTCGGCGTTCGGCCACAGCCGCATATCGGTGCGAAGCTCCAGGTTGGCTTCGGTGCCGTACAGGCGCAGGCGGTAGGTCTTGGGCGAGACATAGCTGCACGCGATCACCGAGCGCGCCCCGCCGACGTGCTCCAGCACCGCCACCGTGACGTCGTCGATGTCGACGTCAGCAGCCAGGTGCGCCAGTGCGCCGCTCACGCGCACCGCCGGGCCGAGCCAGGCGAGCAACGTGTCGGCATGATGGACGCCGAGCTGGATGAGCGGGCCGCCTGCGAGCGTGTCGCGGCTGGCGCGCCAGTTCCCCGGGGCGAACGCGCCCGGCAGCGAGAAGTTGGCCTCCGCCAGCACCACCGCCCCGAGTGCGCCCTGCGCCACGAGCGCCGCGGCGGCGCGCGAGGCGCCCAGCCGCCGGAAGCAGTGACCGACCTGCAACGTTACGCCGGCCGCCGTGCAGGCATCGGCCATGCGCCCGGCCGCGGCCACCTCGGTGGCGATGGGCTTCTCGACGAAGACGTGCTTGCCGTGGGCGGCCGCCGCAACGGCCAGCGCCTCGTGCGTGGGGTTGGGGGTGGCCAAGACCACCGCCTCGACATCGGGGTCCTCCAGCATGGCCTCGAAGCCCTCCGCCGCCCGGCACCCCAGGGTCGCGGCCGCCGCCTGGCGTGCGCCGGCGTTCCGCGCGAAGCAACCGACGAGGTGTACGCCCGCGGCGCGGCCGGCGGCGGCGCCCAGGCGCATGCCCCAGCGTCCCAAACCCACCAGGCCCAGGCCCAGCCGCCGCGCCGGGGCCGGGGCGGCGCTCGCGTCGCCGGCAGTGCTCACGGCGCTCCGCGTGGCTCATGTGCGGCCGAGGCGCTCGCCGCCTCGGGCCGCCGCCGGGCCGGGCCTGAACGACAGCCGCCGGCGCTCATGCCGCCGCCGCGATCACCGGTTCGAACGGGACCCGGTGCAAGGACTCCGCGCCGGCATCCGTCACCACGGTGAGCGCTCCGAGCTGCAGGCCCATGCGCTCGTCGCGGGTGACCGGATTGGGCTGGATGACGATGGCCATGTTGCGCTCGAAGGTGCGACCTGCCGGCGGCGCCTCCACGGCCTCCGGGCCCCAGTAGCGCACGCACGAGCGGTCGACGACGGGCGGGTGGATGTCGACGCCGTAGCCGTGTACCAGATCGTCGTAGATGGCGTAGCCGCGCTCGCCGATGACCGCGCCAGCGCGGATGACGTCGGCCTCGCTGGCGCCCGGCGTCATGGCCGCGGCGATGCGCCGGTACGCCTCCAGCGCGGTGTCGAACAGGTGCTGCCAGGCGGGCGTAGGCTCGCGACCCACGAACACCGGGCGGTGGATCTGGCCCGAGTAACCCCAGTGCGAGGCGCTGATCTCGGTGATGATGACGTCGCCCTCCTGGATACGCCGGTCCGACGGATTCTGTGCCGGCAGGCAGCCGTTTGGCGCGTCCATCGGCATCGAGCGCAGGAAGGCGATGTGCGGCTGCCCACCGTCGGCGCGGTAGGCGCCCTCGATGACGGCCAACAGGGCGTACTCCGGCATGCCCGGGCGCACCTGGCTCTGCAAGGCATGGATGGTGCGGTCGGTCAGCTCGGCGGCGCGCCTGAGCCAGGCGATCTCCTCGTCGGACTTCACGGCGCGCAGCGCCGCGAAGTCGCGGGTCACGTCGACGGTCTGGAGCATCGGCAGCGCGCCGCGCAGCGTCGACAGGTGCTGGTAGGGCATGCCCATGCCGAAGGTGGCGTTGACGCCCACCAGCCCGATGCGCGAACGCTCCAGGCCCTGTGCGCGCATGCGCTCGGCGACGGTGGTCGCCGGATCGTACCCGCCCCACGCGATGAAGGGCAGGCCGCTCACCTGGCGCGCGTTGGGTACGTGATTGGTCAGCCCCGTGAAGAGGGCGGGCCGCAAGCCTTCCTCACGCGGCGCCAGCAGGTAGCAGTGGTGAAGGTCGAGGTGGTTGGAGAGCCAGAACACGTTGGCCTCGTTGTGGCGGTTGACGCCGGAGTTCCCGAAGAGGAGCAGCGCGTCGAGGCCGCGCTCGTCCATCAGGGCCCGGGCCGCCTGCCAGCGCCGCGCCATCTCCCGGTCGCTGAAGCTATCGACCATCGGCGAGGCGCTCCGCCATCCAATCGCCGGCCAGCGGCCGGTACTTGTAGGGAAGGTTGTTGCACACGTGGTTGCCGTCCGGGTACATCACCAGCTCGGCGTGCGGCGCCTCCGCCGCCACGCGCTCCGCCTGCTGGTACGGGACCAGGCGGTCCAGCTTGCCGAAGATGACCAGGAACGGCTGCACGACCTTGTCGAGCACGCCGGAAAGACTCAAACGGCTGGCGATCGTCTGCGCCTCCTCCAGGTTGGCGGCTCCCGAGTGGTGCAGGAACGTCTCGCGCGAGATGGTCGGGCGCTCGGCGAAGAACTCGCCGAAGTCGTAGGGCCCGCCGATGGCACACGCGGCCTTCACGCGCGGCTCGAAGGCTGCGGTGCGCGGCGCGTAGTAGCCGCCAAGCGACACCCCCACCACGCCCACGCGGTCCAGATCGAGGTCGCGGCGGTCGGCGAGGTGGTCGAGCACGGCCGCCGGACCCACCTCGTACGCGGGCTCGATGTGGGTGTGGTAGCCGGTCTCGCCCTGGCCGGGACCGTCGAGCGAGAGCGTGGCCATGCCGCGCGCCAGGAAGACGTTCTCCCAGTTGAAGAACTCCTCCTTGGTGGAGTCCAGGCCGGGGAGCAGCAGCACCAGCGGCGCCCGCGACGCACCGGCGGGCCGTCTCAAGTTGCCGGCCATGACGCCACCGCGGAACGGCACCTCGACGCGCTCGGCCGTCGGGTCCAGCAGGCGGTGGGCGTGGCGCAGCGCCGCGACGGCGCTGTCCGCGGCCTCCCGGTACCTGGCCATGTCCACCATCCACACGAACTTCGCGAAGTGGTAGCTGAGCGCCGCGCGCACCCACGCCTCGCCGGCCGAACGCCGGCGACCAAGGCGCTCCGCCTCCTCGGCCAGCGCGGCGTGCATGTCGCCGTTGGCGCTCCATGCGCCCAGCCAGTCCTCCCAGCGCTCGAGCCCCGAGGTGACGCGCACGAAGTCGTTGTAGTCGACGCCCTGCGAGGTGAAGCGGGGCGCCCAGTTGCGGATGGCAGACTCGATCTTCTCGTCAGGCACGGCTCACTACCTCCTCCAGGCTTGACCCGAGGTCCCGAAGCATGACCATGGCCGCGTTGCGGCCCGGCCCGGCGGACACGCTTCCGCCGGGGTGCGTGGTGGCGCCGGTCTGGTACAGGCCCGCGATGGGCGTGCGGTGGCTCGCCCAGCCCGGGACCGGCCGCAGCGCGCCGGTCTGCGCCGGCGAGGCGTCGCCGCCATGGCACGAGCCGTGCCAGTTGTGCTCGTTGAAGCGCTCCAGGCCGAGCGGGCTCTCGATCACGCGGGCCAGCACGGTG
>Ga0307441_1000372_pt1 | contig 16630 bp, 17 predicted proteins | sample SalMarWE160420MG_FD_202149 | JGI IMG/M metagenome (GOLD analysis project Ga0307441, IMG submission 202149) | Salt marsh sediment microbial communities from the Plum Island Ecosystem LTER, Massachusetts, United States - WE1604-20 | ecosystem: Environmental > Aquatic > Marine > Intertidal zone >... | reverse complement strand
TGGCCAGGCTCAGTCACGGCTGTCTGGGCCGGGCAATATCGGCGGCCGGGGATGATAGTCTGCTCGAGCAGCGCAATCAGAGGCTGGACAAGTTGCTTGACATAACGATGGCTGATTATGAAGAGCGTTTTGGCTATGCCTCCCAGCTGGTGGCCTTGTTCGGCCAGGGCCGGGGCCTGGTTCAGGAGATACTGGATTTATGGCTCGACTGGTGGCGTGACCTGTTACTGGTCAGGCTGGGCTGTGGTGACGGCATCACCAATATCGACCGAAAGGACGCGCTGGTTGAGCTTGCTCAGGGTTACAGCCTGGCGGAGATAAGGGCTTTTATCAGCAGCATTCAAGCTGCGGCAGAGCAGCTAAGACAGAATGCCAATCCGCGGCTGGCGCTGGAGGTGCTGATGCTCAGCATACCGGAAAGGAGAGCGGCGGTAAATTATGGCTGAAATCGTTGGCGTACGTTTTAAGAGGGCCGGCAAGATATATTACTTTGACCCGGCGGGTATTGAACTTGAGGTGGGTGACTATGTCGTGGTCAAGACCACGCGCGGCCAGGAGCTGGGCAGGGTTATTATTGCCCCGGGGCAGGTTGTGGATGAGGAGGTAACCAAGGAGCTGAAGCCGGTGGTGCGCAAGGCGGAGCCGGAGGATATGGAGCAGGCTGAAGAACTGGAAGCCAAAGAGGCTAAGGCTCTGGCCGAGTGCGCCAAGCTGATAACCAGGTACAGGCTGCCGATGAAACTGCTATCGGCGGAATACAACCTCGATGGCAGTCGGCTAACCTTCTTCTTCAGCGCCACCGAGAGGGTTGACTTCCGCGAGCTGGTCAGGGAGTTAAACAGCCGTTTTAAGCTGCGGGTCGAACTGCGACAGCTGGGACCCAGGGATGAAGCCAAGGCGGTGGGCGGCTTCGGGCGGTGCGGGCGTCCTCTGTGCTGTGCGAATTTCCTCTCCGAGTTCTTCCCTGTTTCCATCAGGATGGCCAAGGACCAGGATTTACCCCTCAACCCGATGAAGATATCCGGTATCTGCGGGCGCCTGTTGTGCTGTTTGGCTTATGAAAGCGGGCAGTACCAGAGCCTTAAAAAGCAGATGCCCAGGGTAGGCCAGCAGGTGTCCACAGCTATGGGGCCGGCCAGGGTGGTGGGGAGCAATCCGCTCAAGGAAACGGTGCTGGTGGAGACGGAGGGCCAGGAAAACGTAGAATTACCTCTCAGTGAAATCACCGTTGAAGAAAAATCGCCTAAACAGGGTTAGCTCTTACTGGGGCAGGTATTTCTGCCACTGGCTCTGGCTTTGCCGGTAGCGATGGGGTATGTAGAAATAGGCGTCACCTCGCGGCGGCGCAGGCTTGTGTATTAACTTCATTCCGGCTTCTTCGGGGGTCTTGCCCGCCTTGCGCCGGTTGCATGAGACGCAGGCGCTGACCACGTTTTCCCAGGCATGTTCGCCGTTGCGGTACCGGGGTATGACATGGTCCAGGGTAAGCTGGCCGGTCTGCCTGCCGCAGTACTGGCAGGTGTAGTGGTCCCGGTGGAAAATCTCCAGGCGGGTCAGCTTCCTCTGCGGGCGGGGGCGCTTAATCAGATGGGCTAAGCGGATTACCGAAGGCAGGGGGAAGTCCCTGCTGGCGGCGTGGATAAATCCGGAGCCGTTCTCCAGCATCTCTGCCTTACCGTGCTGTATCAGCACTATGGCCCGCCGCACCCGGCATACGTTAAGCGGTTCATAGCTTTGATTTAATACCAGAACCGGAAGACTTACTGCATTCACGCTCATAATACAAAAACCTACCTATTTTACAAAAAGCTATAGAGCTATGCAAATCAGCGGTTAGCCCCGGCGCTCTTTCCGCCCCCGGGCCGTCTTCTTACGGTTGGCGGTGGCATCGGTGCGGTAGTCGGGAGCGGTGATGTGGAATATCATGCTGAACTGGTGGTCGAGGAAGCGTGAGACTATAGGGCTGGCCATCTCGTCGGTGGTCAGGCGGGTGGTGATGACGGTGGCCAGCCGGGCGTTATAGCGGTAGTTGATAACCTGGTAAAGCTTCTCCTCGGCCCAGGGGGTGGTTGACTGCTCGCCGAAGTCGTCCAGGATGAGCAGTGGGGCGTTCTTGGCTTCTTCGAACAGATGGTCATAGGTAACCGTGCTCTCCGGGCTGAAGGTGAAGCGCAGGTGGTCGAGGAAGTCGGGCACCACCTCGAACTTGACCGGCTTGCCCTCTTTGAGGCGGTAGTTGGCGATAGCCGCCGCCAGGTGAGTTTTACCGCAGCCGGTATCCCCCTGCAGCACCAGCCAGCCCTGGGGTGACCTGGCGAATTCAAGGGCGGTATCGTACGCCTTCTTCAGGTTCTCGCGCTGCTCCGGCGGCAGGTTGACCCGCTTCCAGTCGAAATTATCAAAGGTCATTTTTTTCAGCAGTTCCAGCTCCAGGCCGCTGTAGCGCTGCAGTCGGCTCCGGCTCTTTTTGTCCCGTTCTTGCCGGGTACAGCTGCAGGGCACGGTCCGGCTGTAGTCCGGCTGGCCCGAGGGCAGGCGGGGGTGGACAAAGCCGGCTCCCTTACAGATAGGGCAGGCCGAGTCGGCTGCCTCTTCGGGTTCCTTAACGTCTGACAGCGTTTCCGTATTTTTGCTTGACGTATTTGTCCCGGTCTGTCTTTTTAGTATCTCTCCGATGTGTTCCATCACTCCTGCCTTCGGCTGACCAGTTTTCTAGAATCTTGGAAATGTAGCGCCAGCTTCGCTTGTTGAGGGCAACCGCCTCTTTGATAGCGTCCCTTATCCAGTCCTGGGGGTAAAGCTGCTCGGCGTCGCGCAGTTCGTCGGCAATCATTGGGGTTAGCATGCCGATATTCTGCTCATACAGGGTAAAGATATCGGGCGGCTCCCCGGCGTCAATATAGGCCGGCTCTGTGGCTTTAAGACCGCTTAATTTAAGCTCGCCGTTTTGAATCCTGGCCATAACCTGCCGGTCCGCCTCGGTATTTAGGAAATATATGTCCTCAGGAGCCCCGTCCCGCTCCAGCGCCAGGTGAAGTATGGTGCCCCGTTCGGCAGCCATATCCAGGGCGCGGCGCAGCGCCTTATCGGGCGGCTCGTCCCCTTTAAGGCTGCTCATCAGGCTCTTGTTGCCCGCCAGCTCTTTGTAGGCGGCAAAGCGGGGATAGCCCCGCTTGTGGTATAGCGTCTGGAAGATGTGGAGGGTTGTTTTCAGCTCATTAATATCGCTGATTTGGGGCAGCAGCCTGCTCAGGAAAAAATCGGGTACGGCGGTAAATTTCATTTTAGACGGGAAACCCTTAAATTGCTCCATAGTAAATTTTACCGGTATCAGGTTTTATAACAGGCAGTATCAGGTTTTATAACAGGCTTGGCTCTTGATTGGGAATGTTTTCGAACTTGGCCATCCTCGGTTTGAACAGCAGCTTGACTACGCCGGTGGGGCCGTTGCGGTGTTTGGCGATGATTATATCCGCCGGCGGCGGGTAGCTTTCACCGGGGTGCTCTCGTTCCCAGTCATCTTTGCTGGTATAGTAGTATTCGTCGCGGTAGACGAAGATAACGACGTCGGCGTCCTGTTCGATGCTGCCGCTCTCACGCAGGTCGGAAAGCTGTGGTTCATGTGATGCCCGTCCCTCCGGGGCGCGGCTTAGCTGCGATACCGCCAGCACCGGCGCGTTAATCTCGCGGGCAAGCCCTTTCAGGGCGCGGGAGATATCACTGACCTCCTGGACACGGTTATCAGACCTTCTATCTCCCATCATCAGCTGCAGGTAGTCAACAATAATCAGGTCAACTCCGCGCTCATAGAAGAGGCGGCGGGTCTTACTTCTCATCTCCACCACCCGCAGCTGGGGGGTATCATCTATATAAATCGGGGCTTCGGAAAGCCGGCCGATAGCGTCCATAATCCTCTGTTCCTGCTGTTCGGTGTGATGCCCGAGGCGGACCTGACGGGAATCAACCTCGGCTTCGCTGGCCAGCAGGCGCAGCACCAGCGGCTCCCGTGCCATCTCCAGGCTGAAGAGGGCTACGCAGGCCCCCTGTTCCACGGCGGCATTTCGGGCCAGGCTGAGGGCCAAACTGGTCTTACCCATACTCGGCCGCCCGCCGACAATAAGCAGGTCAGAGCGCTGAAACCCGCCCAGAAATTCATCCAGACCGGCAAAACCGGAAAGCACGTAGGGGATTGGTCCCCTGGCTTCACCCTCGGCCTCGGCGGTGGTCTCAAAGTACCGGTCCAGCACCTGGCGGATATGGGTCAGGTCCCGCCGGCTCTGTCCGTGGCGCAGCCGGAAGAGAACGTCCTCGGCATCGTTGAGGCTGCGGTCGACGTCAGGGTCGGCCCGGTAGCCGATGTTGGAAATCTGGCCCCCGGCATTAATCAGGCGGCGCATTGTCGAAAGGCGGTAGACAATCTGACCGTAGTGCTCGATATCAAGAGAGGTGGGGCAGATAGCAATTAGGTGGCTCAGGTTGGCGGCGCCGCCGCAGGTCTCCAGTTTTCCCTGCCGGTCCAGCTCCTGGGCCACGGTAATCTGGTCTATGGCTTCATCACGCTCGTAGAGGGACAGGCACGCCCCGTATATCAGCGAGTTGCGCTCGCTGTGGAAGTCCGCAGGCTGGAGGATGGTGGCAACCTTGTGGATGGACGACCCGTCAATCAGCAGTGAACCGATTACGGCTTCCTCGGCATCAGTATCATGCGGCGGCAATTTGTCGCCATTCATCCTGTCTTCTCTTCCTTCTTAGCCTTGGCTTCTTTCTTAGCCTTGGCTTCTTTCCTGGTGGTCTTCTTTGCTGCTGCCTTGGCGGTCTTCTTCTCCGCCTCAGGTTCCTTGGCTGTCTTCTTGGCTGTCTTCTTGGCTATCTTCTTGGCGGTCTTTTTCTTTTCCTTGGCCGCTTTCTCTTCTTTGGCCGGGGCTTTCTTCTCTTTCTTGGCCGCTTTCTCTTCTTTAGCCGGGGCTTTCTTCTCTTTCTTGGCCGCTTTCTCTTCTTTAGCCGCCTTCACTTCAGCCTTGGGCGCCCCCTTCTTCTTGGCCGTCTTTTTCTCCTTCTTTGGAGGCTTCTCTTCCGCTTCCTCTTCGGTCACGGTAACCCTTACTTTGGGCGCGATATCCTTGCCCAGTTTAATGGTTATCTCGTAGCTGCCCAGCTGGCGGATAGGCTCCTCCAGCTCTATCTTTCTCTTATCGACTTCAATCCCGGTGACATTCTTCAGTTCGGCGGCGATGTCGGCGCTGGTGATGGAGCCGTAAAGCTTCTCCTTGGCGCCGGCCTTGGCCTTGAGGCTGACTTTCTTACCCTCCAGCTTACCGGCCAGCTCATTTAGCTCGCCGGTGAGGCGGGCTTCAATCTTTTTGGTGCTGGCTTCTATCCGGCTGACCGCCTGGGGCTGGGCCATTGCGGCCAGTTTTCGGGGGATGAGATAGTTCCTGGCGTAGCCATTGGCCACCTCTTTTACCTGGCCGGCCTGGGCCACGTTGGGTACATCCTGGAGGAAAATAACCTTCATAATTTCACCTTACTTATTATACTTTAGTTGATGGCATAGCGCCAGACTATTGGCTGATAAATATTTCGGCAAATATGGCGGCGGCGGCGCCATCTCCGGCGGCGGTTATCGCCTGGCGGGGAGAATGCTGGCGAATATCGCCGGCGGCAAAGATGCCGGGTATTTCCGTCTCCATCCGGTCGTTGGTGATGATAAAACCGGTTTTATCGAGGGGTAAAAAGTCTTTAAGGTAGTCGGTATTGGGCTTAAAGCCGGTAGCGATAAAGACGCCGGCTACATCCAAGGTAGATTTCTTGCCCGTTTTCACCTGGCGCAGAATCAACCTCTTAACCACATCTTCACCCTCAATTTTCTCTACCACCGTATCCCAGAGGAATTCTATTTTAGGTTCCGCCCGCGCTCTTTCTTCCATGATGCGGGTGGCGCGGAGCTGGTTGCGGCGGTGTATCAATATAACCTTTGACGAAAATTTTGTCAGGTGTAGAGCTTCGGTAATGGCGACATCGCCGCCACCCACCACGGCTACCGGCTTTTTCTTAAAGAAGGAAGCGTCGCAGGTAGCGCAGTAAGACACCCCCCTTCCGGCAAGCTCCTTCTCCCCCGGTATGCCCAGCTTGCCCCGTTCCGAGCCGCTGGCGATAATCACGGCTTTGGCGGTGAAATCGCCCTTATTGGTCTTGACCACCCTTTTCTCTTTTTTAAGCTCTAACCCGGTAACCTCGGCGATGGTGATGTTCAGCCCGTATTTAGCCGCCTGCCGCTGCATCAGCTGCCCCAGCTCGACGCCGGAAACGCCTTCGGCAAAACCGGGGTAGTTTTCCACCAGCTCGGCATCGGCAATCTGGCCGCCCACCAACCCCCTCTCGATGAGCAGGCTGCTGAGCCGGGCCCTTGAGGTATAAATGCCAGCGCTTAAGCCCGCCGGCCCCCCGCCGATTATAATTACGTCGTATTCTTTTTTAGATTTGGCGGTCATCGCTTTATTTCAGGACGGCATTCAGGTCTTTTTTCAGCTCTTCTTTGGGCTTATAGCCCACGATTTGTGAAACCGGCTTGCCCTCTTTGAAGATAATTAGATTGGGGATGGCCATTATATTATATTTGGCGGCGACCTGGGCATTCTGGTCCACATCCAGCTTGGTAAAGGTTATCTTGTCGGCGTACTCTTTGGCAAGCTCTTCCAGCACCGGCGCCGCCATGAGGCAGGGTCGGCACCAGGGCGCCCAGAAATCTACCAGTACCGGTATCTTTGATTGGAGCACTTTTTGCTCAAAGCTGGCGTCGTCTACTTCAATTGGTTTGCTCATATCTTTCCTCCTTAATTATTCGGCAGATGTCCCGTTCTACCGTCTGTTTGGCCAGGCCGATGGCATTTTTTATCGCCTTGGCCTGGCTGCGGCCGTGGGAGACGATAATATTTCCGTTTACCCCCATCAGGTAAGCACCGCCGTATTCGGTATAGTCTACCCTTTTAACCCAGGAGCCCAGGCCTATATCCCGGAGTAACTCTCGTCCGCGCAAATGATAAGCGGTGGAGAAAATCTGGGAGGCTTGTCGCGCCAAATTGGCGAGGGTGTCCCCCATTCCCTCGATGGTCTTGAGCACTATGTTGCCGGTGAAGCCGTCGGTAACGATAACATCGGCTTTTCTTGCCATTATATCCTGGCCTTCTATATTGCCGATGAAGTTCAGGCCGTTGAGCTTTTTAAGGAGCTTGTGGGTTTCCTGGGCCAGCCGGTTACCCTTGATTTCCTCTTCGCCGTTGTTGAGCAGGCCGATGCTGGGGGCGCTGATGCCGAGAATATGCTCGGTGTAGGCACTGCCCATCTGAGCGAACTGGGCCAGGTTGTTGGGGCGGCAGTTGGCGTTGGCGCCGGCGTCAATAAGCAGAGCGGGGGTAGGAGGGCTGATGTTAAGAAAACTGCCCAGGGCGGGGCGGTCGACGCCCTTTATCTTGCCCAGATTGAGCAGGCCGGCGCATAGCACGGCGCCGGTGTTGCCGGCGGAAACGAAGGCGGAAGCGGCGCCGTCCCGCAACAGGTTAATGCCGATAACTATCGGGGAGTTCGGCTTGCTTCTGACTGCCTTCAGCGGGGGCTCATTGTAGGCAATAACCTCCGGGGCGTCGATGATTTTAATGTTCAGTTTATTCATGTAGTGGCCGGCCAGCATGTGCAGTATTGACTTATTGCCCACCAGGACAATGCTAACATCATACTCCTGAGCCGCTTTTATGGCTCCTTTGACTATGTCCCTCGGGGCGTGTTCGCCTCCGGCGGCATCAACGGCGATTATCATCTTTTGCTCACTCATAATTATCTCGTTATTCGGCTCTCTCCCATATGTCACAGCGGCCTCCCCACCGGGCCAGGACCTTCCCGTTGAGGGAAAGCTGGGCTATTTCGCACAGGTTGGGGCAGGATTTACATTCAAACGAGGAGGTGCGGTATTTTATCTCGCTTATGCCGAACCCCTTAAACTGGCTGGCCTGCTGGCTGGCGCTCATCTCCTCATGCACCAGCAGGGCGGCGCCGATGGCTCCCATCACCTCGTGGTGGGGGGCGACAATTACCTCGGTATCAAGCTCTTCCCGCAGCGCCTTGATTATGCCCTGGTTGAAGGCGACTCCTCCCTGGAATATTACCGGCGGCTGGATATCTTTGCCCAGCCCCACATTGTTAAGGTAGTTGCGCACCAGCGCCTGGCAGAGACCGTAGAGAATATCCTCGGTGCGGTGTCCCATCTGCTGTTTATGTATCATATCAGATTCGGCAAAGACGGTGCACCGCCCGGCGATGCGCACCGGCGTGGTGCTCTCCAGAGAGCGCTGGCTGAACTGCTCTATGCTCATATTGAGTCGCAGCGCCTGGTGGTCGAGGAAGCTGCCGGTGCCGGCAGCGCAGACGGTATTCATGCCGAAGTCGGTTACTATCCCGTCCCGGATGATGATAATCTTGCTGTCCTGCCCCCCGATTTCAACAACGGTCTGCGCCTGGGGGAAGTAGTGCAGGGCGCCTACGGCGTGGCTGGTAATCTCGTTCTTGACCAGGTCGGCCCCGACGATAACCCCGGCCAGGTAGCGGGCGCTGCCGGTGGTAGCCACCCCGCGGATATTCACCTCTTTGGGCAGGTGTTTCTTAACCTCTTTTAAGCCCTCCTGGACCATCTCTATGGGCTTGCCCTGCGTGGGCAGGTAGAGGTGAAAGACCAGCTTATCGTTATCATCCAGCGCGGCGAACTTGGTGGTCACCGAGCCGACGTCAATTCCTAAATAGGCTCCCATGCATTCTCCTCAGTTTGTTTTACCCACCCCACACTATATCTTATCCCGCCCGCCGCCCCGCTTCCACCAGTTCTCTTTCTTCCCATACCCACCCGCCCAAAACGGGCTTCGCCCTTTTTAAACCCTCTTTCCCCCACCCCCCAGAGGAGGAGTTGATTATCTCCCTTTTCTCCCCCGCCCCGTTTTATATCTTTTCCCGCCCGCCGCCCTTTAGGTAGGGCTAAAGCCCTTTTCCCCACCCCTCAGAGGGGAAAAATTATTCACTCCCCGTTGAGGGTCTCTCCTGACTCCCTTTAAGGAGTTGATAGAGGTCTAACCTCTATAGGGTGGGAGGGTGGGAAGCAAAACACACTCTAAAAATCCGGCTAGAACTCCCTATTTTGGGCTTCGCCCCTCTAATTCCCTCTACTCTTAGACCTTTACTTTGGCCCGCCGGTGGTGCTTTAGCAGGTCGACGAAGGCTTCCAGCCTGGTCAGCATTCCCGGCTTGCCCAGCTGTTCGTCACAGAGTATGGTCAGCACCGGGATATTCTCTTTGGTCGATGGCATTATATTCTGGGCTACTATCTCCGGCATACAGGTAAAGGGCGCCAGGTGCACCAGACCGTCGTAGTCTTTGGCGTGGAGCACCTTTTCCCCCACCGATTCCCAGCCCTCACCGCCGATATCCCGCTTTAGATAGGGCATGGCCGCTTTATGGAGCCGGTCCTTCTCGTTCACCCCCAGCGGGTTAAGGAACAGGCTGAATTTAGTCCACTCCGAGGTAAACAGGCCCCTTCTCACCTCCACCCCCAGCCTGCCCAGCTCCTTCTCCACATCCATATTGGAGAAGGGCTCCAGCAATACATAAAACTCACCGATTATACCCACCACCAGCGGCTCGGCGCTCTCGTCCCTCTCCACCTGGCTTAGCTGTTCCAGGCAGTCCGTTTTCACCCGCTTCAGGCTCTGGTAGTCGTCGGCCTGCTCGGTGGCGGTAATCGCCCGGGCAAACAGCCTGTTGGCCGTTCCCTTTACCCGCTCTACGGGTCTAACCTTCTGCACCGCCCGTTCTATAGTGTCCAGCACGTTCAGCTTGGCCAGGCCGAAGCGGAAGGCTGAGATAATCTTAGCCCAGGGGGCGTTGTTTGACAAGCGCTTGATTACTTCCAGCAGGCCGAGCAGTTTGCGCTGGGAGACCCCCACGGAGACTATCTCGGCGTCATAGCCCAGGCTGTGGAGCACCTGCTCCTGTGTCTTGGCGTAGTAGCCCAGCCGGCAGATGCCGGAGCCGGCGGGCATGAGCAGGGTGTCGGCGCCGAGTTCGGCGGCTTCAATCAGGTTGCCCAGGGTCAGCTTAAAGGGGATGCACATCCCCTCCGGGGAATACCTCACCCCCAGCGAAAGGGTGCGCTGGTTATTGACCGGCGGTATGACGAAGTCCAGCTCAAGCCTCTCCAGCAGGGCTTTGAGCGGTATATAGAGGTTTCCCATATGGGGCACGCCTATACGCATACTTCAGCCCCTCTACGCTTCTTTCTCTGTATCATGTCCAGGAAGGCTTCCAGGCGGGTGACCACGCCGGCTTCGGCGGTATGCTCTTCCAGTGTCAGGCTCATGAAGGGCGTCGTCTTCAATCTGATGGCCTGCCGCTGTACCATATCCATCATCAGTGAATCGGGCCCGCAGCCGAAAGCTATCACCCCTATAGCCCCCTCCACCCCGCTTTCCAGGTAGTGCCCCCCGCTGCCCACCACCTCTTCCTCGTATGTCCAGTAGGGCTGGCCGGTCAGCCTGGTTATGGCCGTTTCCAGCTGCTCTGGCGTCAGCATCTCCGGCGTCAGCGCCCGGTAGCCGGCCTGCTCCAGGCGGTGGACGAGGCGGTGGTTTATCAGCTCGTCATAGAGCAGGTAGGGGTGCCCGATGAGGGCGATGGCTGGACGGTCAGGGGTATTGGAGGGCGTTTCCGCACCACCTAGCCGGGCTATCGCCTGCGGAGGGGTCAGGCCATCGTTTACCATCAGCTCTTTATATTCCCGGTGCGCCTGCCAGGCCGCCAGCGCCGCCCGCCTTATCTTAATCGGGTTCCAGCTTAAGTTGCGCCCCAGCCGGTATATTTCCCGGTAAAGCCGGCGCTTGCCCTTGTTGATATCTATATCTATATCCAGTATGGGAGGGCATTCGGGGATGACGGCCCGGGTCATATCGGGCAGGCCGAGGAACTTTGAACAGTTATAAATCTTGCTTTTGACGCTGCGCAGGGCGGGGATAAAGATATAGTCGCACTTATCCACCAGCGCCAGCACGTGCCCGCAGAAGACCTTTACCGGCAGGCAGGTATCGGCCACCACCCGCGATGAACCTGCCGCCAGGGTCGCCTGGGTGGTCGGCGGCGAAACTATTACCTCCGCCCCCAGCCCCTCGAAAAAGGTCCTCCACATGGGGTAATACTGATAGTAGAGCAGGGCTCTGGGGATACCGACCTTAACCATTTTGCTTACCGAACTCCCGTTTGACCTGGGCTATCGCTTCCGGGCTGGCTATCAGGTCGACTATGGTCATGGCCATGGCTTTGGCGGCATCGAGCATCCCCTCGATACCGGCGTCGGAACAGGCCGCCAGGGCAAACTCCGGGGAGTGGTTGGACACTCCCGGGGAAACTATGGCGACGCCGGGGTGGATGGCGGGTACTATTTGGCTGACATTACCCATATCGGTGCTGCCGAAAGACCTGTCCGGGTCGGAGAGGGGTATCTTGCGTCCCAGGGACTGCATATTTTGCTTAAATAACCTGGCCAGGGTAATATTATTGCGCATGGGCGCGTAGCGTGTCTCTCCCCATCGGTATTCCAGGCGGGCGCCGGTGGCGGTGGCACCGCTTACAAAGCAGTCCAGCGCTCTCTCTTTAAGCTCGTCCAGGTAGGCGTCATCCTCGGCGCGCACCAGGAAGTTACCGGCGCTGTGAGCCGGCACAACGTTAGCCGCATCCCCGCCGTCGGTGATAATGCCGTGGATGCGCGCCTTGTCCTTGATGTGCTGCCTCAGGGAATTAATAGCGGCAAAGGACAGGAGCATGGCCTCCAGGGCGTTAATGCCGGCTTCGGGGTGACCGGCGGCGTGGGCCGCCCGGCCAAAAAACTCCACTTCCAGGGCTATGCAGGCCAGGGCCGGGGTAACGGCGGCATTATGCGAGCCGGGGTGCACCATCATGGCCGCATCAACGCTGTCAAAGGCCCCCCGCTCCACCATCATCACCTTGCCGCCATATAGCTCCTCGGCCGGGGTGCCGATAACCTGGACGCTCCCCCCCAGGCGGTCGATAACCGCTTTAGCGGCGACGGCGGCGCCAACGGAGCCGCCGGCTATCAGGTTATGCCCGCAGGCGTGACCCAGGTGGGGCAGGGCGTCATATTCCGCCACCAGGGCAATGGCCGGTTTCCCCTCCCCGTAGCTTGCCCGGAAAGCGGTCTCCAGCTCACAGATGCCCCGCTCTACGGCAAAGCCGTTTTTCTCAAGGTACCGGGTGAGCCAGGCGGCTGCCTTAACCTCCTGGAAGCCAAGTTCGGGGTTGGAGTGAATTTTAAGGCTTAAATCACGGAGTTGGCGGCGTTGCGCCTCAACTCTGGCGGTTACCGGGGCTTTTAATTCGGCTGTATCCACGCCTTATTATAGCCCAGCGCCAGTATAATTTCTAGCGCATCAAGGTTTGCGCCCGTTCGGGTTTTGCCCCTATCCCCGCCCGCCACCCTTAAGGCAGGGCTAACGCCCTTTTTACCCCTCTTAAAAAACTCCTCCAAATCCCGCCACCAGGTATTGCATCCGCCGCCGGCTTGTGGTATACTCATTATGGTATACCATCTGGATATAAGTGACTTGTTAAGTGGGTGCGATTCCCACTTTTTTGTTGTAGCGGAATAACAATGTTGGAGGTTTTAACCTCGGATGAAGAGTGAGTTTGTGCTGGCTCTAACTCAGCTCGCCGCGGAGAAGAACCTGCCTAAAGAGGTGGTTATCTCAGCGGTAGAGACGGCGCTGGTATCGGCCTATCGTAAGGATAACTTCGCCCTTAACCAGGAGATTTCGGTCAAGATTGACCCTGTTACGGGTAAGGTCAGGGTGTGGGCGGAGAAGACCGTCGTCGAGAAGCCGGAAGATACCAGTAAAGAGATATCACTGGCCGATGCCAGAAAGATTAACCCGGATGCCGAACTTGACGGCACTGTTGAAGTAGAGGCCACGCCGCGCAACGCCGGGCGCATCGCCGCGCAGACAGCCAAGCAGGTTATTCTCCAGCGCCTTCACGAGGCCGAGCACAGCGCCATATTTGAGGAGTATGCGGGTAAAGAAGGCGATATTGTCAACGGGCTGGTGCAGCGCATCGAGTCCCGGCAGGTCTTTATTGATTTAGGCAGGACCGAGGCGGTGCTCCCCGCTTCCGAGCAGGTGCGCAACGAAAGGTACCGCATCGGTCAGCGGCTAAAAGTCTATCTGCTTGAGGTAGTCCGTACCGCCAGAGGCCCCCAGGTGGTGGTATCCCGCTCCCACCCCGATTTTCTGCGCCGCCTTTTTGAGCTGGAAGTCCCCGAGGTGCTCAACGGGACGGTGGAGTTAAAGGCGGTCGCCCGCGAGGCTGGCTACCGCAGTAAGGTAGCCGTAGCCACCAGCCAGGAGGGCATTGACCCGGTTGGCTGTTGCGTTGGCCTGCGGGGTATCCGGATACAGAACATTATGAGGGAGCTCAATAGCGAGAAACTGGACGTGATTTCCTGGAGTCAGGACACCTCGGTATTTATTGCCAATGCCCTCAGCCCGGCCCAGGTATTGAGTGTGGAGCTGGATGAGGAAGATGGGATAGCTACCGTGGTTGTCCCAGACAGGCAGCTCTCCCTGGCTATCGGCAAAGAGGGGCAGAATGCCAGACTGGCCGCCAAGCTCACCGGCTGGCGGATTGATATTAAGAGCGCTTCAATTGCCGAGGCGGAAAAGCTGGCTAAAACCAAGCTTCTAACCGAGGTAACCGAGGTCACCGAGGAGACTATGGTCGGCGAGGAGCTTCCCACAGAACTGCCGGCTATTGAAGAGCTGGCGTTAGCTCCGGAAAAGGCCGAAGCTGAAGCCGAGGTTGAGGCCGAGGCTGAGCCGGTCACCGCTGAGACTGAGTTGGCGGCTCCGGAGACCGTTTTGAAACCGCCGGTAGGGGTAAAGGCGGGAGCGAAAGCCCCCAAGCTTCGTTTTGCTGAGGATGTTTTACAACGCGCGCCAACCAAGCCGGTAGCTAAAACAAGGCGGAAAAAGAAGGACACCCGTGAGCACGGTGAGGACGGCGTTAAGCTTAAGAAACGGCGCCAGAAGGCGGAAATCTTTGACGAAGACGAAGAGTACTAATCCGGCTCCGGCAAAGCACATACCCCAGCGGACCTGTGTGGCCTGCGGCGGGGTGAAACCCAAGCGGGAGCTGGTCCGGCTGGTTAAAGTTTCCGGTGGCGGTGTGGAGGTTGACCCCGCGGGCAGGAAGGCGGGGCGCGGTGCCTACCTGTGTCCGACGCCGGATTGCTGGCAGACCGGGCTTAAAAAAGGACGGCTGGAGTACGTACTGCGTACCACGCTTACCGAGGATAATCGGCAGCAGCTTATTAGATACGGAAAAGAGCTGGGATAAGGAGCGAGCTATTGGCTAAGGTGAGTAAGCCTGCGGAGGATAAGGCAAACGTAGTCGAGGTTCCTCACTCGGTGTCGGTGAGGCAGCTGGCCGACCTTATGCAGGTCAGCGCCATAGATATCATCAAACAGCTGATGAGGAGCGGCATTTTTGCCAACATCAATCAGGTCATCGACTACGAGGCCGCCGCCAGGGTGGTATCTGCCCTGGGCTCTGAAGCCCAGCTCAAGCCCTTAGTCGCCACTGGCGGTACCAGGAGGTACCGTCCTCAGGATGAGGAACTCGGCGCCCTCAAACTGCGTCCGCCGGTGGTTACCATTATGGGGCATGTCGACCACGGCAAGACCAAGCTCCTGGACGCTATCCGCCGGACCAATGTAGTGGATACCGAAGCCGGTGGTATCACCCAGCATATTGGCGCCTATCAGGTAGAGGTCAACGGGGAGAAGCTTACCTTCCTGGACACCCCTGGCCATGAGGCTTTTACCGCCATGCGGGCTCGCGGCGCCCAGGTAACCGATATCACCATTCTGGTGGTGGCGGCTGATGACGGGGTAATGCCCCAGACATTAGAAGCTATTGACCATGCCCGGGCAGCCGGAGTGCCCATCGTGGTGGCCATTAATAAGATTGACAAGGCCGATGCCAACCCGGACCTGGTCAAGCAGCAACTGGCTGACGCCGGCCTGGTTATTGAGGAGTGGGGCGGTGACGTGGTCTGCGTGGCCATTTCAGCCAAAGAAAAGAAAGGCATCAATGAACTGCTGGAAAACCTGCTGGTAGTCGCGGAGATGGAAGAGCTTAAGGCCGACCCCTCCCGCCCGGCGGTGGGGGTTGTGGTTGAGGCCGAGATGGATAAGAGCAAGGGGCCTCTGGCTACGGTGCTCATTCAGACCGGTACCCTAAAGGTCGGCGATACGGTGGTGGTCGGCGGTACCTGGGGCCGGGTAAGGGCCATGTTCAATGATTTGGGCAAGCGGGTGCGGAAAGCCGAACCATCCACGCCGGCAGAGATTCTGGGCTTAGACAGCGTGCCCCAGGTAGGTGATATCCTTAACGTGGTCGCCGGCGAACAACAGGCTCGGGCGCTCATACAGAAACACCAGCAGGAGAAGCACACCGGGGCGGTGAGTCTGGACAACATCTATGACCAGATAAGCGCCGGTCAGGTAAAAGAGCTTAATGTCGTTCTCAAGGTTGATGTTCAGGGCAGCTTAGAGCCGATAACCGCCTCCCTGGAACGGCTGGCCATAGAGCAGGTTCAGGTCAGGATTATCCACAGCGGCAGCGGCAATATTACCGAAAGCGATGTTATGCTGGCCATTGCCTCTAAAGGGCTTATTATTGGCTTTGGCGCCGGTGTTGAAGCCGGAGCGCGGCGGATGGCTGATGCCGAACATGTTGATATCCGCCTCTATGACGTCATCTACAACCTGGTGGATGACGTTGATAAGGCACTTAAGGGTTTATTAGAGCCCAATTATGTAGATGTTATTGAGGCCAGGGCCGAGATAAGGGCGGTCTTCTCCAGTAAAAAGAAGAAGAAGATAGCCGGTCTTATGGTTACCGAGGGTAAGATAAGCCGCGGCGCCTCGGTCAGGGTGCGGCGTGGAGACAAGTTATTACACGAATCAACTATCGACAGCCTCAGGCGTTTCAAGGACGATGTTACCGAAGTGGCCGCCGGCTACGAGTGCGGGGTAGGCATCAAGGACTTTGGCGAATTTGAAGTTGGTGATACCCTGGAGTTTTTCCGTAAAGAGAAAGCCTAAAGCTTAAGGGACTAAGGATATGTCGCATCGCATTGAGCGGGTAAGCAGCCTCATGCGCCAGGAGATTAGCGGATTGCTTCAGCGCCAGGTCAAAGACCCCCGAATCAGCAAGTTTGTAGCCGTGACCGAAGTTTCCATCTCCGCCGACCTTAAATACGCCAAAGTATTCGTCAGCTGTATGGGCGACGAAGAAGAAAAAAAGGCGATGCTTAAGGGCCTTGGGGCCGCCTCTAACTTCCTGCGCGGCCAGCTGGCCAAGCGCCTGCGCCTGCGCCGTATCCCCGAGCTTAACTTTGAGTGGGATGATTCTATCGAACGGGGAGACCACCTGCTGCAGCTGATAGATAAAATCAGCGCCGAGCACCCCCCGGAAAAGCCCGGTGGCTAGCGTGGACGGCATCCTCAATATTAATAAACCCCCC
>Ga0307441_1000371_pt1 | contig 16645 bp, 15 predicted proteins | sample SalMarWE160420MG_FD_202149 | JGI IMG/M metagenome (GOLD analysis project Ga0307441, IMG submission 202149) | Salt marsh sediment microbial communities from the Plum Island Ecosystem LTER, Massachusetts, United States - WE1604-20 | ecosystem: Environmental > Aquatic > Marine > Intertidal zone >... | reverse complement strand
TGTGGTTTTTATTTTCGCCACAACCGAGGTGCATAAAGTTCCGGCGACCATCCGCTCCAGATGTCAGCAGTTTAATTTTCGTCTTATTTCACTCACCGATATCAAAAATAAAATACAAGAGGTTTCCAAGGACCTGTCTATTACCATTGACAACGAGTCTCTTATCTGGATTGCCAAGGAAGCCACCGGCTCTCTGCGGGATGCGTATACGCTGTTTGATCAGATTGTCTCCTTTTCAGGAAACAATATCGTTATGGCTAAGATCCAGGAGAAGATGGGTATTGTCGGAACCGAAGAGATGGGGAAACTGATACAGAAACTTACTCAGGGAGATATGCGTGAGGTACTGCATGCCACGGACGACACCCTTAGCAAGGGGATTTCCGAGGAGCAGTTTGTTATCGGCCTGGCGGAATACTTTCGCAACCTTCTTTTTCTAAAAAGCGGGATTACAAAGGAATCACTCCTAGGGTGCTCACCTGATACCTTTCCCAAGGAGACCGTCGACACCTTCACAATACAACAGATAGAAAAAGCCTTGGACCTCATCCTTCACCTTTACCGGAATTTTCGGTTTTCGTTGAATCAAAAATTTGAACTGGAACTTTTGCTGTCCCGGCTTTGCAGCCTGCAGACATTGATTACGCCTTCTGAGTTATTAGAGACGGTCCGAAAACTCAAAGCCGATATCGGTACCGCCCCCCAAAAAAAGCAGGGAAACCGTTCCACGGCTTCGCAGGAGCCGCAGCCGGCCAAAGCACTTTCCGGCGAGGCAATACTTCAAGGGATCATCGAAACCATAGGGAAGAAAAAGCTTACGCTTGCTTCCTCCTTAAAAAAATGCACCGAATGCAGACTTCATGACAACACGCTGTTATTGTTGTTTCCGGACAAAGACGCTTTCTCCGCCGAGTTTGTCATGGGAGAAAGATCCACGGTTTCGGAAATCGCGGCCAAACTGGCAGGGAGCCAGCTGGCGGTGAAGATTGAGCTTATTAAAGAGGCCGGAACCGGACAAGGGCCGGTCTCCGATGACGATGAAAATCTTATTAAAAAGGTATTCAAAGGTACGGTAGTAAAAGGAGAGTAGGAATGGGATTTAATCCAATGGAATTTTTAAAGAACTTCAAAAATATACAATCACGCATGGCTGAAATGCAGGAAAAACTCAAAGACCTTGTCATCGAAGGGACGGCCGGTGGTGACATGGTAAAAATTAAACTCAACGGGAAAATGGAGGTTCTTGATGTCTCTCTGGCACCGGAAGTGGTCGATCCCAAAGACATTCAAATGCTGCAGGACCTTATACGCGCTGCGTATTCCGATGCCCTTACCAAATTACGGGAAAAGATGAAAGAGGAATTCTCCGGACTCAGCGGCGGGATGCAACTACCCCCCGGGTTTTTAGGACCATAACGTGAATATCATTGAACAGGTAATATCCCAGCTTGCCAAACTTCCCGGACTGGGGAAAAAAAGCGCGTCCAGGATTGTATATTTTCTGCTGAAATCCCCCGATTCAAAAACCGAGTCTCTGGCAGGCGCATTACTTGCCTTGAAGAAAAATCTGAAAAGCTGTCGGATTTGCGGTAATTTTGCGGAGACCGATCCCTGTCCGATCTGCCAAGATGCATCACGCGATAAGACCGTAATCTGTGTTGTAGAAGAGGCCAAGGATATACTTACTATCGAAGCCACTCATGTACACAGCGGACTCTATCATGTCCTGGGGGGGGTCATCTCCCCACTCGACGGGATCGGCCCGAACAATTTACGCATAAAGGAATTAATAAACAGAATAACAAGTACCGCAATTACAGAAATAATTATCGCCACAAATCCCACTGTAGAGGGTGATACGACCGCACTCTACCTGGCTAAGATAATAAAAACTACGGGGGTGACCGTCAGCCGTATAGCGCTGGGACTGCCGGTAGGAGGTGACCTGGAATACGCGGACAAACTTACCCTCTCACAAGCGCTCAAACGAAGAAACAAGCTGGAATAATTAATTATTTAATCTTGAAAAAAACCAAAATATAAGGTACACTGCTTATTCGTGTTACAGACACAGCTTTTGGTTGTGGGTAAGTTGTGAATAATTATTTTTCATATCAGAAGCGTAGATGTAAACGGTATTTTTGATTATATCTAAAAAGAAATATTATATTTTCCTAATATTCAAAATATAAATGCTTGCAGCATATATAATTAGGGATTTTGGTAGAAATTTGATACAAAAATGTATCTTTCGGGTTACCATTGACTGTATAATTAATTTTACAGTTATATTTTTTATTGTGGATAACCTGTTAATTTTTTGCAGATAAAGTGGAGAATCCTTTATATGAACTCCGAACATTGGGATTATAAACCGTTCTGGCAGGAAGTGATCACGCAGATCAAGCATGAAATAACAGAGCAGGAATTCATTATGTGGTTTAAGAACATCGAATATCATACTTCCGATGAATCACAGATAATCCTGAATGTCCCGTCCTCATTTTATAAAGACCAGGTGACAAAACGCTATCTCCCATTGCTGGAAAACAAACTGTTTGATCTCTCCGGGAATAAGATAAAGATCGGCTTTAATATTCAGTCCAGGGTTAATAACAGTTCTGAAACGGAAATAAAGCAAAAACCGGTGGCTCCCCAGCAAAAGCCGGTGCGGACTCATCCCCAGTTCAACAAAGACTACAGTTTTGAAAACTTCGTCATCGGGGAAAACAACTCTTTTGCCGCTAATGCCGCCATCGCCATCGCCAAAAACCCCGGGACCGCTTATAATCCCTGTCTTATCTACGGCGGGGTCGGTCTGGGAAAAACCCATTTGATTCAGTCCATCGGAAATTCAGCCTATAGGGAGTTTCCTCATTTGAAAATTGTTTACGTTACCGCTGAAACCTTTACTAATGAATTTATTTTGGCTATAAAAGAAAAATCTGCGCATCGTTTTAAAAACAAATATCGCAAGGTTGACGTACTGCTCATTGATGATATTCATTTTCTCCCGGGAAAGGTGGAAACCCAGGAGGAGTTGTTCCATACTTTTAACGCGTTATATGACGCCAACAAACAGATGGTATTTACCTGTGACCGCCCCGTATCTGAGCTTAAGGCACTTTCCGACAGGCTGCGAAGCAGGTTTGAGCGTGGCTTGAATGTTGATCTTCAACCCCCCAACTATGAAACAAGAATCGCGATTTTAAAGCAAAAAATCGAAAATAAAAAGATAGCCATACCCGACGAAGTTATCGATCTTATCTGTAAAAATGTCACCACAAACGTCCGTGATCTTGAAAAGGCACTGACCAAGCTCATCGCCTACGGTGATCTCGTGAACAAAAAAATAACCATCGATATTGCGGCCCAGCAATTGAAAGACTTTTTTTCACAACCCCAGCATAAAAATATCCCGCTTGACCTTATTCAACGAGTGGTTGCCAACTACTTTGGCATATCAAGCAATGACCTGAAATGTAAAAAAAGAACAAAGGCCATCGCTTTTCCACGGCAGATAGCCATGTATATTTCACGTGAAGTAACCGAATATTCCACCACTGAAGTCGGTCTTGATTTTGGGGGAAGGGATCATACCACGGTTATGCATGCCTGCCAGAAAATAGAAAACAGAATCAAAACAGATCCAACATTAGAACCGACCATCCAGCATTTAATAAAAGCAATAAAAGAGAAAAACGCTTCCGGTTAAAAAAACGTTATTAAGCTGTGAATACTCTTGTGTATATTTTAATAAACTGTTACTGTTTGTGTAAAATGTGGAAAACAATAAAGACTTATTATTGTTTTAATTTGTTTTTTGATAACACTTTATCCATGTTTTACACATATTAAGTGTGCCTACTATTACTACTACTAATTAATATATTAATAATAATAGGAGTAAGAGTAATGAAATTTTCATGTGAAAAATCAAGTATTTTAAAAGAAATATTGCTTGCTCATGATACCATATCGACAAAGAGCACCATCTCCATTCTCTCCAACGTATTACTTGATGTGCATGACGGACTGCTTCATTTAAACGCTACGGACCTCAAGGTGGCCTATAAATCCCAAATTCCGGTTCAGATTACAAACGAAGGTACGGTTGCCGTACTCTGTGACCGCATGCTTGATATCCTGCGTTCACTGCCGGACGGTCAGATCAGCTTTGAGTTAAAGGATACTGTTTACCTTTCGATTGTACCCGAAAAGAGCAGTATTCAATTTCAACTGAAGTGCATCCCGCCGGACAAATTTCCTGAACAGCACGGAATTGCGGATGATCTTTATATGGAGTTTCCGCAAAAAGAATTTGTTGATATGGTTTCAAAAACAATATTTGCAATTTCGGATGACGAGACCAGGTTTTTCTTGAACGGGGTTTTTCTGGAAAAAATTGAAAATAATCTCAGCATGGTGGCCTCGGACGGGAGAAGACTGGCACTGATAAAAAAGGGATTCCCCGGACAGGTAAATGACTTTAACGGGGTTATTGTACCTCCCAAGATTTTACATATCATCAGAAAAAACGCCTCGGGTGAAGGGAATCTCTTATTGGCGATAACTGAAAAGAATGTCTTTGTAAAACTTGATAACCATCTTTTTTCGTCGAATTTGATCGAGGGGAAATTTCCCAATTACCAAAAAATAATCCCCGAACAACACGAATACAATGTAATCGTATCCAAAACATCGCTTTTGGAATCACTGAAAAGGGTATCAATTTTAGTGGAGAACAAATCCCGCAGGGTGTTCATCGCAATACAAGGGAATACCCTTACGGTCAGCTCGGAAGAAAGCGAAATCGGAATGGCCAGAGAAGAACTTGAGTGTGAGTATTCCGGTCCGGACATTAGTATTGCGGTAAACTACCTTTATTTACTGGAGCCTATCAGGGAAATAGGAACCGAGAAAATAATGATTGAGTTTACGGATAATAAAAAGGCACTTACGGTGAAGCCTTCCGGGAATGATGATTATTTTAATATTGTAATGCCTTTACAAAAAGATTAATGGGATTCACCTCCTTAACGCTTCATGATTTCAGAAACCTTAGAGATGTACATATAGCTCTCGGACCTTCACAGGTTTTTTTTATTGGTGAAAACGGCCAGGGGAAAACAAACATCATCGAAGCCTTATATCTGCTCTGTTACGGTTCATCTTTCAGGGTGCACCAGGATGCATTAATGATAAATAATAGGAGTACCACAGCGGCAATCAGGGGAGAGTTTATCGATCAGGATAATTTCAGTAAACAAATCACCGTGCGGCTTTCCAGGAATACCAGCAAGGAAATAGCGGTAGAAGGCAAAAAAGTACAAGACAGGAAGGAACTGGTGCAAAATGTTCCCTGTGTGGTTTTTTCACACAGTGACATGCAGATTGTAAGCGGATCTCCCCCTATGCAGCGAAGATTTTTCAATCAGACACTCTGTATTTATGATGTCGTTTTTATTGATGTGCTGCGAAAATACAACAGGATACTGAAATATCGAAACAGTATTTTAAAGCAGGGAAAAAAAGACATACTTGAAGTGTATAATATAAAAACAGCGCAATACGGTATGGAGATCCAGGAAAAACGTAAGCAGATAACGGAATCATTTAATACAATTTTCTCTGATTTGTTTCAAAAAATCGCCGGATTGGGAGAGCGGCTGGTTATTCGTTATGCACCGTCGTGGAAAGACTGTGAAACAAAAGAAGATGCTGCGATGTTTCTCAGCAAAACAAAACAGCGGGATATAGCTTGGAAGACGAGCACGAGCGGCCCCCACAGGGACAGGTTCTTTTTTTATCTGGGGGATAAGGATTTTTTAAAGATTGCATCAACAGGTCAGACACGATTGATTTCAGTAATATTAAAGGCCGCCCAGGCACAGTTTTATATGGGAATAACCGGTAAAAAACCCCTCTTACTGCTTGACGATGTGTTGCTTGAAATTGATAAACCAAAAAGGGAGAGTATTATCAGGCTGCTTCCGCAGTATGAGCAGGCCTTTTTTTCCTTTCTTCCCGATGAGGACTTTGCTTCCTATGAAAAAGCTGGTACATTGAAATATCATATCAGGAACGGGACGCTGGAAAAATGGAACGAGCCGGAGATATTTTAAAAGGAGCATTCAAGGGCAGCTTATCGGGGAAAGGGCGGCGTTATGCTGCTTTTTTCAGCAACTGGGAAGGTATATTGGGAAGAGAGGCCGCGAAGAATATCAAACTGGTCGATATTAAAAAGGAGACACTTCTTTTAACCGCCACTCATCCGGCATGGCTTCAAATGATAACAATAAAAAAAGACCGCCTAATCTCGGTGATAAAAAGGACGTATCCGGAGCTTGGAATTAAAAACATAAAAATAACCTTACGCAGCGAAAAATCAGAACAGAAACAAAAGCAGACAAAACCGGTTGGGGACGAAACGGACCGTGAAAATGAAGAATTGAGTAATATCGACCTGAAAGAACAGCTGAAAACCATTAAAAACACTGAACTAAAAGCCGTATTGCAGCAGTTGTATAAATCAATCCGTAAAAGACCTTAATACCTCCCGAACAGTTGACAATTGAAGTATAAATAAGTATACTCCATACAGTTTTTTTCGATGGATGCTGCAGTACAGCAATAAATTCTCAATACATCCTGTTATTTTGATTATTGAAATTGAAAGAATATAACGATATAGTAAGAGGAGATCGATCATGAAAAGGACATACCAGCCCAGTAGAACGAAACGAAACAGAAAATTCGGGTTCCGGGCGAGGATGAAAACCAAAAGCGGAAGACTCATTTTAAACAGACGCAGAAGAAAAGGAAGAATGAAGCTCTCTGTTGCAGATGAAAAGAAACCTTACACGAGTTGAGAGATTACATAAAAGAGATGATATTGAGGAACTGCTTCATACGGCGAAAAGAATCAGAGGAGAAGCATTAACACTTCTTTATAAAGCAAACCATAGGGATTATAACAGGGTTGCTTTTTTTACCAGACGGGGCTTTAAGAATGCCGTACAAAGGAACAGGCAAAAGCGTATTCTTAAAGAGATATACAGAGAACGAAAACAAGGGATAAAAGACGGGTTTGATTTTATATTTATTCTTTCACCCGGTTTATATTCGTATGTAGCGTTGAGGGGATTTTTTTTAACGCTCCTTAAGCGAAGGTTCCTGCTGAAAACGGAGGAAGAGAGTAAATTATGAAATATGTATTTGTATTTATTATAAAGCTATATCAAAAAATGATTTCACCGCTTTTTCCTCCCTCGTGCAGATTTTTTCCTACGTGTTCGCAGTATGCGAAAGAGTCGTTCTTAAAGCATGGCTTTTTTAAGGGATTGTATTATTCGGTCAGAAGGCTTTTAAAATGCCATCCGTTTCATCCCGGCGGCTACGATCCCGTAAAATAATAATACGATTGAGGAGTAACAAACAATGGACAAAAGAACCGGATTAACAATTATTTTTTTAGTGGGCATCTTCCTGGTATGGTCTTTGGTGATGAATATTATCGCCCCCCCGAAGGCTCCCACCCATGAAGACGTAAAAAAACCAACTCCTCAAAAGGAACAGCCGGTGGTAGAAGAAAAGCCGGCGATTACCGTGATGCCGCTGGAAGAAGAGCCGTCGGTAAATAATAATATCAAGCTGCAGAAAGAATATAAAGACTATATCATTACCTTTTCCAATAAGGGGGGGGTGATTCGTTCCATCAGACTGAAGGAATCTAACGGAGAGCGTACGGAGATGGTTTTTACGGGGGATAATACCGCTGCAAACGCGGAATATCCGTTTCTGCTGCATTTTGGGGATTACAAGGCACAGGCCCTGAATGCGGTTTATGAGTATAAAATTGATGAATCGAAGAATTCCATTGAGTTTTTCCGTACCTTTTCCTACAAGGATGTTCCTTTTATCGTAAGAAAAACCTATATTCTTAATCCCGATGAGTATATGTTTGAGTTGAAAATTGCGATTGAGAACAAGACAAATGACAATTTGAATTTGGATTTTAACGGGGTTATGTACACCTTAAGTATCGGACCGCAGATTGGTCCGGCCTTTACCAAACTTGAGGGACGAGGTGAGTACCGCAAGTTTGTGTATTATGACCGGGGGAGAAACGAGAGAAATGTCGAACCGGGAAAGACCGAGACTGTGAAAAAGTCCACGATAATCTGGGCGGGTATTATCGGCAAGTATTATACCATGCTGGTACTGCCGTCTTTCGATCCCCAACGACTGGTATTTGATTCACGAAAGCTGGACTCAACTGTTCCGGTGCGTTCGGCGCTTGATATTGAGCGCCCGTATGACAAAACGCAGCGCAGAGAAGATACCTTTAAAGTATATATCGGACCGAAGAAACGCTCCTTATTGGCAAAGTACAATACGGCCAAAGACAATTCATACGGTCTGCAGGACCGGCATCTTGATGAGGTGGTTCCTTCGGTATTTCTGATTGGATTTATCGCGGATATCCTCAAATATCCATTGGACCTGTTTTACAGTCTTGTGGGCAATTACGGCATCGCCATCATCCTGTTAACCATCCTTATCAAGGTATTGGTATTCCCGTTGACCAGAAAAAGTTATGAGTCCATGAGCAGGCTGCAGGAACTCAATCCAAAAATGACCGAGCTCAGAGAAAAATACAAGGACAACCCGAAAAAATTGAATATGGAGATGGCTGAGTTGTATCGGCGGGAAGGGGTGAATCCCCTGGGGGGCTGTCTCCCGCAGTTGTTACAGCTGCCGATAATGTTCGCGCTGTATATACTGTTGCAGGAACATTTCGGCCTGCGGAACGCGGTCTTTATTCCCGGTTGGATCAATGATCTTTCCTCACCGGAATATATTGTTGCCTTTAATTTTACCATCCCCATTTTAAACTGGCAGTATCTGAGGCTGCTCCCCATTATTATGCTTGCGACACAGGTTGTGTCTTCGAAATTAACCCAGACCAGCACGGGGACGGACAATAAGATGAAAATGCTGCCCTATATTCTGGTGGGGGTATTTTTCTTTATCCTGTACAATCTGCCTTCCGGTCTTGTGTTGTACTGGACCGTACAAAACATCCTAACCACGGCTCAGATGCTGGTGTATCGGAAATACTTTAAGAACCGACCTCCAAAGCCGAAAAAACCACGACTTACGAGTATGAAATCCTATATGAGGAGATAATATATATGGGTACAATTGAATTTCAGGGAAATGATTTAGAGGCAGCAATTGAAAATGCGTGTAATACTCTGCACATTGCACCCGGCCAACTGGATTACCAGGTAATAGAGTCTAAAAAAAAGGGACTGTTTTCCAAAGGTTCGGTAAAAATAAGTGTACAGGCGCAAATGGCAGAACAGCTTTCGGTAGATAATGCTGAGCAGCAGGAGATCATCCATTTCATAGAGCAGTTGATTGATAAAATGGAGTTGAACGGGAGGGTTGAAGTAAATTTCAAAGAGAGTGATAAGTTGGGAATCAGTATTGTCAGCCGGGATTCGGGTCTTTTGATCGGAAGACGGGGCAAAACACTGGACGCAATCCAGCTGATTGTCAATGCCGTGATCGGGCGCATGGGCGAGAATCACAGAATGAGAGTTATTGTTGATACGGAAAATTATCGCACCAAAAGACAACAGAAAATCGTCTCATTGGCCGAAAGAGTTGCCGAACAGGTCAGACGCTCCGGCGGATCACGATTACTTGAACCAATGAATCCCTTTGAAAGGCGGATTATTCATACTACGCTGAATGATGTTGAAGATATAGAAACACTAAGTGAAGGTGACGGTCTGTACAAGCAGATCCGTATCAGTTTCAAAGGAAAGCGTTATTAAGGCTTGGATGTTTTTACACTCTCCCATAAAGAGTCCATAAGTTCCAGCCCCGCATCTTCGGGTTTGATGTTCATCTCTTTCAGTTTCTCTTCTACCTTCTGAAAACGCGCAATGAATTTTTTATTCGAGCGCTCCAGGGCAAGACCGGGATTAAATCCCGCCAGTCGTGAGAAGTTTACCAATGTAAAAAAAAGATCGCCGATTTCCATCTCCAACTCATCGCTGTTCTTTCCGCTGAAAGACTCCTGCAGCTCCCGCATCTCCTCATGAATTTTGTCCCAAACCTGTTCAGGATTTTCCCAGTCAAAACCTATTTTGGATACTTTTTTTTGAATATGATACGCACGTTCAAGGGGGGGGATGGGTTTTAACAGGTTTTCAAAAATCGAATGTTTATATTTTTTCCCTTCGATATGCTCCTTTATGTAATCCCAGTGTTGAAGGATTTTTTCAACCGATTTAGCTTCCTTTTTTTTAAAAACGTGAGGGTGCCGACGGATCAATTTTTCACAAATTCCTTCAAGGACTGCTAATAAGGTAAACCGGTTGTCTTCTTCACTCATACGGGAAAGCATGGTCAGGATCAGAAACAGGTCGCCCAGTTCCTCTTTAAAATTTTCGTCGTTTTTTTCTTCTATGGCGTGGATGCATTCGTACGCCTCTTCCAACAGGTTCTCTCTGATGGTATAGGGGGTCTGTTCCTTATCCCAGGGACAACCCTCGGGTCCCCTGAGTTCGCTGATAATATCATAGAGTCGGGCGAATGCTTCCTTGATTGCATTAATTGTGGGATTTGTCTCTTTCATATCTCTCTATAGTACACCAGGCTTTTATAGTCAAGCCGGCAATTTCAGAATTGCATGGCTTGAAATGAGAATTGTCGCAGGCATGCAAAACTGCCCCCGGAGTGATGTATTATTTTTCATTATTACGCTTGTATAAATAAAGGAAGCGGATTATATTAAATATCTTCAAAGAAAGGTATGAGAATGAAAAATAGATCTCTCGGCTTTATTTGTTTTGGTTGTATGCTGCTATTGATCTCGCTTGGTTTTTCCTGTAAGACCGCCAACCCTTCCACACGGAAAACCGATGCTTTTGAAAGCCCTTTTGAGAGTATTTCGAACTTTTTAATGTTGGGGAAACCCGACAAGGCCCTGGAGGCTTATGAAAAAGCTTTCAAAGAAAAACCGGGGGATACGGAAACCCAACTGCTTTATGCGAGGTTGCTGCTGTTCGCCGGCAAACTAAAACAGGCACAGGATGAGATTGACGGAGTATTGAAACAGGAACCGGACAACACGGGAGCGCTGTACAATAAAGCCATACTAAAAGGCTTGGAAGGTGATGAAAAAACCCAGAAAGCCCTGCTTGAGCGGGTGATTTCCCTTGATCCCGCTCATACCGACGCGCTTTCCGCCCTGGGGGCCATATATTTATATGATAAAGACTATAAAAAAGCCGAGGGTATGTTTAACAAGGTGGTCGCCGCGGATAATAACAATCTTGTCGCCCTGTTGGGGTTGGGTAATGTGAATTATCATCAGAAAAAGTATAAACAGGCACTTCAATATATGAACAAGGCAATTGCGGCCGAGCCTGATTATCCCTTTTCTTATATCGACCGGGCCAGGGCCAACAGGACATTGAACCATAAGGAAGAGGCCCTTGCCGATCTGGACAAGGCGATTACACTGGATAATGAATACTATTACAGCTATTTTGACCGGGGCAGGCTGCTTTTAAGCATGGGGAAAAGAGATCGCGCCCTGCAGGATTTTAATACTGCAATCAAGCTTGATCCGAATAATTTTGTGGCCTATATATTCCGTGCCGGAATACTGGAAGAGAAAGGGCTGAAAGCGGAATCGACCCGTGATTATGAGAAGGTAATCAGCCTTAAACCGGAATATTACTTTGCTTATGACTCATTGGCAATTCTGTATTATGTACAGGATCGTTTCCTGGATTCATCTAAAATGTTTGCCAAGGCTGCCGGGTATGAGAAAGAAAAATTTTCGGACATTTTGCTGGCTGCGGTTACCCTGAAAAAAGCGGGAAAGGAAAAGCAGGCCAAGGAATATTTAAAATCAAATCTTAAAAATATGCCATCCGGTTCGTGGCAGTACCATATTGCCCGTTATTATCTTGAACCGTCGGCCGAATCCTCGGTATTGGCTATGGCCAACGATGAAAAAATCCCCCGTGTTCGTGCGCAAATGCTTTTTTACCTTGCGGTGAACTTTCTTCTGCAAAATAAAAAGCATTCGGCCGTTACCTTTTTGCAGGAGGTTGTGGATACTGATGCGTGGGGATATCCGGAAAGACGTCTTGCCCGATATGAACTGGATAAGTTTTCGGCAAAATAATTCTTAAATTAGATCAAAGGAAATCAATATGAATGAGATGCTTCAGACAATTACGGTAAACGGGAAAAAAATCACCCTTGTGGGCACAGCCCATGTTTCTCAGGCAAGTGTCCTTGAGGTTGAAGAGGTTATCCGGAAGGAAAAACCCGATCGGGTATGTGTGGAGTTGGATAAAACACGCTATCAGACGTTGACCCAAACTAATGTCTGGAAGAATTTGGATATCACCAGGGTATTAAAGGAACGCAAGGGCTTCCTGTTGTTGGCCAATATTGTACTTGCCTCTTTTCAACGGCGGCTGGGTCTGAATGTCGGGGTAAAACCGGGGGAGGAAATGCTGAAGGCAATTCAGGTGGCGGGAGAACTGGAGATCCCCTGTGAGTTTTGCGACCGGGAGGTGCAGGTGACCTTGCGCCGGGCCTGGTCCAAGTCGAGTTTTTGGGGTAAGAATAAAATGCTGGCCGCGCTTTTGACCTCGGTGTTTACCAAAGAGAAACTTTCCGAAGAGGAAATGGAAAAACTCAAGGAAAAAAGCCTGATGCACAATATGATGGAGGAGCTGGCGGGGTATTTACCGTCGGTAAAAGAAGTCCTCATAGACGAACGTGACAGATACCTGGCAACAAAGATCTTCAATACTCCCGGGAAAAAACTGGTTGCTGTTGTCGGCGCCGGCCATGTTGAGGGAATTATCGCCAACCTGCGGCGCCTGGAAAAGGGAGAACAGGCCAACAATGTTTCCGATATCGATGTCATTCCGCCGAAAAAAATTATTATCAAGCTCATCCCCTGGTTTGTTACGGTGATTGTTATCGGCCTGATAGTGCTGGGAGTTATCCTCGGAGGCGCGGAAAAGGGCATTAGTATGGCCTGGACCTGGTTTTTAGCAAATGGAATTCCCTCGGCCTTGGGGGCGATTCTGGCCCTTGCCCATCCGTTGACCATTCTGGTTGTATTCATTGCCGCGCCGTTTACCTCTTTGACACCGGTTGTGGGTGCGGGGATGGTTGCCGGCTTAATCCAATATTATGTGATGAAGCCGAAAGTGAAGGATTTTGAATCCCTGTATGAAGATTTAAATAAGTTTAAGGGATTGTATACAAACCGGGTGCTGAAAATATTCTGGGTGTTTTTTCTCTCCGGCGTGGGAAGTATGATCGGAACCTGGGTGGGGATATCTCTTATTACCTCGCTGTTAGGTGCTAAATAAGGGACCATATTGTCAGAGCTTTCCCTGCGAAAGCACGGTTGATAGGGCGGGCAGCTCACGCTTTACGTTACTGCTGTCGGCGTTTAAAAATAGAAAGCACCGCCTCTTTCAACGAAGCGTATCCTTTATATTCTGCGTCTTTTATGGAGTTTTTTTCCTCAACCTGCGGACCAAGTATGGATGAAAATCCCAATTCTGAGGCGGTTTTTACCCGGAGATCAAGGCGTTTAATGGTCCGGATCTCCCCGGCCAGGCTTACCTCCCCACATATGGCTGTAGCATGCGGCAGGGGTACGGAAAGCCGGGCCGAATAAAGGGCCAGGCACAGCGGGAGCTCCACGCCCACCTCTTTGACCTGTAGTCCGCCGGCCACATTCACATAAATATCATAATCCGTAAGCCGTATATTCAGGTGTTTTTCCAGAACCGCGGCGGCCTTGGATACCATGCGCGCGTCGATGCGATCGGAAAAGACCCGTGAAACCCCTCCCTTGGCCGGAATCACCAGACACTGGATCTCCACCAACAGTACGCGGGAGCCCTCATACAAAGGAGTAATGGCAATGCCGGGAGGAAGCTCCCCCGCCCGCTGCTCCAGAAACAGGGTAGCTGCGTTTTTTACCGGGACAAGCCCGCTTTCCGACATTTTAAAAATACCGATCTCATCGCTTGAACCGAAGCGGTTCTTGTTGGTACGCAAAAAACGTATATCGTTGTCAGCGGTCTCGAAGGATAGTACCGTATCAACCATGTGCTCGATAATCTTCGGACCGGCAATACTGCCCTCCTTGGTAACATGCCCGATTAAAAACAGGGCCGCGGATCTTGTTTTCACCCATTCGATAAGTTCCTGTGAACAGTATTTTATTTGATTGACGCTGCCCGCGACCATGCCCAATTCATGGTCGATGATGGTTTGAATTGAGTCTACAATTACCAGTACGGGATTAACCCGATCAAGGACGGTATTGATGGCCGAAATTTCGGTTTCCGGAAATACTTCAATAGTGGCTTTTTTGATACCCAGTCGGTCCGCATGCATTTTCAATTGAGCGGGAGATTCCTCACCCGAAATATATAATATTCTGCCGTTTGTTTTTATACTGGATGAAAGCTGCAGCATCAGGGTGGACTTCCCGATGCCCGGTTCCCCTCCGATGAGAATGGCCGACCCTTTCATTATACCCCCGCCCAATACCCTGTTTATTTCTTCATTTCCGCAATCAAAACGCATATCCTCTTTTTTTTGCACAGAGAAAAGCGGGACGGTGGTAAGGTTGGTTCCGGTCTTCTTCACACTCCCGCCGGTTTGCTTTTCAGCCTCCCGCAGGGTGTTCCAGTTACCGCATTCCGGACATCTCCCCAACCATTTCGGTTCGGCGTGTCCGCACTGCGAACATACATAGTGGATTTTTTGTTTCATACAATATATATACTGCATAATATCGCCGTTTGCTTCAAGTATTCCACAATCCTTTATGCCTTGACAAAAAAGATTTTTGTTTATTATATTAATACGCACCGTATTACGAGCTGTGGTGGTGGAATTGGTAGACACGCTAGCTTGAGGGGCTAGTGGGGGTTACCCCGTGAAGGTTCAAGTCCTTTCCACAGCATTTTTTGCCTTTCCTGTTTTATATTCCGGTGTGGTCAGTTGTAGATGAAAAAACGTAACCAAGCCCTGTTTGAGAAATGCGTAAAATACCTGTATTCCTTTATTAACCTGGAAAGAGACACCGCTGCCATTAAATCAAGTGAGTATAAACTTGACTGTATGCGGTTTTTACTTAAGCGTTTCGGTAATCCTCAACAAGGTTTCAAAGTCATACATATCGCCGGGTCCAAGGCAAAAGGCTCAACCGCGTGTTTTCTGGCAGCGGGGTTGAGGGCCGCCGGAAAACATACGGGGATGTACACGTCGCCTCATGTCAGTTCAATTCTGGAGCGTATTGTTATAAACGGCGAACCGGTTGCTATCGATGTGTTCACCGGGCTTTGCGGTGAGTTACAACAGGTTTTGGGGAGAATCCCCAAAGCAGATTTTCCCGGGGGGAAACAGCCCTCTTTTTTCGAATTGATGACACTCCTGGCCTGGCTGGCCTTTAAACGTCAGGGATGTGAATACGTTATCCTGGAAACCGGTTTGGGGGGTAGGCTGGACGCAACCAATATCGTCAACCCTGCGGCGGTTGTGCTGACACCGATTGAAATGGAGCATGAAGCAATCCTGGGGAATACACTGGAAAAAATAGCCGCGGAAAAATGCGGAATAATAAAGCGGAATATTCCGGTTTTCTGCGGATTTCAGAATCGGGCGGTAAAAAAGGTGGTCAGGGAGTATGCGGCAGCTCATAATGCGGCCCTGTATTTTCTGGATGAAGCCATAGAACGGCTGGTGGTGTCTGATTCGGTCGAGCACACGGAGTTCAGCCTTGTCATGGCGGGTGATAAGGAACGGAATTTCCAGCTATTACTCCCGGGTGCTTTCCAGGCTGAGAATGCCTCCCTGGCGTTTTTGGTGTTGCACACCTTGTATCCCGAACTTCCGGATGATGTGATTAAACAGGGATTCAGTACGGCCTTCTTGCCGGCCAGGATGGAGGTGCTGAATAAAAATCCGCTTGTTATTATTGACGGGGCCCACACGCCGGGCTCGGTTTCCAGGGCGGTTTCAAGCTTTAGTCATCTGGCCGGGCAAAGGGGGATCCTTTTGTTTGCCGCGGTAACAGGGAAAAAAATAGAGGAAATGGCCGCAATCCTGGCTCCCCAATTCCTTCATATCATTATTTCCACCCCGGGATCTTTTCGCCGGAGTGATCCCCGGGAGGTGTATAAGGCTTTTTACCGGCTAAATAAACAGACCACACTGGAAAAAAACCCTGCCCGCGCATTAAAAAAAGCACTTTCTCTTTCCGGGAAAGTAGTTCCTGTGCTGGCGACGGGTTCACTCTATTTCGCGGCTGAATTGCGCCGGCTTTTTTCGGTTGCGCTGCCTTCGTAGCACAGCATACCAGTTACGATCCCAAAACCCGAATCCTTCATTCCGGCTGTTCACACTGTCAGGTCAGGGCGTTATAGAAAGGCTGTGTAAAAACTCTTTCATTAATTCAAGGCGGACCTGGTAGTAGCGGGACCAGAATCCGTGAAGTTTTCTTGCGGCAAGCGGTTTAAGTCTTCTTACGACAATGTCCTTGTCGGGTTTGATGTAATGCGTTATG
>Ga0307441_1000369_pt1 | contig 16660 bp, 12 predicted proteins | sample SalMarWE160420MG_FD_202149 | JGI IMG/M metagenome (GOLD analysis project Ga0307441, IMG submission 202149) | Salt marsh sediment microbial communities from the Plum Island Ecosystem LTER, Massachusetts, United States - WE1604-20 | ecosystem: Environmental > Aquatic > Marine > Intertidal zone >... | reverse complement strand
CAGAACAAGGTGCAAAAGAACAAAATCACGATTTAGCTGCAATAGATCTAATTAATAAATTTAGAAAAGGTCGTAAAAAGAAATTTGAAAGTTGTGAAGCTTTATTTTTAACTTCCGATTTGAAACTTTCCAAGTTTAATTATATAGAAGATAAACATAAAATTAATGGAACAATTAGTGAAGTAATACCCGATAAATTATTTACAAACCTATTGTGGTTAAAAAATCCTACTCATCGCGATGATATTCATCTATCCTCATGGATATCATTAAATACGCGTCATTTCTTTATTGATAGGTCCGTTTGGAAGGCGTTTTACGAAAATATAAAAATTCTGAGAGATCAAGGTAAGATTAATGATACTGAGATTTCTATACTAATTTATGACAATCAAATTCAAGAAATTCTTAAAGATACCGACCCATCTGATATTCATAATATTGAAGCTGAATGGATATTGCAAAGCATTATTAAAGCAAAAGAACGTTTAGAAGATAAACAACAAAGTGAAATAAAAAATTTAACTTTATTTTTAGAAGAAGAGGTTGAACGTTCAAAAAGAGAAGTTGAATTCTTATCACAAGACAAAGATGCTTCTGAGAAAAAATTAAAAGAAAAACTGAATGATTCAGATTATAAATACTCAGAACTAGAAAAAAGAATTATTTTATTGGAAAAAGAAAAAAAACATATGGACAATACTATAATTGACTCAATTATTAAGTGGAAAAAGGAGCAAGAAATAAAATCAGAAGCTATTGCTAAACGTTGGCTTAATATTATTATTTATTCTTCATTACTTATACTTTTTATTACCTTATTCTTAATTTCAACTACTGTATTAAATAACTGGAATAAGATTGAGCCAATAGCATTTATTTTCTCGGTTGGGACAACGGCAGCGATGAAAATTATTGGTAAAAAATATGACCCCTTCCAGATACATTTAAAAATTTATGATAAAGTATTTAATAAAATTTATAATAAAAAATTAAAACAAATAAACGAATTCGAGACAAAATTATTTATGAATAATGCTATATAACAAGCGTTTCTCCAAAGTTCCGAAGGAATGCCAATGGAAGAGCTTTTCAGACGAGTTAACTACTTTTTTCGCACTCGGATTTTTATAAATTTTAATGTTAGTTGTTTTGTATTGGCTAACTTAAAGTGATTGCTTAAATAACATAGTAGTTTTTTATAAGCGGGCTAAAACTCAAGTCTTTTATACCAATGGAGAAAATATGTGGGATGAATTCTATATACAATTATTATCAAATATCGGAAGTGGAATATTAATAGCATTGGTCTTCTTCCTGCTTAGTGATTATATATTCAAGATACCAAAATTGAGTGGCTTTTGGATTGTCAATGTTACGACTTTGAAAACATCATATAATCCGTATAAAAATTTAATTTTAACCTATAAAATATTTATTTGGCTTGAGGGAAAAAATATTTATGGAAGTGGTGAAAAAATAAAGGAGGACGCAAATGGAACAATTCGCGAATACGTTGGGAAGGATAGAAGTCAAATAAAAGTTAGTGGTTCAGTATTGAAAAAGTATTTGACTCAAGATAAAATAGTTTTACATATTGAGGAAAGTAATATAGAAAGAAAAAGCTCTACGATTTATTTATTGAAAAAAAAGAAGAAAAAATGGTCAGGAAAGTTTTATTCAACAATTGCTGACTCTGAAGGTAACGTCGAATTGACAAGACAGTCAGAAGTATTTTAATGCTAAAATTAAATAAAATAATTTCTAAGTTCTTTTTTTTACTAGCAAGATTTTGTTACGAAAATAATTATTTGGATCTAAAGAATTACTATTCTATTGCTATAGAAAAACATTTTAATATTAAAAAAGTAAATTATCCCAGAATATTAATAGATGTTTTAATTTTAGCAGAGGATAGGAAATTTTATTCGCATATTGGTATTGATATATTTGCAATTATACGTGCAATATATTTTAACATAGTTGGCAAACAACAAGGTGCAAGCACAATACCTCAGCAATATATCCGAGTATTAACTAGTTATTATCAATGGTCAATAAAAAGAAAAATTACTGAAATATTTTTAGCTCTTTTGTTAAATGATATATTTGCCAAAAGAGATATAGCTAGTAACTATTTAACTATTGCCTATTTCGGTCATAATATGTATGGAATTGATAGAGCTATGTCAAGGATGAAAATAACTACAAATAATATGACAATTGAACATGCAGCATCTTTAATTGCACGATTAAAATATCCACAACCGGAAGATGAAAATGATTATAAGAATGTATTGATAAAGAAAAGGACTATATATTTAACTAATCTTTATATTTATGCAATTCAAAATCAAAAAAAATGGTATAACAAGCGTTTCTCCAAAAGAGTCCTTTTGACACACTGACACCTTAAGTCGGCTGAAAGAAAGGCGACAATCTAAACATGAGGCTGTTATAAGTGTTGATTGATATTAACAAAATTAATTAAATATTATTGGGAAAATTAATGGATGGAAAGACCTGAACAACATATAACTGAAACAAAATCTCGTAGAATATTTGAAGAAATTGTTCCAGCTGATTGGGTGACTAGGGAAGTTAACCCTGATTATGGAATTGATTACTTGATTGAAATTTTCCAGAATAATCAATCAACTGGACAAATATTCTTTGTTCAATTGAAGGGTTCTACTCAAAAAATAATAGGTAATACTTTTGAGAAACAATTTATAATGGATAATCTTAAATATTATAGTTCTCTTTCTCTTCCAGTTCTTATAATTTGTGTTTCAGTTACAACCAATCAAATATGGGGAATTTGGGCTAATAAATTAATTGAATCACGCGAAATTAAAAGTGACCAAAGTAGTTTATTAATTAAATTGAATAAAGAATATTTATTAGATGCAGAGAAATTTAAACAGATTGCTTCCGAATTAGATAAAACAACCAAATTGGGATTTTCTTCAAACTGTGATTCTAGTATTGCCTTTGCTTTCAATAAAAAAATTGAACAATGGATTAATAGTTATTATTCAAATAGTGTTGCAAGTAAATTCAATTATTTACCCAAGCATTTAACATTTAGTTATACTACTTATGAAAAGGACAAAATTCAACTGGATATAAACACATCTAGTTTTAAAAAATCAATTCAAATCTCGGGTATACAAGAAGATGAGCCTTTTCTTTTAAAACCTTTATTCGACGATACAGATATTAACGAATTTAATAAAAATGTTCTCCTAGCAATAGCAATTGCGCTAGCTAAATATGACATTAAAGGGTCATTGAAAATTTTTGAAAAAATTATTGACAAAATTGATTTTACTAAAACAAATGACTTAATACTACTTGACCCTTTAGGAATGCTAAAACTAGCTCAATCAAAAAATGAATTAGCTTTATTCAATAAATTAGTAAAGAAGATAATAGAAATTAAGCGATTCGATATGTTCTTCTTTTTTGATCTTGCTTATTTTGCTTTAGGTCAATCAGAACTGCGAGATTATAGAGCTAAAAATTTTCTTCAAATTATTGAAAATTATAAAGATTCTAACCTATTGGCTACATGCCATTACAACCTCGGTAATATATTAAGATCTCAATCAAAAGAAGCAACTTATCATTATTTGAAGGCTAGTAAACTAAATCCAGACTATTTAAAACGAGATTATTGGTGGAGAGAAATTGCTGGCTTATTTTTTTCGAAGAAACATTATTCTTGGGCGGAATATTGTTATAAAAAGTCATTGGACACTAGTACAAATAGTTATATTGGAAAAACATATGATCGCGTGGTTTTCGAGGTCCCCGGTGAAAAATACTTAGTAAATGCATTAATAGCTGATTGTCTATTTTTTCAAGGAAAGTTCTCTCAAGCTAATAAGTACTTTGAACAATATTTTAAATCAGTGGATATTAAATCGCAAGAGTGGATTCTTAAAAATAAAGTTTGTGTGGAACTCATTAATAAAAGATTAGACAACCTTAAATTTGACCTTTCGGCTTCAAAAGTGGAATGCCAATTCGCAATGGATTATGTTTCTATAGAGGATACTATCAATAAATTGAGAAAAGCAATACAATTAAATCCATTGAATGGATTAGCTTGGTTCAATTTAGGTGTAGCGCTTAACAAAAATGGTAAAGTAGAAGAAGCAATGTTTTCCTTCATAATGACTGGATTGATTCAAGAAGTTGATAAAGAAGCACAATTCAATGCATTAAGTATTGCCATATCTACTAATGATTTTGAAATGGTTCAGACTCTTCTTCTGTTTTTATTTGAAAAACACGGTGAATTAATAATGAATGACCTTGCTGAATATATAGGGAAAAAAGACATCCCAATTGAATCCAAAAAAGAATTGATTAAAATTCTTATTGATATGTTGGAAATAATAAACTCAACACGTATCAACAAAATAAAATTATTACGCTTTAATCCTAGTTCATTTAAGTAGTATTGTATGTCTTAAAATGCTTATAACCTGCCGTTCAACACAGACAGTATTTTTAGTGCGGCATTGTTAAACATTCAAGTAGTTTTAAGAAATATTTTTAATAAATAAATGGTTGTTGCAATTAATCTGTATTGCAGTTCTGTGCAGCCGGTTAGCAGCAGTAGTTATGTATTGATTTTTATTTGTAGATTATAAATCAATTTTAACTATAAAAATTTTAGGAACTGTTTTTATGGGCTTTCCATCTGTAAGTAATTTTGATAAAGTATTTATTACAAGGACATTAGAAAACCTAGATCAAAATGTCCCAAGTACTTTTACTCATTTAATTAATAGTTTATTAGGTTTAATTATTTTGCCAGTACAATGGAATATTCAAGGAAGACGTGAACCTAAATTCCTTGATAAGTCTATAGATGAATTCGATGAACTGAATTTTTTAAAAGAAGAAACATATTATTGTAATGATAAAGGAGAAGATATTAAAGTAAATAGATTAGAGTTCAAACACATTGAAAAAACAAATTTTACTATTAAAATATTGTTAGACAGATTGCGAAATTCAATAGCACACCAAGCAATACGTCCAACGAAAGATGGTGATGAATGGTATGGAATAATATTCAGAAATTATTCCACCGAAAGCAAGACATTTGAATGGGGAGACAATTATGATCTACAATTATATTTATCAGAGGACGAATTAAAATTCTTTTCAGAATTTATAGCAAAAAAATATTTAGAAGAAACATCATAATCAAAATAGGTTTAGATAGACGTAACGTACTTAGTCGTTTTTGCAGAATAAAAACAACAACATTTACAAAAGGGTAGAGCAAATTGGGGTTGACAAACAATCAAATACCAACATAAATAATATCCATAAACATAATGAGTTATTTTGCTATAGTAATACTTGTTTTAGTCGGCATAATTATAATTGCCGCTATTTTTAAACCAGGCTTTCAAGAAAAAATCTTCGGCGGTAGTGAAGGAGAAGCCAAAATAGCCGGGATATTATCGGTAAGAGGAGTGTCTTTTGTTGTTTTAATTATCGGCCTTGTAGGTGTTGCGGCATATTTTGAAATAAACAACAACCCGGAAATGAGCGTTGACAAGGCTGCAAAATATTTGAAGAGTTCTCACAATGCTCAATTGTCGGTCCGGTTTTTAAATAAAGACAGCATCGATATAATGATGAACGGCACTTGGATAGGAAGGATTAAGCAGCCGGCGGATTTGTCAGTAAAAAAATCATTTGCTGCTGAAAAAAAGTATGATGTAATTTTAGATAATACGGCAATAGGAAATTTAAAATTAGATGTAGCGGAAAAATCATTGATATACGAAAACGGTAATATTTATTGGAAAGACTCGGCATACAATATTGCAAACTCCAATTTTTGGTTTAAGATTGAAAATATAGAGAGTATAAATATCGGGCAGGGGAAAAATATTGCCAGATACTTTATTAGATTCGGCGAGGGAAAATCCAAAGAAAATGTAAAATGGTCTCCCGGTAATTATGAGTATGGGAAAACCGATAACGGGCAATTGCCCGCTGCAATGAAGATTATAAATAATGCTAATTGGACAAAAAGTTATGCCATAGCCCTGGGTGCAGGATTATTCGGACAGTATAACGGCAAGTATTATATAGAAATAATAAATGCCATGCTTGTTGAGGTTAGGATAGAGAAATAAGGGAAATCTTTAGTAAGACTCACTTTAAAATAACTTTATAGATTTACTGATATTTATTTTGTATTAGCATTTTGAGCCTTTTCATTAATCCACTTTTCAAATTTTTCTGAGAAGCTTCTACTGTAATTATTATATGATTCTTTTATTTCTGAAACTTGCAATATATGTTTTGCTTCAGATTTAAGTTGAAATCTAACCATCAATTTTTTTAAATTTGTATTATAAGAATATTCAGGCCTTATTAAATCCGGAAAATTCTTATATACTATCCAGTAATACGTATCGTATACATCTCCAAGCTCATTTTCATAAACAAAGTAAAAATGAAGATTAACTTTATTTTGTCTGTTAATATTACGTACCTTATACTCAATTGGAATATTTATTGACTTACCTGGCAATAATTCATTTTGGAAATACTCATTCATTAAATCATAATGATACTTAAAATTAGTTCTCTTATTATTTACCATTTTAATAAAATCATCTCTTAATTCAGGGTAGCCAGAATTAGTATCTGCTAGAGAATAGAGATATATTTTAGCTAAAGCATTTCCAACATTTTTTAATTTTATACTTGTTTTAACAGTAAATTTTAAGCTGTCAATATTTATATTTAAAGAATCAATACCCAGACTTCTTATTCTCATTTCGGACATTACGCTATCAAAGGCTTTTTTAGATTGAAATACTAATCCAATCTTGTGTTGCTTTATGCTATTTGTATCTAATTTTACAAGCGAAGTATCAACAAATATCCTTTTGTTAAGAATAATTATTGGTTTCCTTGCGATATACTTGGGAATATTCAGAGAAAAATCTTTTACAAATGGAGTATCAATTATACTTATTTTAGGGTTATATTGTATTTGATTTACTTTATATTCCAATGCTTGCATATCTTCGGTTTGATTACATTGGCTTACTGCTACTATAATAGATACAACAAGTGCGAAAAATGCAATTACTAAAGACCAATTTATATTTTTATCTTTAAACACCATTTTATACAATTGCGAAGGCAATATTATTTGTGCTTATGCTATTTTTAAATTTATAGTTATTAAGTGATTAATATTTTTTTAAAAAATGAACACACGTAAAATAAAATAAAACAATGGGTATTAGGATTATTATTAAATTTTTAGTCACTTAATCTCTCAGAATTAAAATTTTCCATTATATATTTGCTTACTCCTTTATAAAAAAATTTGATCTCTCTTTCCCCAAAAAAAGAACGATATCTAAACTCAGGAAGAAGTTTCTGAATAGCAAGTTCGTTAGAATAATTTTTGGGATCGTCCGTTTTCCAAAGCACTACTTCAATTTTAGAATCTGAAGTGACAGAACCTCCTAGCAGATGTCGAAAATCAAAATCAGCTGAAGGAAAGGAGTAACCCATAAATACAATTTTATCTGCTTCCTGTAATTCTATCCCTGCTATTTGCCAAGAAAGTTTAAGCTGGAATATATTTAAATCTTTTAAAAAAGTCGGCATAATTAAAACACTACTTAAATATGCTCCATTGTTATTATTATTAGCAAGTGCAAAATATCTTTCACAATGAGGACAAGTTGGTCTTTCAATAATTTCATCATAAGAATTTTTTTCAAAATATGTTACATAAACTCTTTGGCATCTTTGACATTGCAACCAATTCATTGAACCATGCAGCTTTATAACTTTCAAATTATATTTATTTTGTCCCCTGGCATACATACCAGATCTTAATTTATTTCCAGTCCTATATTCATGAAGATAAAAACAATAATCAAGAATACCCTCTGTTTTTTGAATTTTACTCATTATAGAGTTCTCTATTATAATATCCCAATTGGTTGAAATAATAGTAAATGGGTCTCCATCATAATCAGACCTTCGAAGATTAATTAAGTAATCTGTAAATTTTTCTATATGTGCAAAATTTGGAATTTCTTTAAGCCGAAATTTCATTAAAATTATTATTAACGCATTAATATTTGATCTTAATCGGATTAATTTATTTTTGGAGATATTCCTAAAAGAGAGATTACTTATTATACTTTTATCAATTAATGAATAGATATCTTCAAGTGAAACATCCTTAAAATTTGTTTCAGAGATACATAAATCATCTTTTAAGAATCTTTGGAAATTAGATTTGAATTCTTTAAACCTTTTTAAAATATATCTTGCTTTTATAGGTATATCAGGTTCTAATGATAATATGTTATCATCGGTTAGACTAAATATTCCTTCCATAATTTCAGATTGTAAGGGTGCACCTACACTTTTAGAGAAACCAGCTCCTAATATATATACTGTTTTTCCCATGTTTATTCTTTTTCCCTTTCCATCTTATTTACAATTTCCATTGTCTTAATACTTACAGTACAAACCTTTCTGATTAATTCAATGACTTCTTCTTTATAATCTTCGAAATGGTAATTATTAAATTTTTCAGCAATAGTTTTATCTTTCGGTTTACGTTCTTTGTACTGGTCTAAAATCCATTCAATAGCTGAACGATTACCGAGTCTATATTCCCAAGCTAATTTAGGAACTCTACTTAAGGTTGTTATTTCATCAATATAAATCTTTCCATTTTCCCTATCTGCTTTTAGCTTAACTTTTATTTTTGGTTTAACACCAAACATTGATTCTGGTTCTTTGACTTTAGGAAAGAACTGTTTTTGTTCTACCTTTTTTAACTTTGGTTTTTCATCTTTACGGAATAAATTATACGCTTCAGCTTCTTCATAATTAATATGTAAGTCCATTAATTCTATACCCCAAGTTGACCATTTCCAAAAATCTTTGTAGAAAGGAATTCGAGGGAAGCTTCTTTTTAAATTTAAGTTATATTTCCTAAGATAAAGAGGGTTATGAAGAACACCATAAATATAGTAGAAAATATCATCCCTTGTAATATTTTTATCAGCATAGTAATCTTTGAACTTATTTAATCCCCATTTAGTAATATTGTCAATTTGACTTCCTTGTGAGTTATAGTAATAACGAGGCAATGACTGTGTCTTTTCAAGTGTATCATGATTAAAAACAAATTTAAAGGCTAAAGTCTGAAAAGGTTTTGATGAACCTTCTCCTGAAAAACAAATTGCAATATTATCTTCTTTGAAAATCTTAGGAAGTTGGTATTGCATTTCATTTAATTCTTTATCAAAGTAAAGATTTGTTTTAATGAACGGTCTATAAATTGAAGAGATAATTCTCGCAGAATCAAATTTTAGTACTTTACCTTTTGAAAGATTATTAAATAAAGCTCTTGTCCATTTAATAGAGTAATTTACTAATTCTTTTAATTCTTCTTTTTTCTTTCCATTTAAAGATTTTACATCTTTATTGAATTTGCTAATAAAATATTTAGATTTATCTATCAAATGCTCTCTATTGAAATCATATACCCATTCATCTCTTGCTGTAACAACTCCTAAAGAAAATAATTTAAATATTGCATTTTCTTCATCGATTTTTTTCGAAAGTTTTGTTTGTCGATTTGCAATAGGAATTAGATCTTCGAAATCAGTATTGACCAAATTAATCCAATTGTATTCCTTATCTGGTTTAATTTCATCAAAATGAAGTGAATTCAATTTATTGGTTCTTAAATATTCTCTTTTTTCTTCAGACTTAATGAAATCAGCTATAGCATTATAATAAATTTTACAATTCCCCAGATTTGAATTCTTAACTAAGAAATAAACAGCTATACCTACCCTAATCTGATTATTAAAAATATTTCCAGCTTCTCTTCTTCTTTTCTCGCCACTTGTTCTTGCGTTACCTTTTAAATCTATAATCCATATTTCATTAAAATCCTTACTTACTAATTTTCTAAATCCATCATAAGTCTTTGAATTAATAAAAGAATTATTTGATACAAATGTAACAATACCATTTCTATCTATTCTGTCTGTAGCCCATCTTAAAAACCTTGTATACATATCATATAGTTTTGTCTTTTGTGCTTTGCTTTCAGCTATATATGTTTTTTTAATCCTATCATCAATTTCTGGATATTCTCTATTCTTATTATTTTCATTTTCATTTAGTTGGTTTGCATTATAAGGTGGATTTCCAATAATTACTGAAATCTTTTTCTCATTTTGCTTTTTAATTCTTTCAGCATTTTCACTACTAAGTCCAAATAATATTTCTTGTTTACCTGCATATAAAAGAGCACCTGTATTATCTAATGTATCAACAAAACAAAGATTAGGGAATTCAGAATAATATCCCATCTTTTGTTTGAAAGTATATTCTATATTTAGATTAGCTACATAATAAGGTAAAATGGCAACTTCATTAGCATGAATTTCATTTTTATACTTATTCTGTAATTTTTCTTTTGGAATATGCTCTATCAGGTCACAAATAAAAGTACCCGTACCTGTAGCAGGATCAAGTATTTCAATATTTTTATCTGCAAATGTTTTTTTGAAATGTTTATCTAAAAGATAGTCGGTACTATCAATCATAAAGTTAACAATTTCATTAGGGGTATAAATAACACCAAGTCTATCAGCTGCTTTAGGGTTATAAGATTTATAAAAGTTTTCATATATAACTTTTAGAAATTTCTGCTTCTCATGATGATCAACAATATTCTTTGCTGTTGCACTTATAACATTATAATAATGTTTTATTGAATCGAGAGTATTTCTTCTTTTATCCCCAATAAAAAATGTTTTAACTAGCGAATCTAATTTCCTTGCGATGTTATTCTCCATATGGAAATGACTCTCATCGAATACAGCATTAAAAATTTCTTCTGTTAGAATATGCTGAATCACCATTTCTCTAACATCATCACTTGTAAAATCAGGATTTATTTCTATTCTGCAATTTTCAAGAAATTCATCTTTAGCTTTAATATACTCTTGATTATTTTTTGCTTCTTTTTCTAACAATTCCCTTAACGCATCAAGAATATGAGGAAGATCTTCCTTGAACCGGTTAAGAGCTTTGTGAAATTCTGTTATTTCGGGATGTTCATAAGAAACAAATGCATTAAGTATTTCATCGAGTTTTTCCCATACATTCATGTCAACACGATGAGTCACTTCACCATGCTGAATTAAAATTGCTGTCTTAGAATCTTCAAAAAAAATATTTGTTAATGGGTATCCTTTCTTTACTTTTTCATCTATTTCATCGTCAATATTATCTTTGCTATCTTTACTTTCCCAATATCCAAAATCAAGACGTAAAGCGTTCTTTAAAGTCCCGTCTGGTTGAACCATTTCACCTTTTGTACCCATAACTCTTAGTTCAGAAATGAGCATGAGATTTTTTTTATCAGCGTAATATCCTAACAATTCCCTGAAAGCATCTCTAATGCTTAATTCATTCTGTGAACCACCATATTGAATAATTTTTTGAAGTTTATTGTAGTAGCGTTCAATTAGTTGAAGTGACATTCCCTTAATGCTTTCCATTAAAACTTAATGTGAATATTCTGGTTAGAGCAAATTTAAGTCTTTATAATTAAAAAAGTAATGTTTTTTTATTAAAATAATATTATATAATTAGTCGAGAAGGTCTATTATTTTTGAAAGGTTGATAATCCGGTTTTAATCGTTGTATTTTTGCATTCTATTTAGTAATGGTTCTTCATTAAATATATATTTATTATTATTACTTACAACATAATTAGGATCACCAATACAAGATAAAATCCAATCAATTTCTTGAGGTTTAAAATTAAATCTATCTCTAAATTTAATCACTGCTTGATTAAAAATTTTATAGCTTTCCAAATTATTACCACTAAGTTTTGAAATTCTATTTAGCTTTATTAATCCTTTTCCTGTTTTGTTTATCCAGATATTGTAACTTCCTGGTTCTGAGAGGTATAATAAAAGAGTTATTAAACCTTTACTTGCACCTTTAATTTTTTTTATCTGCAAACAGTAATTAATTCTATCTTCTAAATTTTTAGTTGAAAATAATAACTCTTCAAACCAAGTATTTCTTTTACCCAAGGATGAATTTGTATAAATTAAATTTCTATTCGGTTTTGATAATAATGGTTTGAACCAGCTTTCTTTTATATCTTTATAATAATCAACTTTGTCAAAGATAGAACTCATTATTTCTTCAGTAAAATTACCTTTATTATTTTTAATTAAATCCCAAGCTTCTTTTTCTCTTTGTATTTTGTGCGGAAGAAATTTTAAAAAAATTCCATAGGATTCACTACCTTTTAAAGTCTCAATTAATTTATTTTCGCTATCTATCATAGATCAGTCTTTATAGATATTATATCTTTTCATGCTATATACAAAATCAAAATATGACAAAAAAGGAATGTTTGCAATAAAAAAATACATTCTCGAAATACTGGATTGAAACATATTTTTATTAATTAGCTTAAAAATTATTCTTTTTCTTATCGAGCTTTTAAGTATCGACAAAAATTAATAAGTTATATTAGTGCTAAATTTGTTTACTTATTGATTACTCAAATATATAGCTGGAATGAATCTTGATTGTTTTCAAAATTATATGTTTAGCTAATAATTAAGCTCTTTGAAAGAATGTAGGTAGTTTAAAATTGATTACTCATTTGATTACTCTACTCTAAATTTAAAGTAATCAAATAGTCATCAATTTCTAATTATTGGAATTCGAACCCCTTTTAACTTTCCATACATAAATAATAAAACCTTCAAATACATTCAGTATTCAAAGGTTTTATCATTGTTTTGCGGAGAGACAGGGATTCGAACCCCGGAAGGACTTGCATCCTTAACGGTTTTCAAGACCGCCGCATTCAACCACTCTGCCATCTCTCCGTATTTAAAGAACTATTTAATTTTATGTATCCTTAACGGTTTTACCGAAACGGATTTCGCTTCGCTCAACAAGACCGCCGCATTCTCAGCCAAAGGCTGATGAGCCTCCGGCTCAAACCACTCTGCCTTCTCTCCGATCATAAAAGAACAATTTAATTTTAGAATTTCCTTAATGGTTTTTCCGTATTCGATTTCGCTTCACTCAACAAGACCGCCGCATTCTCAGCCAAAGGCTGATGAGCCTCCGGCTCAAACCACTCTGCCATCTCTCCGATCATAAAAGAACATTTTATTTTTAAATATCCTTAACGGTTTTTCCGTATCGGATTTCGCTTCACTCAACAAAACCGCCGCATTCTCAGCCAAAGGCTGATGAGCCTCCGGCTCAAACCACTCTGCCATCTCTCCGATCATAAAAGAACATTTTATTTTTAAATATTCTTAACGGTTTTTCCGTATCGGATTTCGCTTCACTCAAAAAGACCACTTCATTTGCTAGGTGATTAAAAAGTAATTATCAATTTTTGGATCTGCGAATATCAGTTAAATCTGTGTCATCCGCGTGCTATTTTCCAAATTATCATTACTTTTTGGTCACATGCACTTTGACAAAAAATTCGCTTAAAATGAAATATTTTAATTTATCTTTGCAATAGCATATATTTCATTTTTAAGGTTACTAATATAAAAATAGTTTCTCTTTAGACAAAGTAAAAAATACCGAGTTTTATGACGAAATTTTTAATATAAATTTTTAGTAGTGTACTAATTTGCCGCCCTTTGTCACGATTCAACTACGCACACCACGACAAATTTATTTAAATTGTCATCCCGAGCGGAGTCGAGGGATGATTTATTCGTAAATAATTTAAGTAAATTTGGCACTACTAGAATATTTAATAGGCTCTAAATGAATGATATTAAAGAATTTAAATTATTTACAAAACATCTTACCGAAATAAGCGGAAAGATTATAAGGAATTATTTCCGTACTCAAATAAAAATCGATTCCAAAGCAGATGATTCTCCCGTAACTATAGCAGATAAAAAAGCGGAAGAATCTATGCGCGAAGAAATTATGAAGCAGTTCCCGGGCCACGGAATTTTGGGAGAGGAATTCGGCGAGCATAATTCATCTTCAAGCTATAAATGGATTCTCGACCCGATCGACGGTACAAAAAGTTTTATCTGCGGTACGGTAACCTTCGGGACTTTGATTGCGTTAGTTAAAGATGGCGAACCTATTCTTGGTGTAATCAATCAGCCTATTCTTAAAGAATTTCTCTTCGGCGATAATAATTCAGCCGAATTAAATGATCAGAAAGTAAAAGTAAGACAATGCGAAAACTTTTCCGATGCAGTATTATTAACTACTGATTATCTTGATGTAAAAAAATATCAAAATGGTAATAAGTTTGATGAACTTACGGGCAAAGTTAAGCTTTATCGTAATTGGGGTGACTGTTTCGGTTATTATTTGCTTGCAACCGGATTTGCGGATATAATGGTTGATCCCATAATGAATATATGGGATTCGATGGCATTAATACCGGTTATAAAAGGCGCGGGGGGAATAATTACGGATTATCAAGGCAAAGATCCTGTTAAAGGAAACAGTATTATTGCCGCCTCGCCGGAAATACATAACAAAGTTATTCAAATTCTTAATTGATTTCATAAAATTATTAATCGGATCCACGGTAAATAATTATGAAAAAAATTTTAACTCTATTTTCTTTGATTCTATTATTTGTTCCTGCAAATTTAAAATCGCAGACATATTTGGGGAATTATACTTCATACAAAATTGAGGGGAAAGCAGTTCAAGTTTTTGCCGATACTGAATCAGTCACGTTTATTTTTTACCGGCCGGATATCTTAAGAGTAGATTTTCTGCCGTCTCTGTCTACACGTTTTGATTCATCATTCGTTGTAATTAGAGATACTGCTGAAACTGTTAATATTAATGTTTCGGAAAACGATTCATCTTTAATAATTTCATCATCGGACCTTAAAATTATTTGCCGGAAAAATCCTTTAAGAATATCCTATTTTGATTCGCAGGACAAACTTTTATTATCGGAGCCTATAACCGGCGGCATCGGCTACAATCAAAACCAGCGAATAATTAATTTTAAAATTACTTCCGGCGATCATTTTTACGGAACGGGAGAAAGAGGAACAAGCCTGGATAAATTAGGACAAGCATTCGATAGTTATAATACACAAATCGGCGGATACTCAACTCCTTTGCCCACTATGAATATCAACATCCCTTTTATTGCTTCTACTAATGGTTACGGAATTTATTTTGAGGACACGTATCCCGGCAATTTTGATATAGGAAATACTAACGCTTCAATTTTTACTTATAAAGTAAACGGGGGTGAGATATCATATTTTTTAATTGTGTCGCCGACAATTCCCGGCCAGCTCGAAGGATATACCTGGCTGACAGGAAGACAGCTTCTGCCTCCAAGATGGGCATTCGGATATATTCAGTCAAAGTACGGTTATAGAAATGAATCCGATGCTGAAAATATGATTCAAACCATGAGGCAAAATCATATTCCCTGCGATGCAATTGTACTTGATCTTTATTGGTACAATAATATGGGTGATCTTTCATGGAATCAATCAGCCTGGCCTAATCCATATCAAATGATGGATAATTTTTTATCTGAGGGTATAAAAACAATTCTTATTACAGAGCCTTATTTTACCCAATCATCAACCAATTTCTCTGCTGGAAATGCTAATGGATATTTCGCAAAAGATGGAAGCGGAAATACATATCAAATAAGCAATTGGTGGTCGTGCGGGTGTAATGCAGCTTTACTTGATATTTCAAATCCGGAAGCGCAAAATTGGTTTTGGAATAAATATGAATCATTTATGGGTACTGAAGCTGCAGGTTTGTGGACTGATCTTGGAGAGCCGGAAACAGATTTTTCCGGAATGAAATTTTATCTCGGCAGCAGGGATAAAGTTCATAATATTTATGATTTGCTTTGGGCGAAAACTATTTTTAACGGCTTCAATAAGTTCAGACCTGATCAAAGAATATTTAATTTAACAAGATCGGGATATGCAGGAATACAAAGATACGGTGTAATTCCATGGTCCGGTGATGTTTCCAAAACATTCGGCGGATTAGCTGTTCAACTTCCGATGCTTCTAAATATGGGAATGTCGGGATTGGCATATCATAATTCAGATATCGGCGGATTCTGCTGCGGTACTCCAACGGATGAATTATATGTAAGATGGATGGAGTACGGAACTTTCTGTCCCATTACACGTGCACATGGAGTAGACACAGGCCATGGAACAGAGCCCTATTCATATTCTCCTGAAGCAGAGCAAATCTGCAAGAACTATATACAGCTTCGTTACCGGCTTCTTCCTTATATCTATACAATGGCATATCAAAATTACTTAACCGGAATGCCTCTTGCACGGCCACTTTTTTTCGATTATCCTAAAGATAATAATCTTACAAATGAAAGCTCGTCATACTTATGGGGCAACGATTTTCTGGTATCGCCTGTTGTTCAGTCCGGCCAAATAACAAAGACTATTTATTTACCTGAAGGAAATTGGATATATTACTGGAATGATAAAACTTATCAGGGAAGTCAAAATATAACTGTCTCTACTCCGCTTAATATTTTACCTTTATTTGTAAA
>Ga0307441_1000368_pt1 | contig 16663 bp, 19 predicted proteins | sample SalMarWE160420MG_FD_202149 | JGI IMG/M metagenome (GOLD analysis project Ga0307441, IMG submission 202149) | Salt marsh sediment microbial communities from the Plum Island Ecosystem LTER, Massachusetts, United States - WE1604-20 | ecosystem: Environmental > Aquatic > Marine > Intertidal zone >... | reverse complement strand
AGTGTGAAGAAAGCGGATCTCATGGCCAGAATGTTTGGAATGATGCTACCGAAGGGATCAACTCGTTTGAAACTTTCAAGGATGCACATGGCCGGTATGGGCACAAAAATGATGAAAGGGCTCATGGAAAAGAAAGGCGTCATGTCCCTCGAAAAGCTGATAAAAACAGCAGCAGATTTTGGTGTTGAAATCATTATTTGCGAGATGTCCATGGATTTGATGGGATTCAGCCTGGATGAATTGATTGATTATCCGAACATAACGGTAGCAGGCGTCGCGAAATTCTTAGAAGAAGCAGATAAAAGTAAGGCCTCACTATTCATATAGCCAGGCGGGTACCTGGATGTATTTCATGTTTCCCCAAAAAGTCGTCAGTTACTATAGGTCTTTCCATCGTCTCTCGACGAAGATCGGTGAGAAAACCTGGCTATGGGGACATGTCCTTTGGGAATAATGGATTTTTATGGCAAAACAGGGTATAATAAATAATAGGAAAGACAACGATGGAAGAAAAACTCACTAAAGGCCGGATTCACCGTGTCTCAGACCTTGTTTCTTTTAAGGACAAGGGCGCCAGTGTGACGTGCAGGCAGACCTTTGAGGTTATCCCGGTAGACTTCCAGCACCGGGAAAGTCCTTTTCAGGCCCATACGTTTCTCTGCCATTTCGAAGGGGAAATAGATGAGGAACAATATTCATTTAGGAAATGCTACGCCCGTGGTTGCCCACATAATCTCTGCCCTAATGTGTCCCAGGCCGTGATGATCGCAAACCGTTACCTGCAGCGAGATTATTTCCTTCTCAGGAAGGCCGGCATTGAGTTGGAAGAGCGGCTTTTCACGCTGGAAGATATGCTGGTAAAATTTGACGGGTACCAGGAGGAACACGACCCCACATTGACCATAGACGACTACATCCACATGGCCAAAGAAGGTACCGAGGTATCGGTCGATATTGATTTGGAGTATGTTCCCGCGGTTGAGCACTTTGCGAATTACCAGAATTCACAGACGTTTCTCAATATTGATTTTGTCGTGGAAAGCCTGGCGAAAAAGCACAATTTCCAGCGGTGTTTTGCCTGCTACCAGACCGACCGCGAAGAGGAGGAAAAGGACGACCAGGTGGAGGTTGCCAATGCGCGCCTCAAAGATCTCTACAAGGAATTCGATCAGGCATCAATCAAGTACGAAAAGAGGTTTTTCGTGTAGAGTTCGGGAAAGCCATGGTTGTTTGCTTCAACATGCTTCGCTTTGCGTTTTCCATATTGTGAAGCGGGCTGAAAGGAGGTGTCTGTCATGTACGCGCTCATCTATGACGAGCATGAGCTCAACGAGATAGCAAAAGAGGTCCTTTCAGTGCATGATACAAGGGAGAAAGCTGAAAAGGCCCTCGAAGAAAGACAAAATGCCCTTGAAAGACGGGTCTGGGATTGCAATACTCGCATTGTGTGGGTGGAAGGGGAAGTGCGCAAAGGAGACTTCATTCCCCGCAACTCCTTTTCCACCTGGCGGCCGGGTGAAAAGATCCCGGAAGGGGAATTAGGTATAGACAGCGAGTAGGCCTGATCCGCCGCCACAGTAGATTGCTCGTGAGAAATGCGGGTTAAAGATGCACTTTGAACAGTTCCTGCCTATTGCAGGTCCCTGCAGTATTGTGCCCTTCACGGCACCCCTCCTTTTCCGACCATATATTTTCATCCAAATTATCTCTGAGGGGCGGTATCAACTGGACAATTACATATTCAGATTTATATTTTTTGAGGCGTAAGGCGTAAGGCGTAAGGCGTAAGGCGTAGGATTAAAATCCTTAACGTATGAAATAATTTCGAAATGAGTGAATTTGGGGGATGTAGTGCATGGACAAAACAGATTATGATCTCGTGATTATCGGGGGTGGACCAGCCGGACTTACTGCCGGTCTTTACGCCGCCCGTGCCAGGTTGAATGTTGTATTGCTTGAAAAACTCATGCCGGGAGGACAGGTAGCCATAACGGACTGGATAGAGAATTATCCCGGCTTCCCCGATGGTCTGAGCGGGGCTGACCTGGTTATGAAAATGACTGAGCAGGCCAAGCGTTTTGATCTCCCCATCGAGTCCAAGGAGGTGCAGTCACTGGATCTTTCCGAGCCCATCAAGAAAATCAATCTCGGCGATAAAACCATTACGACCAAGGCCATCATCATCGCCACGGGCGCCTCACCCAGGAAGCTGGGCGTCCCGGGAGAAGATCTTTTTTATGGAAAGGGAGTGTCTTTCTGCGGGACCTGCGATGCACCGTTTTACCGGGACCAGGTTGTCGCGGCGGTAGGCGGCGGCGATACCGCGGTGCAGGAGACCATCTACCTGACTAAGTTTGCAAAAAAAGTCTATCTGATTCACCGGCGTGACGAGTTGCGTGCTGCCAAGATTCTGCAGGAACGGGCCTTTGCTAACGACAAGATCGAAATAGTGTGGGATTCGGTAGTGACGAGTATCAACGGTGCCCTTACCAATGTCGGTTCCGTCACCGTGAAAAATGTGAAAACAGAGGAGTCCCGGGACCTGAAGGTAGATGGTTGTTTCGTGTGGGTTGGCACCAGGCCCAATACAGAATTTTTGCCCGAGGTCGTCAAGCGGAACGACTGGGGATTTATTGTTACCGACCAGCACCGGGAGACTTCGGTGCCCGGTGTTTTTTCTGCCGGCGATGTGCGGAATACTCCTTTGCGGCAGGTGGTGACTGCTGTGGGCGATGGCGCCATTGCGGCGGTTACGGCCGAACATTACATAGAAAATCTGGAATAAGATACTATCCCGGGAGACCAGGAAAGCGAGGAGGAGAGTTGATGCAGTGTAGATACCATCCGGACAGGGAAGCCTATATTCAGTGCCAGAAAATGGGAATAGGCTATTGCCGGGAGTGCCTGGATAACTGTGAGGCCTGTACGGACCCCTGCACCTACTGCAAGTATCGCCCCCAGTGCATAATTTGGGAGCTGTGCAAGAAGAGCGAAAAGCGGGACCGCCTCGAAAGGCAGGCAAAGGGGGAAGGGGTGAACGAAACTGAGAATGGCGAAGAACAGGGTGAAAAGGAGATGGCATGGGGAAAGTAGTCCTTGAGTTTTCAGACCTGGAAAAAATGAGGATTGAAGAGATTCTCATGGATGACGACGGTGGCGAAGCCCTGCGCTTCTTCAAAGAAGTCATAAAGCCAAAGCTGAGGGCCAAGGGTTCCACGGCTCTGGATTCCACCAAGTCCACCGGCGTCATGACTTGACACAGACTTTTATCTCATTCAACCTGATAAGACGTGTGGTCTTCTTGTCCGCTCATCAATATTATTGGGAGGGAAGGGTATGAAAAAGATTGAGTTATCATCCCTGAAGATCAGAGGAATAAAAGAATCCGATGTGGATGCCATCGTTGAAATCGAGGAAATGAATCTCGGTGTAAGGCGCCGAGGCTATTGGGAGAGAGAGCTCCAGAAGAATAAGGAGGGTCGTTTTTTGATCTCACCAAAGAACCGCTGAAAAGTGACAAAGTAACTGATTTTGATCTGAGGCGAATTTTATGGCTCTGAACGATGATAGAAAGGATCGAAAGAAGCAGTAGCGATAGGAAGGAAAGGAAAAATGGAAAAGAGAGACGTGGTTATCATCGGCGGTGGACCGGCAGGACGTGTTATTGTCCATTCATTACATGCCCAAAAGGCCGGTAGGTCCGTCGCTCTTATAAAGAATGAAGAAATCAATGTAAACCGATGTGCGATTCCCTATGGAATCCCTGAGTCAGAACCCATTGAAAAATTTGTGGTTTCTAACAAACTGGTTACCGATTTCGGTGCTGACCTGATCGTGGATGAAGTGGTGGAAATAGATCCTTCAAAGAGAGAAGTGTATACCCAGGCAGGAGAAATATATGTGTATAACGATCTGATCTTGGCCACGGGTTCCCGTCCCTTGATCCCACCGATTCCAGGGGTAGAGAGCGGCCCAATTACTCCGGTACGTACCTTGGGGAACCTTTCCCGGCTTCGTGAATACGCCGCGAAAAATAGAAAAGCGGTCATTATCGGGGGAGGATATATAGGCATTGAGCTGGCCGTTGTCCTCAGAGAAATGGGTCTTGAAGTGAGCATCGTCGAGATGTTGCCGAAGGTCCTCCTGGCTACGACCGAACCGGAATTTATCGGACAGGTTGAAAAAACATTGACGGAAAATGGGTTAGAGCTTTTGACAAACCGGAAGGTTGTTGAATTTGCAACCCGCAATGGTGGGGGCGTGGATGTCCTGCTCGATGGGGGTGATTCTATCTCTGCTGATTTTGCGGTCTTATCTGTCGGCGTGGTTCCTAATATTGAACTGGCCACTCAGGCAGGCTTGAAGACTTCGCGTCTGGGTATTCAAACCGATCAGTATATGCGTACAAGTGAAGACCATATTTATGCCGCAGGCGATTGTGTCGAAAAAATATCATTTATCACCGGGGAACCTACCCGGGGTGAATTCGGAACCAATGCTGTCTTTATGGCAAATGTCGTCGCACAAAATATTTTAGGGAAGAAGAAGATTTTCCCCGGGGTCATCAACGCCAGTGCCACGAGCGTTTATGATTGGAGTCTTGGTGCTGCAGGCCTGACGGAGAAGATGGCTCAGGAGAGCGGAATCAATACCGTAACCGGATATTCCGAAGTCCTTGACAAATATCCTATGATGAAAGGAGTAACCCCAATTCGCACCAAACTTGTATTTGACAGGAACACCGGACGGTTGGTGGGAGGGAGTGTCTTGCAAAAAGGGGATGGTGCCGCCCAGAACGCGGACTTTATCTCCTTTGCAATCCAGATGAAGGCAACACTGGAGGATCTCTTAACGTGTCAGTATGCGACTCATCCGGAACTGGCCGCGAAGCCGTCAGACAACACTTATATGTTTGCCGCAAAGGATGCTCTGGCAAGAAAATAGCTGCCTGAGGCGGACAATCTCTGAACCTGGGTAGCTCTTGCATCAAAGAGCGCAACATCGACGCATCTGATTTGATTGATGGGGCCGAGATTATGGCTGCGGCGGAATTGAATATTGCGGCGATCGAGGCTGATGCATTATTTGTATATTAGGATTTTCTGCCAGTCGCATGCCTCCGGACCGCCTGGATCATCAGGGAGTGAAGAGCACGACCAGACAACGAGTCGTTTCAGATGAGATGCTTTTCAGCTTGTGGGGGGTATCGGAGTTGAAGTGGATTGACTCACCGGCCCTCAGGCGGTGATCCTTGTTCCCGAGGGTGAATTTCAGTTCCCCCTCCATGACAAAGATAAACTCCTCACCTTCGTGTTTATAAGCCACGGGCTTATGGGCCTTTTTGGCCTCTATGGTAACCATGAAAGCGCGGAGATGATAGCTTTCCACGCCGGGACTCAGGGTTTGATAAGCATAATCCCGGGTCCGTTTCATGAAGGCCTGGTCCCGTAAGCTGCGGATCAATGCCTTTTCTTCTCTCCGAAGAAACGTCTCCGGGTCGACCTTCAATGCCTTTGCGAATCTCAAGAGAAACGCAACCGGGGGCGTAATCGTCCCTTTTTCGACCTTTTCAATAAATTCGGGGGATTGTCCGGTTGCTTCGGATAATGCTTCAATGGTCCAGTTATAGCTCTCGCGGAGCTTCTGCACCTTGGCTCCGAATTTTCTTGCGGTGTCAAGGTTCTCTTTGGCGTAAAGGTGATCTGCGAGTTTCCGCATGGTCGCCTGCCTGACCCTGGTTATCAGGAGGGGTAAAAGGGCTTTTGCGTCGGCTACGATCCCGATATCTGCGATTTGAAAAATGGGTGCGGTTTTATCGCGGTTGACGGCCACAATGGTTTGCGCTTCCGTAATCCCGGCCGCATATTGCACCGCACCGGACGTCCCAATGGAAAATAGGAGTTTCGGTCTGACGGATTTTCCGGTTTGCCCGATGAGTCGTTCTTCGTCGATCCAATGTTCAAGCACGGGGGGACGGGTAGCCCCCAATTCAGCCCCCATGGCAGCCGAGAGATCGCGCACCAGGGCAAAATTGTCGATATTGCCCATTCCCGCTCCGCCCACCACGATGGTGTGGGCATCCTCCAGTCGCCGGGCTTCAATATGCCCGGGAGAACTTGAGAGCAGTTTGAGGCCTTTAGATGTATCCGGGACGTCTACGCTGATCCGCTCAACAAACCCTGGTTGGCCGTTCACTCGGGTTGCCCGGGCGGCATAGGGCTGGACCGTGAGGAACCCCGTACGGGACGGGTCCAGAAAAGTGATGCGACCCATGAAATCCCCGCCCCATGCCGGACAGTCCGCCACTACTTTTCCCTTGTCCATAGATATATCCGCGCATTCTGAGATGAGACCGGCGTTGATGATCCGGGCGGATCTGGCAGCCATTTCCCTGCCGAAATCGGTGAGGGTAAACATGACCAGCATGGGGTCATGATTGACAACAAAACCGGCAAGGGCGTTCGCATAGAGGTCCGGTCGGGGGGTGGCGAGAAGCTCATTGTCAAGGATAGCAGCATGGTCCGCACCATATTTGGTACATTCCTCCGCGGCCTCATCAGCGGGAATGGGTATATGGCCGTCTTTTTGTTTTCCCAGGGGCCGGGGGCCAGACCCCAAGAGGAGCGCAACGGTTGTGCCTGATACCGATTCGGCCAGTTCCCTGGCCTTGGTGAGTACGTTCAGGGAGAGATCAAAAAACTTCCTGCTCCTGAGATCTATGAATACCCACAGTTCCTTTTTCCTGCCCTTTGACATAACGGCCTTTTTTGTGAGTCTGGAGTTTTGAGTGCCGGAGTAATGGGTATCAATTTCTTACCAATACTCCAGGCCTCCTTACAAAAGTCCTGATGCAAGTAAACGGCCCAGCAACCGATCCGCCTGTTCCTCAGTTGATCCGGGTATGAATTCGCATGTTCTCGCTCTTTGTGCTTTTGACACTGAAATGACAGCGGTGCCGGAACCAGATTCTCCGACACGCTCCGGGGACAGCCCCAGATCTTTCAGACGCCAGGTTGTGAGTTCTTTTTCTTCAAAAGCAGACACCATTTCCAGAAGCCCGATGTCTCTCGGCCTCACTGATCCCGACTGGATGGTGAGAGCGGCAGGGAAAGGTACTTCGTACTTTTCCCTGAAGTCGTCAATCCTGCGTTCAACGCGGAGACCATCATCGAGGGGAACAACGGAGTAGGCCCCCGTTACAAGAGGGAGATCAAGAAAGGCTGCTGCCTGGGGACCCACATGCCCTGTATCACTGTCAGCGGACCTTGTCCCGAACAGGATGAGATCGAAAGGAGTAAGTTTTTGAATGGCGGTTGCCAGTGCCGTCGATGTCGCAAGAGTATCAGACCCTGCGAAGGCCGGATCGCACAGGAGTATGCCTGCATCGGCGCCCATGGCCATGGCCTCCTTCAACACGAAAGCGGATGGCTCGGGTCCCATGGCAAGGACAATAACAGGGTTGCCCCGTTTTTCTTTCATTTGGAGGGCGACCTCCAGGGCCGGTCGATCAAAGGGGTTCAGTTCATAGGAATCTGCTGATCGTGCTGTGCCACTGGAAGCTGAAATGATAACGGGTTTGATACATACAATTATTTTATTGGATCCCATGGCCGTTTCTTTCATCCTCCCAAAATTCCTCTTGAAATGACCATTCGATGGATCTCGGAAGTTCCTTCATAAATCCTGGTTACCCTGGCATCCCGGTAGTATCGCTCTACAGGGTAGAGCCTGGAGTAGCCGTAGCCTCCGTGGATCTGGACAGCCATGTCTGTGACCTTTGAAGATATCTCTGAAGCAAAAAGCTTGGCCATGGCGGATGCCTGAGAAAAGGCTTTCTCCTTGTCCCGCAATGTGGCCGACCGGTAAACCATGAGCCGGGCGGCTTCTATCTGTGTTGCCATATCCGCTATCATCGCGCCGATGGCCTGGTGCCGTGCGATGGGCACACCGAACTGCCGACGCTGTCGCGAGTATTTGACAGCCTCCTCAAACGCCGCCTGGGAAATGCCTACGGCCTGGGCCGCAATCCCGGTCCTGCCGATGTCCAGAGCCGCCAGCCCTATTTTGAGTCCCATACCTTCCCTGCCAACCAGGTTCTTCAACGGTACAGTGCAGTCATAGAGCCTGATGGAAGTGACCGGGTTTGCACGCATACCGCAGAGGTCCTCAAGGTCTCCGACCACAAAACCGGGGGTTCCTCTCTCCGCCACAACAACGCTGATCCCCTTTGGTCCTGCCTGCGGGTCTGTCCGTGCAAATATCAGGCAGATATCTGCAACGCCGCCATTGGTTACAAATACCTTGTTGGCATTGAGAACATAATGGTCTCCCTGTCGGATGGCCGTGGCCTCGATGCCCGCAGCATCAGAGCCTGCATTGGGTTCGGTGAGGCAAAAGGCGCCTATTTTTTCGCCCTGGGCAAGTGGCGGAATCCATTTCTGTTTTTGTTCATCATCTCCAAAGGTCAGGATGGGGAAGACAGCCACACTGTTGTGGACTGTTATACACAACCCAAGGCTTGCGCAGGCCTTAGATATTTCCTCTATGACAATGACATAGCTCATAGTATCCAGGCCTGCCCCGCCCAGTTTTTTAGGCGCCTGGATCCCGAAGTAACCCAGTTTACCCATTTTTTCCACTACCTCCCAGGGAAACGAGGCTTCACGGTCAATTTCCCTGGCAATAGGGCAGACTTCCTCGTTACAGAAGGAACGAACGGAGCGGCGAACGGCCTGGTTTTTTTCTGACAGGAATGTGTCCATAGTATTTGCTGCGGTATCGTCTCCAGGACATTGATTTCAGGAATGAGTAGTGTTTAAACGGAACGGCATAGGATCAGGTAACAGGATCTTCAGAAATAGTCAAGGTTCATGCGGACTGGATATGCTTTGATTTTCTTTGCATACCATTAGCACCATAGTTGACATCCATCCTGTTTTGTGTCATTTGCAGGAATGTTGATCGCATGGGAATATGTCCCATGGATACATATAGAAGGACGATGGTTCGATAAAGATGGTGAAAACATGGGAGGCATAGACTGGTACGGTTTTATTGTGGCCGCGGTCGCCGTAGTGCTCGCACCGGGACCGGGATCTCTTTTTGTGGCAAGGAATGCGGCCCTGTCCGGCGTTGGAGCGGGGATCCGTGCCATGCTTGGCATTATGCTGGGTGATACCTGCCTTATCGCCCTTTCATTTTTTGGGATATCCGCGCTGTTCGTAGCCCACCCTGCGCTGTTTCATGTCGTCCGGCTTCTTGGCGCGTGCTATCTCATCTATCTTGGTATTATTTCCCTCATCCGGTCACAGGGTGAGGGTGCGGAAAGGCAGGAACGATCTTCCGTACCCTTCCGCAAGGCATTTACCATCACATTGCTCAACCCCAAGGCTGTCCTGTTTTTCACGGCCTTCTTCCCCTTGTTCATTGAAAACCCCGTGGGGGGACTGTTCATCAAGTATGCCTGCTTGGCACTGATTTTTATGGTGCTCAGTGCAACGTACCTTATGATTTTGACGAATGTGACCGTAAAGGTCGGCGTCCAGTTCAGACGCAACAAACTGATGCAATCAATTGCCCGAAAAGCCTGCGGCTGTCTCTTTATCGCGTTCGGTGTGAAAGTCGCTGTAACGGCAAGATAATCCAACACGGTGAAGCTCATGAAGATAACTGATGAGACATAGCAGGTGGGAGGGTGATCACGGCCATCCACAGGCATGGGCATTCCCCGGGTTCAGTCGTTTATCAAACGGAATCAGAAGGTTTGCGGGTCTTTTTGGGGGCATAGGAAGCAATGGCAGGAGAACACGAGGGCGGGGAGGCCAAGAGAAGAGAGGGGAACGGAAGACGGGGGTTCCTGCGATGGATCGGGAGTGGACTCCTGGGGCTCCTGGCATTCTTTTTCGGTTCCATGGTAAAGGGAAGACTGTACCGGCTGAAAAGTGAGCAGCACCCCATCCGTTTACCCCTGGACCTCCCACAGGGAGTGACATTTCACGAGGACATTATTGTAAATCGTGAAGGAAATAGATATAGAACAATGTCCGCTCGTTGCAGCCATCTGGGATGCATCGTGGACAGAAGGCAAGGGGATAAACTTGTCTGCCCTTGCCACGGGTCCAAATACTCCATGAATGGGAGAGTCCTGAGCGGTCCTGCTACCCATGATCTTGCCCGCTTGGGCCATCGTATCGATGCAAAAAAGAAGAGTCTGATCATTGAACCGCCCGCCTAGTCAAAAACCTTCCCTCATCAGGGAATTTTTTGATTCCTGGATTTGCCTCTTTCCCTCTCCGGGTCTCTTAAGCCATGCAGCCTTGTTTATCGCCATTGGTTCCGGCATTGCGCTGGCCTTTGCCTATGATGCAAGCAGACCTTTTGACTCGTTACAGGTCATAGCCCTGGGTAACCAAGGGGGAACGTTCATAAGGGCCATACACTACTGGAGTGCGCAATTTTTCCTCATCCTGGCGGCATTCCATTTCATAGATCAACTGTCAAAAAACGGGGAACAGGAAGTTCCCCGGGGCTTGTGGTTTAGGGTTTCGTTTATAGTCCCCTTGGTACTCTTTTTGATGATTTCGGGCTTCATCCTGAAGGGAGACAGAGGGGGAATCCTGGCCCGGCAGGTATTGGAAGGTCTGTTGGGTACGCTGCCCACTGGTGGAGATACCCTGAGGTTTTTGTTTCTAGGCGGTTCTCACAATTTCCAGCTTATTTTCATACACCACGTTGCTACCGCTACTTTATTTGTCTTGATTCTTACCCTGGAGCATGACGGAAGGGTTTGGCCGGAGTGGCGTTCACTGGTCTATGTCCTGGCCGTTTCCATGATACTGTCTTCGCTCAGGGCTCCTATTCTCAGGCCTGAAGGCCCGGGAGCCTATGTGAAGGGGCCGTGGTATTTCGTGGGGTTCCAGGAAATTTTGCACTGGACTTCACGGCCGGGCTGGATCTTTGTGTTGGGTGGTGCAATATTTCTTGCTCTGTGCGTACTCCCCCTTGTTTCAGAGCCCGTATCGAAGGCGCTAAAGCGGCTAATGTTGGCCAGTTTCACCGTCTATGTGTGCCTCAGCGTGATTGGTTGGTTTTTCAGGGGTGGGAATTGGCAGTGGGTGGTTCCTTGGGGTGCACCATGAATCAACCGGACAAATTAAGAAACCTCCTGCCCGCGATGATGGCGGTCGTGGCCGTGATTGCTTCGCTGGTATGGTTTTTCACCGCGCTCCACAAGGAAGTGAGGAAATTCCCGAAAGTCTTGGGGCATCGGGAGGGCTGTGTCGTGTGTCATCTGCCCATGGGCGGATTTGTCAAGGCCCATGACCCGAAGATCTTGGGGTGTGCCTCGTGTCACCTGGGAAATCCTTTTACCATGGATAAACGTAACGCCCACAGGGGTATGGTTCTGGTGCCCGGAAATCTGGCTGACGCCGCACGCACGTGCGGGACCTCGGAGTGCCATCCTTTGCTGAGTACCAATATCCACGCCTCCCTGATGGCCACAGGCCGGGGCATGGTGAGTGTTGACCGGTATGTTTTCGGAGAAATCAGCTCACCCGATGGGCAGGGGCATTTGTCCAGGCTGGGTGATTCACCGGCCCAGGATCACCTGCGCAAACTGTGTGCATCATGCCACCTGGCCAAGATCAAGTCCAGGCCTGCTCCCATCAGCCAGCTTTCAAGGGGAGGAGGATGCACTGCCTGCCATCTTCAGTATGAAAAGGAGGCCAGGACGCAGCTTGACAGGTATGGGGAAAAGGGGAAGCTACCCAGGGTCCATCCCGCACTGTCCCTGCAGGTGGGTGGTTCTCACTGCTTTGGCTGTCACAGCCGATCCGGAAGAATTGCAACCAATTACGAGGGCTGGCACGAAACTGAATTCAAGCCGGAAAGAGTGGCAGGAAAGGCGGGTTTCCGCATCCTGGAAGATGGAAGGGCTTTTATGCGCATGAGCCCGGATATTCATTTCAAACGCGGAATGGAATGTATTGATTGCCATACTTGGCGCGAGGCAATGGGTGACGGAAAGCGTTATTTCCATGAGGAAGCCCAGGTCGAGATAAGCTGTGAAGATTGTCATCCCCTGCGCAAACCGCATACAATCGCCCGGGAAAAGGTAAACGAAATTGACAAAAAGATAGTGAACCAGCGCAAAACATTGGAAGGCATCACCAATTTCGTCCTCACATCAAAGACCAATCATCCCCTTTTGAACGTCACTCTGGATCGAACAGGCCATGTTTTAGTGAAGGGAAAAAACTCTTCCAGGACATATCATCCAAAAGTCCCCCCACTCATTTGCAGGAATCAGGTATACGGCCACGGCCGCCTTACCTGCCAGAGCTGCCATACGCCGTGGGCGCCAAGTTGTATCAAATGCCATACCTCCTACAACAAAACCGGCATGGGGCTGGATCACGTTACGGAAAAGAGGGTGAAAGGGCGTTGGGTTGAGAAAAAGGGAAAACTGCTCCCTCGGCAGCCGGCACTTGGCATTCAGATAAAAAAGGGAAAGGAAAGGATAGACACCTTTATCCCAGGAATGATCCTCACCATTGACCACAAGGATTACCCAGGTGCTCCCTCCCGAAAAAAGGGCGCAGTATTCCGAAGGCTCTATGCCCCGACCGCAGCCCACACAACATCGGCCAAGGGCCTTGATTGCCAGTCCTGCCATAAGAACGCCGTTGCCCTGGGCCTGGGCGAGGGATTGCTTTCGGAAAAGGAACGGGCCTCGAAACTTCAAAGCATGGTGTTTCATCCCCTGTATCCAGCGAGGAAAGAGGATGGCCTGGCGGAAGATGCCTGGACCGGTTTCCTGGATGAGAGGAAAGGGATGCTCTCTACCCGGGTTGGCGCTCGTCCCCTGTCCGGGAAGGAACAGAGGAAGGTGATCCGCGTCGGGATCTGCCTCTCATGTCATCCGGCCAATGCCGCAGGAATACAGAATATCTATAGGGATTTTCCAGCCGCCATGAAGCGCCTCACTCCCCAATGTTCAACGGGGCCTTGAAACTTGCAATTTTCAGCCTCTTTTCAACTGTCAGGATCTTTTTCTTCAATCTTTCATTAGAAAATGAGGCAATCATGGGCTTGACATGCTGTTCGCCAATCTCCGCCACAACATTTATGGGAAAGAAGGATAGGATAGAATAGAATCAAAAGAGAAGAGTCTTATAAATAATCACGGTAGCGAAGTAATGAATTGGGCCAAAGCCGGTGCCTATGGCCACGGTTATCCAATTCAAGTAATTTCTTCATTGGGATGGTGTGGTGATCAGACTTCAAGAACTTTTCCCTTATTTCTGTTGACAATCAAATATTTGTGGAATATATATAGTTAACAAATATGTTTATTTGGTATCCTTTATGAAACAGCTGGAATTGAACAAAATAAGAAAACCATATTTTGGGTACGAGGAGATAGCAAAAGTCCTTGGAATCAGCAAAGCCTCGGCCAAAGTGAGTGCCAGCCGCTACGTCAGACAGGGAATACTGTTGCGGATCAAGAAAAATATTTATGTGCTTCGGGAAGTGTGGGATGCGGCGGGGAGGGAAGAAAAATTCTCTCTTGTGAATCTAGGGCAAGTTCCTTCATACATATCCCTTATGACCGCCCTGGATTATTACGAGATAACCAGCCAGGTACAAAGGGATTTGTTTGAATCGGTGGCGGTCAAAAGGACCAAGGAAATCAATCTGAAGGGCAGTGTCTTTCGATATGTTAAAATCACTGGAGCTTTGTATTTTGGTTTCAAGAAAGAAAAGGGGTTTTTCATCGCCACCCCTGAGAAAGCGCTCCTGGACGCATTCTATCTTATGTCTTACGGCCGTTATGCTCTTGATATTTCAGCTCTGGATACAATGAAACTGGACAAGACCGAAATCAAACAGTTGAGCAGAGAGTTTCCCCTGAAAACCCAAAACATGCTAAGAAAGTATGGATATCTTAAGACAGCATGAACTATTTGAAATAGAAGTTCTGGACAAAATGAATACTGCGAAGGTGCTTGGGCCTCTTGTCTTCGGTGGCGGGTCAATGCTGAGGCTCTGCCATGAACTGAACCGGTATTCGGTCGATCTGGATTTTTGGTTGATCAGAAAGATTTTGGAAAAATCTTTTTTTGATCAAGTTCGAAAAGTCTTTGAAAGAGACTATGAAATTACTGACGCGCAGATGAAGCATTACACCCTGCTATACGAATTACGGTCCTGGTCATATCCAAGGCGGTTGAAGATTGAAATCCGAAGGGAACAAAAAGGCTGCGACTATCAGGAAAAAATCGCCTTTTCTAGGTTCACCACGAGGCAGGTCGTTCTAAAAGCCCACACCCTGGATCAGACTATGAAAAACAAAATTCAAGCGTTTCTTGATCGTGGAGAGATCAGGGACTGCTTCGACATCGAGTTTCTGCTTCGGAGAGGCATTTCGCTGCCCTTCAAGACCGGCAGGGAATCAACTGAATTTCAGAAAAAGCTCGCCCGTTTGAAAAACACAGATTTCAGGGTCAAGCTCGGCTCTATTCTAGAAAAAGATATTCGAGACTATTATGTCATGCACAAGTTCAACTACCTCGAAGAAAAACTTGCTTCGATAGCCTCAATCTCTTGACCACGAGCCAGCGAAGAGGAGCCTCACCCATTTGTTGATAGCGGGACGCTGGTAAAAAAGTAAGAAACTAATCGATCAGGCGGTATTCGTTTTCTCGGGCGATGGTCTCTCCTCTTTCAACCGCGTACCCGACTGCAGGGGGACTCATCTCCAACCGCCTGGCCAGTTCCCTGAGCGACATCCCCAGCTCCTTCACGGCCCAAAAACAAAAAAGACTTCTGGCCTTCACTTTTCGTTGCTGCTTACCTTTGGAGAAGAATTCATCGGGATCCATATCATAGATCTTGGCGACCTTTCCGGCAATCCGATCCGCGTCATACCCAAGCCGCTTCAATTGGTAACGACGCTCGTATTGTTCATCAGCCTGTGATAGCAAATCCTCCACAAAGGCCGAGTCCCCCAAAACCCGCTCATCGCTCATTACGTGGTCAAGTCCCCGCTGCTTCACCTCGGTCCATCCACCAATACTCCGGATCAATCCTCCTCCTGTCAGGTCTTGCCGCTTTCCCAGAGAAATGCCTTGTTCCATGAAATTGAGATATGCTTTTTTAGCCTGGTTGGGTGTTCTCCCAAAATATCCCAGGGGATATCTTATATCCTGCCAGGGTCTCTCCTTCACACCCATCAAGGCACTGTGACCGCAATAAGGGTATTTATTCAATTCCTTGAGCCCGGGCACAATACCCGCACGTATGGGATTAAGGTGTATATACCGGACCAGCTCCTTCAGGTATGCCTCTTCCTGACAGACAATGGATTTATATCGATTCTGAAAAAGCCGGCCGTGTCGTTTGTGGCGGTGGTTGAAGCTCACGGCGTATCCCGTGAGGAGCCTTCTCATCAGGGAGGCAAGGGGGACGCGTCCGGTTCGAAAGAGGAAATGGGCGTGGTTAGGAATGAACACCCATGCGTAACAGAGTGTTTCGGTTTGGGGCAGGAGTTCGGAAAGGCGCTTCAGGAAATCATCCCGGTCTCTGTCTTCGAGGAAGATCTCTTGACGGTCGATACCCCGGATCATGATGTGGTGAAGGACTCCCGGTGCGTCCAGTCGCGCTTGTCTTGGCATGGCACAACCTTAACTCACCATGACGTCCACTGTCAACTTAGTTTCTTACCAGCGTCCCACGTTCCACACGTTCCACAAGCGTCCCACGTTCCACACTCCGCACATATCTGTTTCGGCCACCACCACGACATCCTCGTCGCCGTCGTGACCAAATTCTTTGAGGGCCCATTCGGCCGCGCGAATGCCGATGGCCAGACCGGGGCACCAATGCCCGTGGAATTCGGTAGTGTCTTTTACCAGCTCAGGACTGATACTAGTGGCCATATTTGAATTTACCTCCTAACAGTGGGCGCAACGCCCCTGCCCTGTTTCGATTTTGTAATTTCACTCATGCGGTCAAAACTTCTCCTCTTTGTTCCATCCCACAACCGCGTCTGGAATGCAGTCCACTTTGGCCGAATATGGCTTGATGTCTATCAACGGCGATCCATCAACGGCGTCCATACTGTTGACCGTCAGAAGGCGCCCGTCCCGTTTCTGCAGATCCACCACGCACACGGCGACGGGGTTGGGGCGGTTGGGCGAACGTGTGGCAAAGACGCCGTGAATTTCCTCGCCCCATGGGGTTTTGGCCTGCAACTTTTTCCTGTCGCCTTTATCCTGCCAGTACAAAATCATCAGATGCGAACAGGTTTCCACGTCCTTGAGCGCCGACTCGTATTCCTCGAACACTTCGATGGTGGAAGTGTCTTGTTTAAACCTGCCTTGAAAAGGCGCCTCGCTTTTGTCCTTGTAGGGCGAATGGATCACGCCGATTTGGACTAATTGACCGTTGGGAATTTCCATTTACTCACCTCACTCCAGGGGAATGACCAGCGGGTTTCCCCGGTGATGATGTATTTCCACCGGCAAACCATAAACCGCCTGAATCATATCTGCGGTTACTTCCCTGGTTCTTCCGGCGGCGTATATAGAGCCGTCTTTTAAAAAAAGAAATTTGTCCGCATGGCTCAGAGCCGTATTCAGATTGTGCATGGTCATCACCG
>Ga0307441_1000367_pt1 | contig 16684 bp, 13 predicted proteins | sample SalMarWE160420MG_FD_202149 | JGI IMG/M metagenome (GOLD analysis project Ga0307441, IMG submission 202149) | Salt marsh sediment microbial communities from the Plum Island Ecosystem LTER, Massachusetts, United States - WE1604-20 | ecosystem: Environmental > Aquatic > Marine > Intertidal zone >... | reverse complement strand
CTGTAACAGACAACCCGCCGCGCCGGCCTCCCCCAACTCCCTTCAGCCGGATCTTCAATGCAAGCTCGCAATAACCGCGGCGCATAACCGTAGAGTCGTTGGAGCCACGGAACCCACGGAGGTAAAGAAATCGGGTCAACGGCATCGCCGGAACCTGGCGCACACCACTTTCTGCGGTCTGCCGTCCCGTAGGCTCGCAGTCTCGTAGGTTGGGCTGAGTACACCGAAGCCCAACGTCCCCCGAACGCCCGAACGCCCGAACGCCCGAACGGATGCCGAATTGGTCGAGGGCCGGACGTTGCGCTGTTGGGCTTCGCGTTGCTCAGCCCAACCTACACTGCTTCGCTTTCGGTGCGGGGTTTTCGGGCCCGTGTGTCGCACCGAGCATCGCAGTCCGAAGCGGCTCAGAGCGCACTCTGTTCGAGCCCGAGATGACCCAAGCCCGACAGGGCGCCGGGTCAGCCGGCGAGTTGGGCGCGCGCCGCTTCGGGCGAGAAGCGCAGGGTACCCCGATAGGGGTGCGACACCCGGGCGGCCTTCTCTTTGGGTACTTTCTCTTGACCGCGCAAGAGAAAGTACCTCGCCGCGCGGGCGCGAGAGCCCACATTCAATACAAAACAAAGACCGTCAGGCCTTGACCAACGCGTCAGTAAAGATCCCTCCAAGGTTGCAATAGGCGTAGCGCATTGCACCAGCAGATCGCATCGGTCCGGCGCAATGCCCTTCGGTTATTGCGCCCTACGACTGACGCGGCACGCCTCCGCAGGGATCGATGATTCGTGCTCGACGCCGTCCAGCCCGTCGCGCCCCGTCCAGCTTTCATGATTGTCCCTTTCCGTGGGTTCCGTGGCTCTAATGGTGGTTTCCGGGGCGCTTCTGATGCTTTTGGCCCAATAAAGCCCCTTCCTGGCTGTGCTATAGTCCCGCCACACGCCTGCAGGACCGCTTCCATGGAAGACGCGCCCGACTCCGCCCCCTACCATCAGCTTGGCCCGGACACGGTGCTGACCGCGGTGGAATCCTGCGGCTATCGCACCGACGGGCACTTCCTGGCCCTCAACAGCTATGAGAACCGGGTCTATCAGATCGGGTTGGAAGACGAGCCGCCGTTGGTGGCCAAATTCTACCGGCCCGGGCGTTGGAGCGATGACGCCATATTGGAGGAGCATCGATTCGCCCTGGAACTGGCCAAACGTGAAATCCCCGTCGTCGCGCCCCTGCCGGACCGGGACGGAACCACCCTGCACCGTTACAAGGGATTCCGGTTCGCCCTGTTCCCCCGTCGCGGGGGGCGCTGGCCGGAGCTGGATCAGCGCGACAACCGGTTGTGGCTGGGGCGGTTCATCGGGCGCATCCACGCAGTGGGCGCCGTGCGGCCCTTCGAATACCGCCCTGCCCTGGACAGCCGTTCGTTCGGCACCGACTCGGTTCGGTTCATACTGGAAAACCGGCTGATACCCGGCCACGTGGAGGAAGCCTACCGCACCCTCACCGAGGACCTGCTGACTCAGATCGAGGGGCGCTTCGAAATGGTCGGCGCACTGCGGCGCCTGCGCCTGCACGGGGACTGTCATCCGGGCAACATTCTGTGGACCGATGCCGGTCCCCACTTCGTGGATCTGGACGACTGCCGTTCCGGGCCTGCCGTGCAGGATCTGTGGATGCTGCTGTCGGGGGCGCGGGAGGAAATGGCCGTCCAGTTGGGAGACATCATCGAGGGCTACACGCAGTTCTTCGACTTCGACCCTGTTGAGCTGCACCTGATCGAGCCCCTGCGGACCCTGCGCATGCTGCACTACGCGGCCTGGTTGGCGCGACGCTGGAGCGATCCGGCGTTTCCCATGGCGTTCCCGTGGTTCGGTTCGCCCCGTTACTGGGAAGACCACATCCTGGCGCTGCGCGAACAGGCCGCCGCCCTGGACGAACCACCACTACCGGTTTAGGGGCCGCCCCCATTCGGCTGTGTCGACCTCATCCCGTGCAGACGCGGCGGCGCCCTGCAGTTTGCGCTTGCGCTCGGCGCTTCCATATACGGATGGCTCTGCCGGCGGGCGGGTCTTGAAGCGCCGATGCAGCCACAGGTACTGGTCGGGCTGGCGGCGCACCTGAGCCTCCACCAATGCGTTGAGGCGCGCGGCGTCGCGGGCCGGGTCAGGTCCCGGGAATCCCTCCAGGGGCGGGTGGATCTGCAGCCGGTAACCGCCGCCGCGCGGCAGGCGGGTCTGGGTGAACGGCACCACCGCCGCCCGACCGTAGCGGGCCAGCTTGCCGGTGGTGGTCAGTGTGGCGGCAGGCACGCCGAAAAACGGCGCGAATACTCCGTGCCGGATGCCGTAGTCCTGATCGGGCGCGAACCAGATGGCATGTCCCTCGCGCAGGCGCTCCACCATACCCCGTACGTCCTCCCGGGCGATGGCGATGCCGGTGTCGTTGTGCCGTTCCCGGCCGCGGCGCTGGACGTAGTCGAACACCGGATTCTTGTGGCGGCGGTACATGCCGTCGATGGCCAACTGCTCGCCGAGCAGTCCCGCGCCGATTTCCAGGGTGGTGAAATGCTTGGCCAGCAGAATCACCCCCTGCCCCTGCAGTCGCTGCAGGTGCTCCAGGCCGTCCACCGTCGCCAGCCGCCGCAGCCGCCACTTGGGCCACCACCACGCCATGCCTGTCTCCAGGAGAGAAATACCCACCGACTCGAAGGTTCTGCGCACCAACTCTTGACGTTCGCCCGGCGACAGCTCCGGGAAACACAGTGCGATGTTGATGTGGGCCACCCGCCGGCGCTTGATGGCCAGCGCCATCGCCAACCTTCCCACGGCGGCCCCGATAGCGAGTTGCCAACGATAGGGGAGCTGCACGGCCAGCCAGACCGAGCCGAGACCGCCCCAAGTCAACCAATAGCGGGGGTGGAGAAAATGCCGTCGAAAACGCGGTCTAGCTTCCATGGCTCAACAACTCCCACTGCGAGTTGAGCTGCAGTGGCGGGTGCGGAGTCGTACCCGCCACTGCCTCCGACAATCCGGGGATACACCATTAAAAGTGGACGTTCCCCTGCCGGTCGTCAATAAACCCTGCGGCCCGGATGGTGAACAGGCCCCACCCCCGCTGTCTACAATTAAGACCTGCCGGCGCCTGCAGGACTCCCCGGGGGTGTGCGGGCCGTGCAGTACATTTCCACGGCGAACGGTTGAACCGCCTTTGCGAGAACGGAGGCTCTATGCACGCGATGGTCCTGAGCCGCTTCGGCGGCCCGGAGCTTTTCGAAGCCCGGGATATCGAACGACCCACCCCCGGCCCCGGGCACTTGCTGGTAAGGCTGGTGGCCTCGGGAACCAACCCGGTGGACGCCAAACTGCGGGCGGACGGGAGTTGGGCCCACCTGCAGCCGCCGGTGGTGCTCGGCTACGACGGGGCGGGCGTTGTGGAGGAAATCGGCGTCGGCGTCACGGACTTCCAGATCGGCGACGAGGTCTATTACACCCCCGAGATATTCGCCAATCCGCAAGGCACCTACGCCGAATACAACACAGTCCCCGCCACCCTGGTGGCGCGCAAGCCGCAGAACCTGAGCTTCGAGGAGGCAGCGGCTGTTCCCCTGGCTGGGGGCACGGCCTGGGACGCGGTGATACGACGCCTGCAGGTGAGGCCCGGGGAAACCATACTGATCCAGGGCGGCGCCGGGGGCGTGGGTTCGTTCGCCGTACAGTTCGCGAAGGCCGCCGGCGCCCGGGTACTGGCGTCGGCCGGTTCGGCCAACCAGAACACTCTGCGGGAGTTGGGCGCGGATGTGGCCATCGACTACCGCAAGGAAAACCCCACCGAGGTGGCCCTGGACCAGACCCAGGGCGACGGCGTGGATGCCGTCTTCGATATCGAAGGGCCCGATCTGGTGGCGCGCAGTTTGCCGGCCGTACGTCCGGGTGGTCGAGTGGCCTGCATACTTGCCCCGCAGGGCGACCTCAGCATGCTGTACCCGAAGAACATCACCCTCCACGGTGTCTTCCTCACCCGTGAGCGGCGGCGGCTCGAGCAGATGCGTGCGCTTTTCGAGCGTGGTCAGGCATGGCCGTTAATGGACACTGTCCTCCCCCTCGACGAGGTGGCAAGTGCCCACCAACGGCTGGACTCGGGGCACGGACGGGGCAAGATCGTACTCCGGGTAGCTCCCGCCTGAGCGCCGGCTTCCGATTCGAAGGCGACGGCCGGGCGCCTCACCGCCCTCCACAGCACCCCGCCAGAGGTGGCGCCGGCCGCGGCGGTTTCCGGGGCGCCGGCACCCGACCGGCACCGTGAAAACGCCTTCCGGGAACCGGGTATTTTTGCGGCTTCGGTCACGGACTGCGAAAATAATCCTCCAAATAGCGCACTTACCGGGCCAGGGGGTATTTTCGGAACGCCCCAAGGACCTTAAGATGGGGTCAGATACGCAGCCGGGCGCGGGCGGGCGGTTCCCGCTGCGGGAACGTTCACCACAATAACGGAACAACCGTCCAGCCGGACGGCGGCTCTGGGGGCGGACATCCTGCCCGCCGAACCGAGCGGGGGACCAGCATGAAAAGCGATGGCCGACGCTATCCGAGATACGAGACGGACCTTCCGCTGGAGATCCGAACCGCCAGCGACGGCACCTTCACGGGCCGGGTGCGCAACCTGTCCCTCGGCGGCATCGAATTCAGCTGCGACCGCTGGACGGCCGATGAATTGCTGCCCCCCGGGCACCAGGCGTTTCCGGGCCAGCCCATCGAAGTGCAAGTCCAGTTCCCGCTTTCGCCCCAGGGCGCCGAGGCCCGCATCGAAGCCCATGGGGAAATCGTCGTGTCCCGCCGACTGTCGCAAAACGAATACCGGGTGGGCATGCAGTTCGTCACCCTGGAAGGCGATGCCCAACAAGCTCTGGAGCAACATCTGCGCGGGCGAACCCTTTAGGCTCTCTTGTCGACGAAACGGATTCCCAACAGCCGGCGGGTGTGATACATAGCATCATCCTCCCGCAGGAATCCCAATGCCATGGAAGCGCCCGTTGCGGACCAGCCCGCAACTCCGGACGCCCGCTGCACACTGATCGCCCGCGATCTGTCCGATCGCGGCTGGTCCGTTTGCCAGAATTTCATGCCGCCGTCCGTCGTTTCGCGCCTGGCGAGCGAGGTGCTTGCACTGCGATCGGCCCGTGGGCTGCGGCCCGCCGCAGTGGGGACCGGCTCCAAGCGCCAGGTCCGCCCGGAAATTCGCCAGGACCAGGTACGGTGGATTGACGAAACCGCCCTCTCCCACGCCCAGTCCCGCTATTTTCATATGCTGGAGCGGCTGCGCCAGGCCCTGAACCGACAGTTGTTTCTGGGTCTGTACAGCTTCGAGGGCCATGCCACCGTCTATGAACCCGGAACGTTCTACCTCAAGCACCTGGATCAGTTCAGGGACGCCCAGGACCGGGTGGTTTCGTGCATCCTCTATCTGAACGAGGACTGGCAGGCGCAAGACTGCGGGCAATTGCGTCTGTACCTGGGGGAAAACGGGACTGACCCTCACCTGGATGTACTGCCCCAGGGGGGCACTCTGGCTGTCTTTCTAAGCGAGCGATTCCACCATGAGGTCTTACCGGCTCGGCGGGACCGTTTGAGCATCACCGGCTGGTTCAAGACCCGAAATTGAAACGCTGCCAAGCGACGCGTCGGAACCGGTTCCGGACCACCGCAACGTCCGGCGCCATTCAATGGCCACCGGCAGAGGGCGGCCTGCGCTGCAGACTGTCCTTCCACCTCGACTCCGGCAGGCCCTGCTCCAGCTTGACGCATCGCCCAACCTCGTTCTCGTACCAGCCATGGTCGTGGCGCAACGGCTCGACCTCGTACCCCCACAACGCGCCGTCTTCGTCCTGGGCCACCCACTGCACCCAGGCGGGCAGGTCAAGGTCCCACGGCGGGGAAGCACCGCTCACAGGGCAGCGAATCCGTCCCGGCAGGCCGGTGGGCCGCTGGAAGCTTGAGGCCGACGTTTCGACGCCGTGGTGTGTCGCAGACGCTGTAGCATTTGTGCCTACTGCCGGCCGGTAAAGAAAAAGGGCGGCCGAAGCCGCCCTTTTTTTGATTCCCGGTGATCCGACGGATCAGTTCACCCGCGGATCCAGTTCTCCGGACTGGTAACGGGCAACCATGGCTTCCAGGTCGACCGCCTTGAGCTTGGAGGCGTTGCCGGCGGTTCCGAAGGCCTCGTAACGGGCCTTGCAGACTTCCTTCATGCCGGCGGTGGAGGCCTTCAGCCACTTGCGCGGATCGAATTCCTTGGGGTTCTCCGCCAGGAACTTGCGCACCGCGCCGGTGGAGGCCATACGCAGATCGGTGTCGATGTTGACCTTCACCACGCCGTGCTTGATACCTTCCTGGATCTCTTCCACGGGCACGCCGTAGGTCTCGCCCATATCGCCGCCGTAGGTGTTGATGATCTTCAGCCACTCCTGGGGCACCGAGGAGGAACCATGCATGACCAGGTGGGTATCCGGAATGCGGGCGTGAATCTCCTTGATGCGCTCGATGGCCAGGATGTCGCCGGTCGGCGGGCGGGTGAACTTGTAGGCACCGTGGGAGGTGCCGATGGCGATGGCCAGCGCGTCGACGCCGGTCTGCTTGACGAAATCCGCCGCCTGCTCGGGATCGGTCAGCAGTTGGTCGTGGCTCAGCTTGCCCTCGGCGCCGGAACCGTCCTCTTCGCCGGCCATGCCGGTCTCGAGAGAACCCAGGCAGCCCAGCTCGCCCTCGACGGACACGCCGCCGGCGTGGGCCATGTCCACCACCTTGCGGGTCACTTCCACGTTGTACTCGTAGGTGGAAGGCGTCTTCATGTCTTCCATCAGCGAGCCGTCCATCATTACGGACGTGAAACCCAGCTGGATGGAACGCAGGCACACGCCCGGCGAGGCACCGTGATCCTGGTGCACGACGATCGGAATATGCGGATACTGCTCGGAGGCCGCCTGCATCAGATGACGCAGGAACGGGGCGCCGGCATAGCTGCGGGCACCGGCCGATGCCTGCACGATCACCGGGCTGTCGGTTTCGGCGGCAGCCTGCATGATGGCATGCATCTGCTCCATGTTGTTGACGTTGTATGCGGGCACGCCATAGCCGTGTTCGGCGGCGTGATCCAGCAGCTGACGCAGGGATATCAGGGCCATTGTGCTCTCCTTGAGGCTTTCGCGATGTTGTGTTGTCTGTCTGGGCGCCCGGCGGCGGCGGCCTGGGAGCCAGATTCTAGTCCGCCCGCTGGGGGAAATTCACCTGTACTGGTAGTGTGGACTTAGGGACCCGGAAACAGGCCCTAGGCCAGCGCCCTTTCATGCTCGCCCACACGAATGATCTTCATGGCATTGGTCCCTCCGTGAACCCCCATCAGGTCGCCCTTGGTGATGATCACCAGGTCCCCGTCGCGAACCGCCCCACGCCGCATGAGTTCCTCGATCGCTTCCTTGTTCACCTCGGCGTGGTTGGTGCTGGTCACATCGAAGCTGACGGGGTAGACCCCCCGGTAAAGGGTTACTTTTCTACGCGTCTCCACATGACGCGTCAAGGCGTAGATCGGTATGCCGGAGCTGATGCGCGACATCCACAGGGGCGTGGCACCGGACTCGGTCAATGCGGCGATCGCCTTCACGCCCAGGTGGTTGGCGGTGTACATGACCGCCTTGCCGATGGCCTCGTCGATGCTGGTGAACATGGGCTGCGTACGCCGCTCCATGCCCATGTCGATGCGCTGGCGCTCGGCGCCGCGGCAGATACGATCCATGGCAGCCACCACCCGGGCCGGGTACTTGCCGGTGGCCGTCTCGGCCGACAGCATCACGGCATCGGTCCCGTCCAGCACCGCATTGGCCACGTCGAACACTTCCGCGCGGGTGGGGATGGGGCTCTCCACCATTGACTGCATCATCTGAGTGGCGGTGATGACCACCTTGTCCATGTTGCGGGCCACCTGGATGATGCGCTTCTGCACGGCGGGCAGTTCGGCGTCGCCGATCTCCACACCCAGATCGCCGCGGGCAATCATAATTACATCCGCGGCCTCGATGATCTCCTCGATCGCGTTCAGCGCCTCGGCCCGCTCGATCTTGGCCACGATGCCGCCGTTGCCGCCCGCCTGCCGGAACAGCTCGCGGGCCTCGTGGATATCCTGGGCCGTGCGGGGAAAGGACACCGCAACGTAGTCGGCGCGCATCTCCGCCGCCACCTTGATGTCGGCGCGGTCCTTGTCGGTGATCGCCTTGGCGGACAACCCGCCGCCTTGGCGGTTGATGCCCTTGTTGTTGGACAACACCCCGCCGACCACTACCCGGCAATCAATCTCCGCGCCGCGTACTTCCTCGACCCAGAGCACGATCTGGCCGTCATCCAGCAGCAGGGTATCCCCGCGGCTCACGTCCTCGGGAAGCTGCTTGTAGGCCAGGCCGACCCTTTCGACGGTGCCGTCATTGGTACCGAGGCGGGCATCGAGAATGAAGCGGGAGCCCTCTTCCAGATCCACCTTGCCGTCCTTGAACCGGTCGATACGGATCTTGGGACCCTGCAGATCCGCGAACACGCCCACCTGGCGACCGTGGGCGCGGGCGCGGTTGCGCACCGTTTCCGAACGCTTGATGTGCTCTTCCGGACTACCGTGGGAAAAGTTGACCCGTACCACGTCCACCCCGGCCTGAATCACCTCATCCAACACCTTGGCGTCGTCGGTGGCCGGCCCTAGGGTGGCGACAATCTTGGTTCGTCTCAGCATGACTGCGTATCTTCTTTAGCAGGAGCGACTTCAGTCGCGATGACGTTCAATGGGCGCGCATATCCGATCGCGGCCGAAGCCCTCCCTTCCGGGCCACTATGCCTTTGCCCGCTCCTCGAGGATCGCCACGGCGGGCAGCTTCTTGCCCTCGAGGAACTCCAGGAACGCGCCGCCGCCGGTGGAAATGTACGAGACCCGATCGGCGATGCCGTACTTGTCCACGGCGGCCAGGGTATCGCCGCCGCCGGCGATGGAGAACGCCGCGCTGTCGGCGATGGCCAGGCCCATGGCCTTGGTGCCCTCGCCGAACTGGTCGAATTCGAACACGCCCACCGGTCCGTTCCATACGATGGTGCCGGCATTCTTGAGCATGTCGGCGTAACGGGACGCGGTCTCCGGACCCACGTCGAAAATCATGTCGTCGTCGGCCACCTCATCCACCTTCTTGGTGGTGGCGGCGGCGGTTTCGGAGAACTCCTTGCCCACGATCACGTCCACAGGCACGGGGATTTCGCCACCCTTGGCCTTGGCGGCCTCCATCAGGCGCTTGGCCTCGTCCACCAGATCGGCCTCGTACAGGGACTTGCCCACATTGTGGCCGCAGGCGGCGATGAAGGTGTTGGCGATGCCGCCGCCCACGATGAGCTGGTCGACGACGGTGGAGAGGGACTCCAGCACCGTCAGTTTGGTGGACACCTTGGAGCCGCCCACGATCGCCACCATGGGCCGTTTGGGATTGTCCAGGGCCTTGCCCAGGGCGTCGAGCTCGGCGGCCAGCAGCGGACCGGCGCACGCCACCGGCGCGTACTGGGCCACGCCGTGGGTGGAGGCCTGGGCCCGGTGGGCGGTGCCGAAGGCGTCCATGACATAAACGTCGCACAGGGCGGCGTACTTCTTGGACAACGCCTCGTCGTTCTTCTTCTCGCCCTTGTTGAACCGCACGTTCTCCAGCAGCACCACCTCGCCGTCGGCGATCTCCGGGGCACTATCCAGGTAATCCTTGATGACCCGCACCGGCTTGCCCAGCAACTCGCCCAGATGATCGGCCACCGGCTTGAGGGATGCGGCCTCGTCGTAGGCGCCTTCCTCGGGGCGGCCGAGATGGGACATCAGCATGACCTTGGCGCCGGCCTTCATGGCATGTTCGATGGTGGGCATGCTGGCCCGGATGCGCTTGTCGCTGGTCACCTTGCCGTCCTTGACCGGGACATTGAGATCCTCGCGGATCAGGACACGCTTACCGGCCAGATCCAAGTCGGTCATCTTCAGTACGGACATGATCTGCTCCTCAAACTAAAGCTCAATGCGGGAAAACGATTGGCCAAACGCGCTCGCGGCCGCTTGGCGAATGGTTCTCTTCCTGGGCAAGAATAAGGAGGGGGCGAACATCGCCCCCTCCCGTCAGCTCCGTCGCTCAGCCGGCGACGTGGCACACCATGCGCAGCATGTTGCAGGTATAGCCGTACTCGTTGTCGTACCAGGAGACGATCTTCACAAACGTGTCGTCCAGGGCGATGCCGGCGCCGGCATCGAAGATCGACGGCGTGCTCTGGCCCCGGAAGTCGGTGGAGACCACCTTGTCCTCGGTGTAACCCAGCACCCCCTTGAGCTCGCCCTCGGCAGCGGCCTTCATGGCCTTGCAGATATCGTCATAGCTGGCCCCCTTGACGAGCTCGGCGGTCAGGTCGACCACGGATACGTCGGAGGTGGGCACGCGGAAGGCCATGCCGGTGAGCTTGCCGTTCAGCTCGGGCAGCACCTTGCCCACCGCCTTGGCGGCGCCGGTGGAGGACGGGATGATGTTCTCCAGGATACCGCGGCCGCCCCGCCAGTCCTTCATGGACGGGCCGTCGACGGTCTTCTGGGTGGCGGTGGCGGCGTGCACGGTGGACATCAGGCCGCGCTTGATACCCCAGTTGTCGTTGAGCACCTTGGCGACCGGAGCCAGGCAGTTGGTGGTGCAGGACGCGGCGGACACGATCTTCTGGCCGCTGTAGGTCTCGTGGTTGACGCCGTACACGAACATCGGAGTAGCGTCCTTGGAGGGGGCGCTCTGCACCACCTTGCCGGCACCGGCGTCGATGTGCTTCTGGCAGGTCTCTTCGGTCAGGAACAGGCCGGTGGATTCGATGACGATGTCGGCACCGACTTCGTTCCACTTCAGGTTGGACGGATCGCGCTCGGCGGTGAGGCGGATCTTCTTGCCGTTGACGATCAGCGTGCTGCCGTCCACCGAGATGTCGCCCTGGAAGCGGCCGTGCACGGAATCGTAGCGCAGCATGTACGCCAGGTACTCGGGGTCCAGCAGGTCGTTGATGCCGACGACCTCGATGTCGCTGCTGAAATCGCGGGCCACGGCGCGGAACGCCATGCGGCCGATGCGGCCGAAGCCATTGATACCGACTTTAATTGCCATCTCTCTCTCCGTAGCTTTAATTGTGCCTTCAGGAAATTCACCGCTCGGCGCGACGCTGGGCGGCCGAATTCGCTATCGGGTCAAAGCACGCTCTTGACGGCCTTGACCACGTTGTCCACGGTGAAACCGAATTCCTTGAACAGCTCGCCGGCGGGGGCCGATTCGCCGAAGCGGTCGATGCCCACCACGGCGCCTTCCAGGCCCACGTACTTGCGCCAGTAGTCGGTGACGCCGGCTTCCACGGCCACCCGGGCCGCGCCCTTGGGCAGCACCGACTCACGGTAGGCGGCATCCTGGGCGTCGAACATGTCGGCGGACGGCATGGAGACCACCCGCACCTTGTTGCCCTGGGCGTTCAACTGCTCGGCCGCACCCACCGCCAGCGCCACCTCGGAGCCGGTCGCCAGAATCACGGCCTCGGGCGCGCCGTCGCAGTCCTGCAGGACGTAACCGCCGCGGGCGATGGCTTCGATCTGGTCGGCGCTGCGTTCCTGATGGGGCAGGTTCTGGCGCGAGAAGATCAGGCAGCTGGGGCCGTCGGCACGCTCGATGGCCCGCTTCCAGGCCACTGCCGATTCCACCGCGTCGCAGGGACGCCACACCGACATGTTGGGAATCATGCGCAGGGTCGCGGTCTGCTCGATGGGCTGGTGGGTGGGGCCGTCTTCGCCCAGACCGATGGAGTCGTGGGTATAGACGAAGATGCTGGGCACCTTCATCAGCGCCGCCATGCGCAGGGCGTTGCGGGCATACTCGGAGAACATCAGGAAGGTGGCGCCGTAGGGAATGAAGCCGCCATGGAGCGCGATGCCGTTCATGATCGCCGACATGCCGAACTCGCGCACACCGTAGTAGATGTAGTTGCCGTCCGAGACGGTATTGCTCACGCCCTTGGAGTCGGACCAGATGGTCAGGTTGGAACCGGCCAGGTCGGCGGAGCCGCCCAGGAACTCGGGCAGCAGCGGGCCGTAGCCGTTCAGCGTGTTCTGGGAGGCCTTACGCGAGGCTATGGTCTCGCCCTTCTCGTTCACCTTGGCGATGAACTCGCCGGCCTTCTGGGCCCAATCGGCGGGCAGTTCGCGGGCCATGCGGCGTTCGAACTCGGCGGCCAGGTCCGGGAAGGCAGCCTTGTAGGCGGCGAACTTCTCGTTCCAGCTCTGCTCGGCGTTGGCGCCCTTGTCGCGGCCGTTCCAGCCGGCATAGATTTCGTCCGGGATGACGAACGGATCATGGGTCCAGCCCAGGTTCTCGCGGGTGGCCTTGATCTCGTCGTCGCCCAGGGGGGCGCCGTGGCAGTCGTGGCTGCCGCACAGGTTGGGGGCACCGTAGCCGATCACGGTCTTGCAGCAGATCATGGTGGGCTTGTCGTTGACGGACTTGGCTTCGTGGATGGCCTTGGAAACCGCGTCGGCGTCGTGTCCGTCCACCCCGCGCACCACATGCCAGCCATAGGCCTCGAAGCGCTTCGGCGTGTCGTCCGTGAACCAGCCTTCCACATGCCCGTCGATGGAGATGCCGTTGTCGTCGTAGAAGCAGATCAGCTTGCCCAGACCCAGGGTGCCGGCCAGCGAGCAGGCCTCATGGGAAATGCCTTCCATCAGGCAGCCGTCGCCCAGGAACACGTAGGTGTAGTGGTCCACGATGTGGTGGCCGTCGCGGTTGAACTGCCCAGCCAGCACCTTTTCGGCGATGGCCATACCCACGGCGTTGGTGATGCCCTGGCCCAGGGGGCCGGTGGTGGTTTCCACGCCGGGCGCATAGCCGTACTCCGGGTGCCCGGGGGTCCTGGAATGCAGCTGCCGGAAGTTCTTGATCTCCTCCATGGGCAGGTCGTAGCCCGTGAGATGCAGCAGGGAGTAGATCAGCATGGAGCCGTGGCCGTTGGACAACACGAACCGGTCACGATCCGCCCAGTGGGGATTGGCCGGGTTGTGCTTGAGGAAATCATTCCACAGCACCTCGGCGATATCCGCCATTCCCATGGGGGCGCCCGGGTGGCCGGACTTAGCTTTCTGGACGGCATCCATGCTCAAGGCTCGGATGGCATTGGCTAACTCTCTGCGCGAGGGCATCGGTCTCTCCTAAAGTTTGATTGCTCAATTCTTCTGTTGCCGCGGCAGGACATACCGTGGCGGCGCCCAATCCGGGTGTGGGCTGGACCCGGCGGCGTGGCCTGCGCGCTGTTCCCTCGGCGCCGGGGAACTCGCCTTGCACGGGCCGTCTATGACGAAAAGCCTCAAGCGGCGCGGCACATCACCACCCTGAGGCTTTGGTATCAGGTATCCGGTGCGGACCGAGGCACGCGCAGCGGCCTGTCCGACGTTGTATTCCGAGGCGTTCCGACTCCCCCCGGCTGCATCGAGCGCGATATTTTCACCCAGATACCCGGTCGGGGCAATAGCGGGCCCCGTCAAGGGCGCCGGCAGCGGCGCCGACCGGCCCCGCGGCGCATGCCGCTCAAGCCGCAGCTAAACACCATTTATCAATTGGTTGCGCAGAAAGGCGCGATCAGGGGCGGCGTCCCGGCCAGGGCACGACATCCGCCGTTTGGGCGGTGGAGGTGCGCACGCGACTTTCCAGCTGCCGCAGCGCCTTGAAGAATTCGGTCTGCAGATGGCGCAGGGTTTCCCTGGCCTTGTCGCGGTACAGCACGGCCTGGTAGGGAACCGGCTCCTCCAGGGTCTGCCGGTCCTGGGGTCGGAAATTCTGCCAGGACAGCTCGATCACGGACCTCGCTTCCCGGTCGACGAATATGATCTCTTCGGCGTCCAGGACCGCCATGTACTGGATCGACCGGATCGGCACGAACAGGCAGTCGCCGCCGCTGTGCTTGAGCAGAAGGTACGCGAGGTTGTAGATGGCGGCCGGCAGCCGATGGGGCTCGCGCCCGATCTCATCGGGCCGGTAGAAGCGTTCCTCGGTCGCCATGGCGCGTGGGCGGTCTCCCCGGGGCGCGGCCGTCACGCCCCGGCGAGTTCCTCCTTCCATTTGATGGAGCAGCCCATGCTGGGAGTCTGATCCTGCGGGCCCTGCCCGGTGTTCGCCACCTGCACCATGGCTTCGAACAGCTCCCGGCGGGCGTCCTGGGGTGCGGCCTCCTTGCGGCTGGCGTCGAGCCGCCCCCGGTACTGCAGTTCCAGATCGGCGTTGTACCCGAAGAAATCCGGGGTGCAGACGGCGCCGTAGGCCTGCGCCACCTGCTGGCTGGCATCCAGCAGGTACGGAAACGGGAAGTCGTACTCCTGCGCCACCTTCTTCATGTTCTCCGGCGCGTCCTCGGGGTAATCGGTGGGATCATTGGACATGATGGCCACGCTGCGCACCCCGTGCGCCAGCAGCTCCCGGGTGTCGCGCACCAGCCGGTCACGAATCGCTTTTACGTAGGGACAGTGATTGCAGATGAACATGACCAGCAGCCCCTTGTCCCCCTTGCAGTCATCCAGGGTCCAGATCCTGCCGTCCACGTCCGGCAACGCGAACTGCGGCGCCGGACGGCCGAAATCACAGATTGGCGTCTGAAGGCTGACCATCGCACCCTCCTGTCGAAGCGGTTCCCAGGGGCGGCCCGGACTGCCGGGCCATGAACAGAATATCAGATGCTTGGCCGCGGGTGTCACCGCCCTCCCCCATTCCCACGCACAGAGCGAGGCTTCCCGGCGCCCACGGCGTATGACGGGGTGCCGACGTGGACATCTGCACGCATCCGGGTACACTTAAGCGCTTTGACTTTCTACGTCATTTCCATCACGAGGCGCCTGATGGCCACCAAACACCTGTTCACCTCGGAGTCGGTCTCCGAAGGTCATCCCGACAAAGTTGCCGACCAGATCTCCGATGCCGTCCTGGACGCCATTCTGGAGCAGGATGCCGGCGCCCGCGTCGCCTGCGAGACCATGATCAAGACCGGCATGGTCTGCCTGGCCGGCGAGATCACCACCAATGCCTGGGTGGACTACGAAGAGGTGGTCCGACGCACGGTGCGCCACATCGGCTATCACGGCTCAGACATGGGGTTCGACTGGGAAACCTGTGCGGTACTGAACGCGGTCGGCAAGCAGTCTCCGGATATCGCCCAGGGCGTGGACCGGGAAGAGGCCCTGGACCAGGGTGCCGGCGACCAGGGCATGATGTTCGGCTACGCCACCAACGAAACCGACGTGCTGATGCCCGCCCCCATCACCTTCGCCCACCGGCTGGTGCAGCGCCAGTCCGAGGTACGCAAGAGCGGAGCGCTGTCCTGGCTGCGGCCGGACGCCAAGAGCCAGGTGACTTTTCACTACAGCGAGGGCAAGCCGAGCGGCATCGAAGCGGTGGTGCTGTCCACCCAACATGCACCGGACATCAGTCAGGAGACCCTGCGCGAAGCGGTGATGGACGAGATCATTCTGCCGGTGCTGCCGTCGGAGTGGATCACCAAGGAGACCCGTTTCTACATCAACCCCACCGGCCGTTTCGTGATCGGGGGACCGGTGGGCGACTGCGGCCTCACCGGCCGCAAGATCATCGTGGACACCTACGGCGGCATGGCCCGCCACGGCGGCGGCGCCTTCTCCGGCAAGGACCCGACCAAGGTGGACCGCTCAGCCGCCTACGCCGCCCGCTATGTGGCCAAGAACATCGTCGCCGCCGGCTTGGCCGAGCGCTGCGAGATCCAGGTTTCCTATGCCATCGGAGTCGCCGACCCGACATCCATCATGGTGGACACCTTCGGGACCGGAAAACTGGGCGAAGAGAGGCTGGTGGAACTGGTGCGCGAACACTTCGACCTGCGCCCGCGAGGCATTACCCAGATGCTGGATCTGCTGCGCCCGATCTATTCGTTGACGGCCAGCTACGGGCACTTCGGGCGTCAGGAGCCGGAGTTCACCTGGGAACGCACCGACAAGGCCGAGGTCCTGCGGGAAGCAGCCGGCATCTGAACCGGCTCCGGAAACCGGATCAGGCCAAAAACAAACAACGGGGCGTCCTCCGTGGCGTCCTGCGAGGGAGAAGCATTATGAGCACGCAAGCCGTGGAAAACCCTGGCGTGGACTACAAGGTCGCCGACATCGGTCTGGCGGACTGGGGTCGCAAGGAGATCGCCATCGCCGAGACGGAGATGCCCGGTCTGATGGCCCTGCGCGAGGAGTACGGCGCCAGCCAGCCGCTGAAGGGCGCGCGCGTCGCCGGCTGCCTGCACATGACCATCCAGACCGCGGTGCTGATCGAGACCTTGACCGCCCTGGGCGCCGAGGTGCGCTGGTCGTCGTGCAACATCTTCTCCACCCAGGACCACGCCGCCTCGGCCATCGCCGCCGCCGGCGTGCCGGTGTTCGCTTGGAAGGGCGAGACCGAGGAGGAGTACTGGTGGTGCGTGGAGCAGACCATCCACGGCCCCGACGGCTGGCAGCCCAACATGCTGCTGGACGACGGCGGCGATCTCACCCAGGTGATGCACGAGAAGTACCCCGAGATTCTCGAGGGGGTGCGCGGGCTGTCCGAGGAGACCACCACCGGCGTGCACCGCCTGTACGA
>Ga0307441_1000366_pt1 | contig 16713 bp, 18 predicted proteins | sample SalMarWE160420MG_FD_202149 | JGI IMG/M metagenome (GOLD analysis project Ga0307441, IMG submission 202149) | Salt marsh sediment microbial communities from the Plum Island Ecosystem LTER, Massachusetts, United States - WE1604-20 | ecosystem: Environmental > Aquatic > Marine > Intertidal zone >... | reverse complement strand
AGTCCCGACGGCTCGGGGTCGTAGCCACAATTCATGGCCACGCCGCCCAGCGCGAGATGGACGAGGTCGCTGCCCGGATAGTCGGCCCACGGGCCGTCGTCTCCGAACGGCGATATCCGGCAGTAGATCAGCCCCGGCGCGTCGGCACGCAGTGCCTCCTGGTCGAGGCCACGGGTACGCATGTAGTCCAGCGATCGGGTGTGGACGAAGACGTCGGCGTGGGAGACCAGGTCCCGCAGTCGTGCCTGATCTGTCGTCTCGTCGAGATCCAAGACCACGCTTCGCTTGCCGATGTTGGAGTGCCAAAAGTGAAGGCTCTGTTCGGGATTCTCGACGTCATCTTTGAAGGGCCCGTAGGTCCGGGTGATCTCGCCGGCCGGCGGCTCGACCTTGATCACGTCCGCGCCGAGGCCGGCGAGCAGTTTGCCCACATATTCGCCGGTCTCATCGGCCAGTTCTACGACGGTGACACCGGCAAGAAACCCCTCGCTGCCGGATTGGGGGCCTTCGCTCACTTCCAGCCCGATCGCGGGAAGCGGAACAGCTCCCGGGCGTTGTCCTCCGCGATCTTCCGTGCGTCACCGTCGGACACCGAAGCGAGCACCTCGCAGGCACGCTTACGCGAATTCGGCCAACTCGAATCGGAGTGCGGATAATCCACTTCGAGCAGCAGCCGATCTACCCCGATCGCGTCGCGATTCTCGAGACCGAACTCGTCATCGATGAAGCAGCCGTAGAAGTGCTTCTTGAACAGATCCGACGGCCGGGTTTCCTTGTCGATCTTCTGATACCACCGATGCCGCTCCCACACGTAGTCCGTGCGCTCGAGGATGTAGGGAATCCAGCCGATGCCGCCCTCGGCCAGCGAGATCTTGAGATTGGGATGGCGCTGCAACGCGCCGGAGAGCAGTAGGTCGACGGTGGTCCACATCAGGTTGGTGCCGAAGAGCGTGATCGCCACCGCGAACGGGATGTCCTCCTGCTCGCCGTGCTGGTCATACTGATCTTGATCATCGGTGGTGACCCCACTCGCGCCGAAGCTGTAACCCGGCAAGTACGTCGAGGTGCCAAAGTGCATGCTCAACGGCATGTCGGCCGCCTCCGCGGCACTCCACAGCGGGTCCCAGTATCGCGAGTGCAGGGATGGCATGCCCAGCGGGACTGGGCTTTCCGGAAAGCTGATGGTTCTGGCGCCCTTTGCCGCCGTCCGTTCCACCTCGGCCACCGCCAGATCGACGTCCCAGGTCGGCACCATGGCAACCGGGATGTAGCGGTCCGGCGCTGAAGCGCACCATTCATCGACAGAGAAGTCATTCCAGGCGCGCACGCATTCGAGTGCCAGCGCCTTGTCCTTGGCCTTGTGGAAGGTCGAACCGGAGAAGCCGGCGAACGAGGGGAAGCACAGCGCCGCCTGCACCCCATCCAGATCCATGTCTTTGGCTCGTTCCACCGGGTCGTAACAGCCCGGGATCATGTCCTGGAATCTCATGGGCTCGAGCCCGTATTCCTCGTATGGCTTGCCCGCCACCGCGTTCAAGCCGACCTGCGCGTGCAATTCGCCTTCGTACGCCCATAGGTGGTGCCCCTGCTCGTCCTCGACGATCCGCGGCCCGTCCTCCAGGTATTTCGACGGCAGGCGATCCTGCCATACCCGGGGGTGCTCGATGAGGTGATCGTCCACCGACACGATTTGCACATCGTCTTGTAAAGGCACCGCATGTTCCTCTGTGGTAGACAAGCAGACGCATTCTGTATTCGTGTTTACCACCGGCTCGTGACCCCTGTCAACGGCACTGAAGGCATCACGAAACGTGGCGCACGCGTCCCCGGGGCCCATATAGAGGCCGCCCGGACGTAGGTGCCCCTTGGCAAGACCGTGGCGGAGCCGCGCCCCGGAAGCCGAACACTCGCCGCGCCCGTTGAGTTCGACGTCGAAGGCTGGACGGGATAACTTAGCGACGTGAACCATTGGACCGCCGCGGACCTGCCGTCATTCGGTGGACGCGCTGTGATCATCACCGGCGCCAACAGCGGACTGGGCGCTGTAACCGTCCGCGAGTTGGCCCGTGTAGGCGCCAAAGTCATCATGGCGGTGCGGAATACGACCAAGGGCGAGGCCGCCGCACGGGAGATGACCGGAGATATCGAGGTGCGCGACCTCGACCTGCAGGATCTGTCGTCGGTCCGGAGGTTCGCCGACGGAGTGGAGAAGGCCGACGTCCTGATCAACAATGCGGGCATCATGGCCGTCCCCTACGGACTGACGGTCGATGGCTTCGAGAGGCACATCGCGACCAACCATTTCGGTCATTTCGCGCTGACCAACCTGCTGCTGCCCAAGTTGACCGACCGCGTGGTCACGGTGTCGTCGATGACACACTGGCGCGGGGGCATCGACCTCGACGACCTCGAGTGGACAAGGCGGCGGTACGCCGCCTACCTTGCCTACGGTCAATCGAAGCTGGCCAACCTGCTGTTCACCGCTGAGTTGCAGCGTCGACTCCACGCCGCCGGTTCAACGCTTCGCTCGGTGGCAGCCCACCCCGGCTACTCGAATACCGGCCTGGTGCATACGTCCGGGCGACAGCTGGGTGATGTGCTAGCTGCGGCCACGAAGATCTTTGCCACCAGCGCTGACTACGGCGCGCGGCAGACCCTGTACGCGGTGTCGCAGGACATCCCGGGCGACACCTTCGTCGGTCCGAGGTTCGGCACCTTTGGCCGCACCCAGCCGGTCGGCCGGAGTCGTGCGGCCCGGAACCGGACTACGGCCGCCAGGCTCTGGGACCTATCCGAGCAACGCACGGGCACAAAGTTTCCGCTATGAGCCGTCGCAACGCTGCCCGGGTTCGACCGAGAACGAAATAACGTGTGGCTTTTCAAGGCGGGATGCGCTGCGCGACACGGCAGGACAGGCCACGTTCAACTGCCCTCGTCGCGCTCGTATCGCCACGGCCCGTCGTAAGGCATATACAGCCGATGACGCGCACCGGCCCGAGTGGAATCGCCGGCGTCGTATCCCTCGTCGCCTCGCCAGAGACAGATGTAGCCGGTTTCGTCGCGTGTCACATAGCTGTCGTAGTGCTCAATCGGGGCGACTTCTATCGCAGCCGTCGCCGCGGCGACGCTGCGGTGGCGCGACAGCTGATGCAGCGTTACCCATGTCGGAGGGAGCAGTGTCAGTCGGCCGAGGCCGTGTTCGGCGAGCGTGGCCGCCGGGGCCAGCCAGCGGTGCTCGATGATCTCGCCACCGTCGACGACGACGTCGGCGCCCGAAACCGTTCCGAACAAGATCCAGGTGATGTATCGCTTCGACGCATCGGGACTCGGCGCCCACCGCGACATCACCGACAGCGAGTCCGCGTCGAGGTCGAGCCCGGCCTCTTCGCGGGCTTCCCGGGCCGCCGCGCGACGGGCGGCGGCAATGCTGGTCGCGGGATCGTTCCCGGCGTCTGCCGGATCCACCTGCCCACCGGGAAAAACCCAGGCACCTGCGGCAAACGATGTGGTGCTCGCGCGGCGCAGCATGAGCACCTCGAAACCGTCAGCGCCGTCGCGGGCCACCACGGCGGTGGCAGCCGGAATCTCCGGGCGATCAGCCTTATCGCCGGCGGGCTGGTCGAGCGCTGCGATGTCGTCATCGGTCATTTCTTGGATGCTCCGATCGGTGGCCGGTATGCCCGACGGTCGATTCGCATTCAATCGCATTGTCTAGCTACCACATCACCCCAAGCATCCAGTCGACGTGAAGGGTTCGTCTGCGCAGCCGTCTGAACGATCACCACGCGGTAGCTGCGAATCATCGGCGTTGTCCTTGCACATATCTGTGTGGTTACGACAGCACGGGTCGTCGGCCGAGCTTAACGCGCCTAAAGCAAGCGGGAAGATTTGGCTTCTCGCCGCGGGTGTACGCGTAGCCTGGCTAACTGTGACAACTTGTTTAGTCTGCAAAGAAAACCCGGGTCGGTCTGGCCATGGCTGCGACGGGACCTCCTCGTTTCGTCTGATCAGCGTGAATCGTGCCGGGCGACGCGAAGCCGCGTTTCAGTCGGCACATCTGCATCGGCGGCTCAATCGCAACCGCTGCCGATGTGACCGTGTCCAACCGGCGGACTTGCAAAGGGAAGATCACCACCTAGTCCTGTTCCACCGACCGCCGCCCCGGACGGCTCATCTGGCCTACCCGTTTCGCATGAGAAGCAGTTGGCGGTCCATGGCATACGCATCCGTCGGCGCGGAGAACGAAGGCTGATCCGATGTACGTGACGAGGCTTGTTCGCAGCAGCTTTCAGACCGCAGCAGACGTCGTGGTCGACGGCGTGTTGCCGGTGGTCCTCACTTCTGAGCGCTATGTGGTCGGACTGATTCGACAACACCTCGCGCAACTCGATGATGCGACAAGCGCCTCGGCGACCGTCTCTCCGCGCGCCGAGGCGACTGCGCTCGCGTCCCCGACTGATGTCCTTCAGTCGTTGCTCGACAGGGCGATTTACAACTCGCCCGACGATAGCCTCGACGATCTCCACCAGTCGCTCTGCTCGAGGCGATGTTGCCCGATGAAGCACGCATCCTGTCGGCGCTGTCGGATGGGTCGACCTATCCCGTTGTGAACGTCGCAGAACCTAGCGCGAACGCCAGCTCCGTGATCGCGCTGGAAAACGCATCAACTGTAGGCCGCGTGGCGGGGGTGTCCCTGCCGGATCACACACCGTTGTACCTCGCCCGGATGGTGCAGTTGGGCTTGGTTGTCATAGGGCCTGAGGGCCCGGCCTCGATGGACAGCGACTACGAGATGTTGTTCGCCGATGAAGCGGTGAGCCTCGCGCAGGCCAAAGCCCGGCGCGGAATACGTCCAGCTCGGGTGGTCAAACGAACAGTGCGGATTAGCGCGCTGGGCCGGCAGGTATGGGACGCGGCGAAGTGAGAATCTACCTCGAGTTCGGCGCCATCTTCACCCACCCGTTGTGGGTATACATCTCGATCCCGCTCGGCGCCGCCCTCATCGGCTGGGCGACAAAGATTCTCGCTCTCAAAATGATGTTCTATCCGATCGAGTTCAAGGGCATCAAACCTTATCTCGGCTGGCAGGGCCAGATTCCCAGACTGGCACCGAAGATGGCAGTACAGATGGTCGACTCGTTGACGTCCGAAATCATCGCTCCACAAGAGATTTTCGATCAGCTAGATCCTGACGAAATGGTCAAGGAACTTCAAGAACCCTTAGGGGCGGCCACCGCAGAGATCGTCAATGCGATGATGATGTCGCTTCAGCCCCAGCTTTGGCGTGCCACACCGGACCAGGTCAAGGACCTGGTCATCAAAGGGGTCGAAACCCGTATGCCGGCGGCCTCGCGCGGCATGTTCGAGCAGTTCCGGGACCAACTCGGCCAGTTCTTCGACGTGAAGCATATGGTCGTCACAAAGCTGGTCGGCGACAAGAAGAAGCTCGTCGAACTCTTCGACGGCATGGGCAAGACCTCGTTCAGATTCTTCGCCAGGGCCGGACTGGTATTCGGGTTCATCATCGGCCTTATCCAGGCCCTGGCGTTCGGCCTCACCGGATGGGCCTGGACGTTGCCCGCGTTCGGGTTGCTAACAGGTGGCCTCACCCGCGCGGCGCTCGGGTTTTTGGTCGGATTGGGCCAGGAGTACCTGATCCTGGCGCTGATCGGCGGCTGAGCATCATCATCGATCAACGGTGAGGATCGCGGCACCCGCGAATGAGCCGGTGGCGTTCGACCAGACGGCCACTTCGGCTCCGGGCACCTGACGTTCACCGCACTCACCACGAAGTTGTCTGACCGATTCGATGCAGAAGTTGGCCCCGTGGCGACGGCCGACATTGCAGGCGCCGCCGTCTGTGTTGGTCGGGAGTGACCCGCCGGGTCCGGTGTGGCCGTCGTTGATGAACTGTGGCGCCTCCCCCCGACCACAGAAGCCAAGAGCGTCAAGCCATTCGAACGTGATGATTGAGAATCCGTCGTACAGCCCCGCGCAGTCGACATCGGCGGGCCGCAGATCAGTCCGGGACCACAGGGTCTCACTGCAGTGACCGACTGCGTTCGACGTGAAGTCGTCAAGCAGTGCCATGTCGATGTCGGCGACCGCCGACATCGCCCATGAATCGACCAAGACGGCGGGCTTACGGCATTCCCTGGCGCGCTCGGGAGTGGTGAATATGACCGCGGATGCGGAATCAACGGGGTAGTCGCAATCGAGGAGTCTTACCGGTTTACTGACATAGCGGGACGCCAGGTACTCATCTACATCGAGCGGGTCACGAAATAGCGCTTCGGGGTTTCGCATCGCGTGACTGCGCTGCACGACAGCGTGCCGCGCGAAATCCTCTTCCTTGGCGCCAAATTCGCTCATATATCGCTGCATCTGGAGGCCGCCGATGAACGCCGCCGGCAGGCTGCCGCCGAACGGCGCTGTCCACTGCTGCTGGCCGCCGACGCGGGTGGGACCGTCCGCGGGCCCGCCCGCGGTGATCGCGGCGATCGGGTGGTCCCCCGCCCGCGGCTGACGGATGACACGCAAGGCCAGCGCGGCGTGGCACGAGCCGGAAGCGACTGCGTCCATGGCCATTACTGCGGTCTCGGCGAAAGACGGTCCGTACAGGCTCGAGGTGAAGAACCAATTCAGGGGCAAGATGCCGAGTAGGGATCCGATCGACATCGAAACACCGCCGGTAGTAGAGATCCCATCGACATCACCCTGTTTCAGACCCGCGTCGTCGAGGGCGGCGGTGACGGCCTGGGTCACGAGCTGATCGTCCGAGAACGGCAGCATACGGCCGGTTTCCGAATACCCGACGCCGGCGATCGCCACGCGATTCTGCATCATGGTCATCACCCGACGACCTCGAACAGCGGCAAGGTACAGCCCGGCGCGACTTCACGGAATGTCACTGCCAGCGGTTGTCCGATCCGCAGATGGTCACCGGTGCAGTCGACGAGATTTGTCGCGAAACGCAGCGGTTCCTGCTCGACGAGGTTGACAGTGGCGAAGATGTACGGCTGATGGGCAGCAAAGTATGGATCGTAAGCCTTGCGGGGTTCTGTCCAGGTGACGAGCGTGGCCTTGCCCGACACCCGCTCTGGCTTCAGGTTGGTGCTCAGACATGTTCGGCAGACTTCCTTGGGAGGATGCAGATACGTCGCGCATTCCTGGCACCGCAGGATTAGCAGTTCATGGCGATCCACGCCGCTCCAGAAGAATTCGCTCACGCTGTCGGGCTTGGGCATCGGCGGGTAGAGCACTTGATCACTCACGTTTTGAACACCCTCCTGTGGCATGGTCTCACTAAGGCGGCCACGGGTCGTCGGATTTTCAAATATATATAACTAAGTCCCGTTAGGGGAACTTCCCCCGGTTGATGACCGTGCCCTCAACGACGCACTTGGCCAGCGAGCTTGAGGTTTGGCGACTGACATCGTTTACGACACCGGAAGTGCGGGTGTGTAGCGGTCCCAGATGCCGTCTCTGCACACCATCGGTATGCCGTCGAGCGATTGGGCGACCCCTGGGCCAGAACACAGAGCCCCATAATCTCGCACCCCTACAAGGCCGGGAACCGGCACCCACGTCGCCGTTGTGGGGTTGCGGTACGTGGCGTAGCAGATGAAAGTATTTCCGTTCGCGTCGAGCCCGAATGGGTAGAGCCTGGAGGCTTGGCACGGCGCACCTTCGACCGCGCCGGTTCTCAGGTGTTCGACACAACTGGGTCCGTCACACGGGGCGGCAGAGGCCACCGTGGGTACCAGCGCGGAACCGGCCGTGAGCCCCGCAACCACCGCTCCGATCATTAGCCGGCATGCGAATCGCTGTGTCATTTCTCGTCCCCCTGTAGGAAGAGTGGTTGGGGCTGCGACGTTCAGCTAGCGCCGGGAGGAGACATGGGCGGCATCCATCGGGGCATCTCGCCTTTGTAATATCCCTTTGCGGTGCAGGTTGTTTCTCCTTTATCAGCGATGGCTTCACACAGCAGACTTCCGCGGGTCCAAATTCGGACGATCACCCACTTGTAGCGCACCGGCGATTGCCACGTGACGTGCAGCGTCGTGTCGACGCTGTGAGGGTCAGTCACTTCGGCGTTCATTCGCCACGGCAGCGCAACGTCCTGCAGGGCGACCTGCCCGGAGAGGTCGGCGTACTCGACGTTCACCGAAGTGACAGAGGGCGACTGTGCCAGTACCTCGTATGTCACGGAGTCCTCGGCGTGTGCGACACCAGGGCTGACCATCGCCGCGGAGAAGCCGATGATCAGCGCGATCACAACTCGTAAGCTGGCCATCACCGGATTGCTCCTCGGGGCTTCGGTTCGACACTCAGTATCAGGTTCTGGGGTCGCCGCACAATCGCGCTGGTTTCTTTCGCTCGATCACCGGCACTGTTCGCGTCGGCCCCTCCGAGGCGGGTAGCTCAGGTAACACAGGTAAGTCGGCTCCGGCGGCCGGTCGCCCTTCGCTGTCGGCCATGTCACCCACATTTCCACTTCCGGGCGTCGCGCAGGACGTCCCTGAACGGCTTTTCATTGTCGTAGCTCGGCTCGCGGGGCAGGCCGAGAACGCGTTCGCTGATGATGTTGCGCTGGATCTGGTTGCTGCCACCCGCGATTGCGAACTGTCGCCCATAGACATAGTTGTTGGCCGCCTTCTCGCCTGCCGAACCAGGACTGCGCCAGGCGATGGCATTGCGCCCGCCGATCTGCATGCCAGCGATGGCGCGGTCGGGCCCGCGGGTGCCAATCGAGAGCTTGATCAGTGCGGACGTGGCAGGGTTGGCCGCTCCGCGCATGAGACGAGCGGTGATGCGGCGCGTGAGGACTTCATGAACCCAGTCCTTCGTGCGCTGAGCTGCGATCATCGGGCCAGTCACGCAGCCGCGAGCAGTACCGCTGCCGGACACAACGCTGTTCAGCGTCAACTCGACGAGATCGGAAGCCTGCTTTGTACGGGACTGCGAGGTAGACGGGGACAGGTCGATGTGACCGGCTCCGCGTTCGAACATGAGCATCGAATTTGCGACCTTCCAGCCATCGTTCACCGACCCGATGACCATGTCGTCGCCGACCACGACGTCGTCGAGGAATTCTTCACAGAACTCCTCGCTGCCGTTGACCTGACGGACCGGACGCACGGTGACGCGCTCATCACGCAACGGCACCTTGAACCAGGTGAGCCCGCGATGTTTGGGCACATTCGGATCCGTGCGCGCCAAACAGATCCCGTAGTCGGCGTGGATTGCGCCAGAGGACCAGAGTTTCGTGCCCTGCAGGATCCACTTGTCGTCGGCGCGACGGGCCTGGGTGCGAATGCCGGCGAGGTCGGACCCCGCGTCTGGCTCGGACAACAACTGAACCCAGATGTCCTCACCGCGCAGCACGCGCGGAATCCACTCGCGCTTTTGCTCTTCGGTGGCATTGTGCAGCAGCGTCGGCAAGACGACCCGCATCGTGACGACCGAGGCGATACCGGCCGGCAGTGGCACGTCATAGCCGGCCGACTCGTCGACCCATATACGTTGATGGGCGTCGCTGAGCCCCTGACCGCCGTATTCAGTCGGGATGTTGATGCCTACATAACCCGCGTCGTACACCGTCTTTTGCAAGATTCGACCCGCGGCGACGTCCTCATCGGTCACCTCGGTCGGGATAGCTCCGTCGGATTCGGCTGTGCGTCGCGGAAGATTCGCCGACAGCCACTCCCGCATCGCAGCACGGTACTCGTCTAGTTGGTCGGCCTTGCTCACAGCGCACACACCTCGCAGATTCGCTCGTAGTGCCACGCCTTTTCGCACCATATGCTCGTCGTGGTCCGGATGCGCCGCATGTACAGATGAAGGTCGTGCTCCCACGTGAAGCCGATACCGCCGTGCACCTGTAGGCACTCCTGGGCAATCAGCGTGGCGTACTCGTCCACATACGCCGCGGCCATGGACGCGACTTCGGCGGCATCGCTGGCGCCGCGGTCGACAACTTGCGCGGCCTCGGCCGTGGCTGCCTTACAGCTCTCGAGGTAGAGCAACTGATCGGCCATGACGTGTTTGAGCGCTTGGAACGACCCGATCGGGCGGCCGAAAGCGATGCGGTCTTTCGAGTACTCAACCGTCATGGCGAACATCGCATCGAGTGCGCCTACAGTTTCCGCGCATGCCAGCACCACAGCGATCTGCAGCTGACGCTCCAGGTTTTCGGTCGCGTTGGTATCAGCCGCACCGAGGACGGCCGCGGCCGGCAAGCGGACGTCGTCGAAGCACACCTCCGCCATGCGCCGCGAAAGGTCGTAGCAACTCAGCGCTTCGATACCGACACCGGCGGTCCCGATGGGCACTATGACCTGAACCGGCTCGCCGTCACACCGGCCGGCCGCGAGCAAGTAGTCGGCGGACTGCGCCTCGGGGACGAAGCCGCGCAAGCCACGAAGCAGGACCTGTTCGCCATCCCGCGACACCTCGAGTTTCGCTCCCGCATCCCACTCGCCCGCGGCGTCGAACGGCGCCCATGTCGCAACGACCTCTGCGGCGGCGATCTTTGGCAGCAGATCTTCGCGCTGCGCGTCAGTGCCGAACTCCGCAATCGCAGCGCCCACAACGTTCATCGGGATGAACGGTCCCGGTTGGAGGTAGCGCCCTACCGAGTCGGCGATCGTGGTCAGGTCGGCGAGCGGGTGTTTGGTCATGCTGCCGCCACCGTATTTCTCGGCGATCATCATCGAGTACCACCCCAGGTCGGCTGTCCGGGACAGCCACGTTCTGTCGTAGCCCGTCGGATCGTCGTGCAGCTTTCGGACCGCGGAGACCGGCAGCTGTTCCTCGATGAACTGGGTGGTGGTCCGACGCAGCATCCGCTGCTCTTCGGTCAGGTCCTCGTCGTCCATCTGCGCCGTCCCTCTTGTCCCTCGTCGACGCCGCACGAGTCCGGCAGACCGCGGCGAAGTCACTTGCTCCACACGTCTGGCACGCTAAAGTCTATACCGCATAGATAATAGCCGTCCGGCGATCACTCATTCACGGACGGCGGCCCCGATATCGACCCCGGGCGCACACCTGAAGTTAACGGAATCGGAAAAGAGGGACGGCCATGGCCGACTACAAGTACCTGCTCGTCGAGCGACACGACGACGGGCGGGTGGTGCGAATCCTGCTCAACCGCCCAGAAACGCGAAACGCCCAGAACCGCGGCCTGCTGGTCGAGCTCAACGAGGCGTTCCTGGCGGCCGAGGCCGACGACAACGTACGGGTGATCATCCTCGGCGGAACCGGAAAGATGTTCTCCGCCGGTCACGACGTGGTGTCTCCCGAGGCGCAAGCGGAGTACCTGCCCGGGCCGAATCAGCACCCGTCGTGGAAGGTCAATGGCGGCACCCGCAAGGGCGCGGAAAGCCTGATGCTGCAGGAATGGCACTACTTCTTTCAGAACACGCTGCGGTGGCGCAACCTACGCAAGATCACCGTTGCCCAGGTTCACGGCAAGGTGTACTCCGCCGGACTCATGTTGATGTGGGCGTGTGATCTGATCGTGGCCGCCGATAACACCGAATTCGCCGACGTCGTCGGCACCCGGATGGGCATGTGCGGCATGGAGTATTTCGCCCACCCCTGGGAATTCGGCCCGCGCAAGACCAAGGAGTTGATGCTCACCGGCGACTCGATATCCGCGAATGACGCATTCGCCCTTGGCATGGTGGCGAAGGTCTTTCCCGCCGACCAGCTCGGCGACATGACGCTGGATTTCGCCCGGCGGGTCGCCGAAGTGCCGACGGTGGCAGCGCTGCTCGTCAAGGAATCGGTCAATCAAACCGTCGACAATATGGGCTTTCACAACTCGCTCAATGCCTGCTTCTCACTGCACGAGCTCAACCACGCGCACTGGGCACAGGTGCATGACGACGGAAACCCGATGGCCAAGCCCGAGGACGGCGTGCCCGAGTGGGGCAAGACGCCGCCCGTCATACGAGCCCAGCGCGACAAGGTCAGAGACTGAGCGGTGGCTGACGAGTTGCTCAGGGTCGCCGTCACCGGACCGACAGGAACTTTCGGATGCGGTCTCATCCCACTTCTCCAGGCAGATGACCGCATCGGCGACATCATCGGCCTCGCCCGAAGCCCCTTCGACCCCGCCCAGCACGGCTGGCTGAAGATGACCTACCGGCCCGGCGATGTGCGCAACCCAACCGCGTTGGCGGCGGCGTTCGACGGCGCCGACGTCGTTGTACACCTGGCCTTCGCGATCACCGGTTCGCCGAAGGATTCCACCACCTACGCCATCAACGTCGACGGCACTTTGAACACCTTCAAGGCAGCTGCAGCCGCAGGCGCGAAGCGCTTTGTGTTCGCCTCGACGATCTCGGCGATCGGGTTCGATCCCGATATGCCGTACGGGGTCACCGAGGAATGGGCGCCCAGGCCGATCAAATACTTCGACTACGCGCGCCAGAAAGCCAACCTCGAACGCGCTCTCACCGAACTTGAAGCCGACACCCCGGGCATTGACCTCTACGTGCTCCGGACGCCGGGCGTCATGGGTCCCCACCTCATCGGCCACAAGAGCAGCGGTGCCGGCTTGCGGCGGCTGCGAGGCTTCATCGACCGCAACCGCCGACTGCCGTTCCGGGTCCCAATGCCCGTGCCCCGCTTCGAAACTCAGGCCATTCACGAGGAGGACGTCGGCTCGGCCTTCGTCCAGTGCATCGTCGGCGCCGGCGCCCCCGGCGTGTATCACATCTGCAGTGAAGGCGTGATCAGCAGCGAGGACATCGCCCGCATTTTCGGTTTTCGCCCGTTGCCGTTCGGAAGAGATCTGCTCTATCGGGCGATGAGCCGGGTCGCCGCCGCCACCCGATTCCGGTCGGTCCCCGATTTCGCGGCCGTCGCTGAGCTGTACAGCGTGCCGCTCATCATGGATTCCACCAAGGCAAAACAACAACTCGGATGGACACCCAAATGGACTGTCGTCGACACCTACCTCGACACCCTGGTAGACAAACCAGATACCGCGAGCACCGGTAGTTGGGCCGCCCGCAATGCTTGACCGGAGCGGCGGCGGCCGCCTTGAAGGACGAGTTGCGTTGGTGACGGGAGCCGCGCGCGGTCAAGGCCGCTCGCACGCGATCGCCTTGGCCGCCCTCGGCGCGACAGTCGTCGCGCTGGACGTACCGGCCGCGATGAGCAGCATCCGATACCCGCTCGCCAGCCGCGACGATCTCGCGCAGACATGCGCACTGGTCGCCGAGGCCGGCGGGGTATGCATGCCGGTGGAGGCCGATGTGCGCGACGCCGCCGCCGTCAATGCTGCGGTGCAAACCGCAGTGGCCGATCTGGGAAAACTCGACGTGCTCGTCGCCAACGCCGGAATCGTCTCGCCACTGGCCAAGCTCTGGGAGACCACGGACACCATGTGGGCCGAACTGGTGGGTACTAATCTCACCGGCGTCTTCCACTGCCTGCGCGCCGCCGTAGAACCCATGCGCCAGGCGGGTTTCGGCCGTATCGTCGTCACGTCGTCGATGGGCGGACGCATGGGCCTCCCTGACGTCGGTGCGTACAACGCCACCAAGTGGGGCGTTATCGGCATGGCCAAGTCGCTCGCTCTCGAGGTGGCGAAGGAGGGCATCACCGTCAACGTGGTGTGTCCATGCACGGTAGCCACCCCGATGGCGATACCGATGGGCAAGGTTCCCGACGAGGCGATCGTGGCGCGCGCTACCCGGGTCAATCCGATTCCCGAACCGTGGCTCGAGGCCGAGGACGTCACGCGAGCCGTGGTGCACCTTGTCACCGACCCGGGCGTGCTGACCGGCGTGGTCATGGAGATCGGCCTTGGCGCCAGCGCGCGGCTCCATTGAGCAGCGTGGGGACGCGAGTGTTGAGGAAAGCTCTTCCGTTGCCGGGACAGAAGATTCGCACCGGGCGGTCCCGGCGGCGCCCCACCTCGTACGGTCTACTCGAGGTGCGCAGCAGCGGTCCGATCTCGAGCCTCGACGGCAGATACCCCATCCGATGAGTGCTCTTGCGCTGGGTTTTATCGGTCTTGGCAATCTGGGCGCGCCCATGGCCAGGCGGTTGGCCAGCTGGCCCGGCGGACTGACCGTCTTCGACGTGCGCGCCGAGGCGATGACACCGTTCGAAGAGGCAGGTGCCGCAGTTGCCGACAGCGTTGCGGGCGTCGCAGCAGCCGACGTCATCAGCATCGCCGTGGTCAGCGACGAGCAGGTACGTCAGATCGTTGGCGAGTTGGCCGCGTGCAGCAAGCCCGGCACGGTCATAGCCATCCACTCCACCATCAGTCAGCACACGATCCCTGAGCTCGCCGATCTGCTGCGACCCAGGGGTATTCACCTCATCGATGCTCCGGTGTCCGGCAGCAGCGGCGGCGCGGCGACGGGCGAGCTGGCCGTCATGGTGGGCGCCGAGCCCGACGTGTTCGAGCGGGTCAAGCCGGTGTTCGAGCAGTTCGGGTCGTTGATCGTCCATGCGGGTGAGCCTGGCGCCGGCACCCGAATGAAGCTGGCGCGAAACATGGTCATCTACATTGCCTACGCAGGGGTTGGCGAGGCGCTGAGGCTGGCTGAGGCCGGCGGCATTGACCTGCTGCAGCTAGGGCAGGTGATTCGGCACACCGATGCCTTGACCGGTGGACCGGGCGTCATCATCATGCGCGACGATACCTCTCCACTTGCCCCGGAGCACGATCTGTACGACCTCTTCGTCCACACCCGAAACTTGGGTGAGAAGGATCTCGGTCTGGCACTGGCGCTGGGCGCGGAGTTGGGGATCGACCTGCCGATTACAGCAACCGCCCTGGAGGTTTTGGGACCCAGACTCGGTGTGCCGAATACAGATTCCCATGCCGGAAGGTGACGCCCATGGACGACGTGCGCCGAAAGGGACTGGCGAAGATGAACGAGGTGTACGGCTGGGAGATGCCGGACATGCCCGGCGACTACTTCGCGCTGACCGTAGACCACCTCTTCGCGAACATCTGGAGTAGGCCGGGGCTGTCGATGCGCGACAGGCGGATCATGGTCCTGACAGTGGTCACCGCTCTGGGCAATTCCGACTTGACCGAGGTCCAGGTCAATGCAGCGTTCGTCAACGGCGAACTCTCCGAGGAGGAGCTCAGGGAGATGACGATCTTTCTGACGCACTATCTCGGATTCCCCCTGGGGTCCCGACTCGAGGGCGTCATCACCAGGGTCGTCAACAAGGGCGACGCCCGCTCGGCCTCGAGCACGCCTTCACGCATCACGCCCGAGGATGCGTAGCCGAGCCGCGCACGGCGCTGAGATGTGCCTGCACCGCCGTTTAAAGGCCGCATTCTATTCAGGACAGCGGCGCATGTTTTCCTGCATTGCAATTCGACCTTCGAGGCGGCCCTCCGACCGCTGCAAACTCCGCGGATCAGCAGCCGAGCTCATCACGGCGGGCAGGTACCGTAACTGTTGCAGACGTAGGAGTCCCTGTCGTTCCACGCTTTGAACCATGTCCCGTTCGGTGTCGTCAGGAATTTGAATTCGCCGTGTTCGCAGTAGGTATTCCCCTCTGGAGTGACTGCACACGTCGTCTCGCCAGAGCCCGGAGTGGCGTAGGTGACGTAGCTGCCGGGCGGCAGCAGACGCTGCGCTTGGCCGCCGGGAAATTGGATGGCCGCCGTCCAACCGTGGTGTACCGAGCGATTCCCGTTGAACCAGGCGATGTGTCGTTCGCCGGGAGGTAATCCCGGGATGTCGCCGGTACAGCCGAAGCTCCCCCACGTCCAGACGCCGCAATTGAGGCCGGTCGGCGACAGAAACCAGACACCGGAACTGTTGGGTATGAAGAAATCTTCGGCGGGCAGTTTGGTGTACCACGCCGTGATGGTGTCCACAGCCGGGAACGGCGATATCGATGGATCAGGGGCCGGGTCAGCATGTCCGGGGATCGCAGTGCAGAGACCTAACGCGATCGCGGACCCGATCGCCATCAGCCATCGACGGCGGAGTGGCATTGTGCGCATCCTTCCTTTGAATGGCGTTGTGGCCCCGTCATACTTAACGCTCATCGCAGTCAGGAGTTATCGAAGCCCGTGGTGCCGTAACAGGACGCGTTCCCCACGTCGAGGGTGTTGGCGCAGCGGACGATGTCTCCGAAGTAGACGCGCACCGTCACCCACCTATTCGGCGCTGCTGCCCGTCGCCAGTCGGCGCGGATCTCGGCGACATCGGTCCCCATGCTGGCCGGATTGTCCAGCGTCACGGTGCTCCGCCACGGCAACGGCACATTCAGCAGGGCTTGGCGCGTATGACCATCGAAGAATTCGACATTGGCTGAGCCGATGGCGGCCGACACCACCTCGTAGGTGACGGGTATCGCAGCGTGAGCGGTGGGGGCCGTCGACAGCCCGGAAGCGATGGCGATCGCCGTGATGACGACCGCGTGACGGCGACTCATCGGATCTTTCCCATCACGCGCCGGCCAATACGACCACGGTCAGCCAGTAGCCGGTTCGCTCGTTTTGCTGCATGTTCGCGCCGATATCGGTGTAGGCGCAATCCGGAATCTTGTTGTAGCCCTGCAAGATAAGCGCCTTGATCGAGTCGGCATCGGACTTCGACGCCCCCTGGAGCAGACTGGCCTTGCTGCCGCCGTAGCCAAGGATCTTCAGGCCCGTCAGCGGGTCATACAGCGGCGTTTGGGTCGCCCGGTGTTCGATGTAGTCCTGGGTGGACTGGT
>Ga0307441_1000365_pt1 | contig 16786 bp, 13 predicted proteins | sample SalMarWE160420MG_FD_202149 | JGI IMG/M metagenome (GOLD analysis project Ga0307441, IMG submission 202149) | Salt marsh sediment microbial communities from the Plum Island Ecosystem LTER, Massachusetts, United States - WE1604-20 | ecosystem: Environmental > Aquatic > Marine > Intertidal zone >... | reverse complement strand
GGGCGGCCCTTGAAGAAGGCCGCCCGACGTCTTGGTGTGCCAGGAGCATCCCCGCACGCCGAGCGCCTCTCGAGGGCGCGGCTCGGCGTGTCACCGCAGGAACGCCTGCTCCAGTCCGCCGTCGACGCTCACGATCTGCCCGGCCGTCTTTGGCAGCCGGTCGCTGCACAACAGGAACGCGGCCTCCGCCTGGTCCTCCAGCGTCACCGGCACCTTGGTCAGCGTCCGTTGCGCGTAGAACGCCAGGCGGTCGCGTAGCGTCTCGGTGTCCTCGTCCTCGGAGAAGGCGACCCTGCTTCACCAGACCGTGCTCTGCCAGAGCCTGGAGGTCGCAGCGTGCCGACATGTCCCATAGGTCGAACCCGGTCGAGGGGTCGCCGACCCGCATGATGCGCCGCAGCGCGGCCTTGCGGACGATCTCCAGCTCACGCTCGGCGGGCATCAGGTCGCGTGACCCAGACACGGGATCGGTGACGCTCATCGACAACAGGTACCGCGGCAGGCGCAATCCATGGCGAGAAGCCACGCTCTTCTGAACAGACCGCAACAGGCGCTTGTGCGCTGCGTGCGGATCCCAACGCCATCTCGTTGGACGGCGGTTGAACCGCTGACAGGGGTGGAGGCGCGCCATCGACGGTTGGTCGGACCCGTTCCCCGACGCAACGACACTCGGGCAAGACGCCTCACCGGCTCGATACCGGCTCGTCAGGGACCGACCTCGAGCCGCACGTCGACGCTGTCACCCTCCTCGAGGCGTTCCGCCCTGCGCACGCTCGCCTTCACGGGCACGATGTACAGGCCGTCCTTCGGAAAGAGCGAGGTCTTCCAGCGGCTGGCGCCGATGCGGGCCGTGACCGGAATCATGCCCCAACCGTAGGTAACCAGCTTCGACGCGGCCTTCAGGAACCCGGCGTACTCCGCCGGGACGCTGACGAAGTACCAGGGTGCGGGGCCGACCCAGTGCCACAGCTCGCCGCGGAACTCCAGGTCCGCCATGTCATCTCCCGCGCCCAGCGGGCGTCGTCCGCACCAGCGCGCGCACCGCGCCTCACGCCCCCTCGAGCTGGTCGAGCGCCCCCAGCTCCCGGAGCACGTCCGTCACCTCGCGCAGCAGCGCCAGTCGGTTGCCCCTCACGTCGGCGTCCTCGACCATCACCAGCACGTTGTCGAGGAAGGCATCGAGCGGCGCCTTGAGGGCCAGCACCTCCGCCACGCCGGAACCGAACTCGCCCGGCGGCCGCGCCGGCGGGTAGGCCAGGTCCCAGCCCGGAAGCGCGTTCTGCACGGCCGCGAGCAGCCCCTCAACGCCGCGGCGGGCGCCGGGCAGCGCCTCGAACAGCGGCGCCTCGTACTCGTTGCGGAACAGGCCCGGCTTGACGTTCCTCCGACGCTCCTCCTGACGGGCCAGGTTGGCCGCGCGCTTGTGGAGCGCCATCAAGGCCGGGAACTCGTCGTGCGCCATGAGCCCGCGCAGCAGGTAGGCGCGGCGGGAGGCGTCGATCACGTTGTGGCTTCCCTGCACGGCAGCGCGCACCACATGAACCGCCATGCCCTGCTCGGCCAGCAGTGACGCCACCCGGTCCCACAGGAAGCGCTCGACCTCGTCCTCCACGTCCTTGGCGATCTCCAGTCCGGCGTCCCGGTGCGGCGCCGCAGCCTCCAGCACCAGCTCAGCCAGCGGCAACCGCCACGCCTCGGCGTTCAGGATGCGCGCCAGGCCCAGCCCGTCGCGCCTCAGCGCGAAGGGGTCGGCGGACCCGGAAGGGCGCTTGCCCAACGCGAAGAACCCCACCACCTTGTCCAGGCGGTCGGCCACCGCCAACACGGCACCGATACGCGTGGCGGGCAGGCGGTCGCCCGGGCCCTTCGGCAACACGCCATCCTCGAGCGCCATGGCCACCGCCTCGGGCAAGCCTTCGGCCAGCGCGTACGCGCGCGCCATCACGCCCTCGAGCTCCGGGAACTCGTACACCATGTCGGTCGACAGGTCCGCCCGGAAGATGGGGAGCGCGTGTTCCAGCGCGGACTGCTCCTCCTTGGGAAGCTGCAGCCGCTCGGCCAGCGCCGCCGCCACCTCGCTCACGCGCGCGATCTTGTCGGCCATGGTGCCGAGGTCCTTCTGGAAGGCGATGCCCGACAGCCCCCAGGCGTGTTGCGAGAGGCTCTTCCGGCGGTCGGAGTCCCAGAAGAAGCGCGCGTCGTAGAGGCGACCCGCGAGCACCTGCTCGTAACCGGCCCGCACCACGCCCACGTCCGTGACGCGGTTGTTGGAGATCCCCACGAAGTGACGCGCCAGCTTGCCGGTCTCGTCGTGTGTGGGGAAGAACCGCTGGTGGTGGATCATCACAGTGCTCAGCACCTCGTCGGGAAGCTCCAGATAGCCTTCGTCGAAGCTGCCCAGCACCGCGACCGGGAGCTCGACCAGGTTGCGCACCTCGGCGCGCAGCGCCGCGTCGCCGCTGGCCGTCAGCCCGTGCTCGGCGGCCGCGGCGTTGGCCGCCTGCCAGGTCGCCTCGTCACGCTCCTCGTTGTCCGCCAGCACGGACGCCCCGCGCAGCGCCTCGACGTAGTCCGTGGCCCGGCCCAGCGCGACGTCTCCGGCCGCCAGGAAGCGATGCCCGCGGCTGACGGCTCCGGAGCGCACGCCGCCGGCCTCGAGCTCGAGTGTCTGCTCGCCCAGCAGTGCCAGCAACCAGTGCACCGGACGCACGAACGGCATCTCGACGTCGGCCCAGCGCATCTTCCGTGGCGCCGGCAGCTCCTCGACGGCGCGTGCCAGGAGCGGCGGGATGACCTCGGCGGCCTCGTCGCCGCCTCGGCTCAGGCGCGCAAATACGTAGCGGCCACGGTCGGTGTTGCGGATCTCAAGGGCCTCCGGAGCCACCCCGTTGGCCTCCGCGAAGCCCCTCGCGGCCCGCGTGGGCGCGCCGGAGTCGTCGAACGCAACCTCGGCGGCCGGTCCGCGGCGCAGCTCCTCGCGCACCTCGCTGCGCTCGGGCACACCCTTCGCCAGCACCGCCAGGCGGCGCGGCGTGCTGAAGCCCTGCACCGACGCGGGGGCCAGTCCGGCCCCCTCCAAGGCCTCGAGAACGATCTGCACCAGCCCGGCCCGGCCCTCGTCGACGTACCAGCTCGGCAGCTCCTCGGTGCCGATCTCGAAGAGCAGGTCCGCCATCAGCCGCGCTCCTCGGCGCCGGCCAGCTCGCCGATTCCCACCAGGTACTCGCGCGCCGTGGCCTCGCTGAGGCGTCGCACGCGTTGGACGTAGTTCTGCCGTTCCGTCTGCGACAGCACACCGCGTGCGTCGAGCAGGTTGAAGGCGTGGGAGGCGCGCATCACGAACTCGTAGCCGGGGTGCACCAACCCCAGGTCGAGGAGGCGGCCGGCCTCCACCTCGTAGCGATCGAACAACAGGCGCTGCAATTCGGCGTCGGACTCCTCGAAGTTGTAGCGGCAGTGCTGCGCCTCGAAGTCGCTCCTGAGCGCGCCCATGTTGACGCCCGGGGCGTACTCGACGTCGAAGGCGTGATGCACGCCCTGCAGGTACATGGCGATGCGCTCGAGGCCGTAGGTCAGCTCGACGGACACCGGCCGGCAATCGAAGCCCCCCACCTGCTGGAAGTACGTGAACTGGGTGATCTCCATGCCATCCATCCACACCTCCCAGCCCAGGCCCCAGGCGCCGAGCGTCGGCGACTCCCAGTTGTCCTCGACGAAGCGGATGTCGTGCTTGGCGGGGTCGATACCCAGGTCGTAGAGAGATGCCAGATAGACGTCCTGCACGTCGAGCGGCGACGGCTTGAGCAGCACCTGATACTGGAAGAAGTACTGGAAGCGGTAGGGATTGTCGCCGTAGCGGCCGTCGGTCGGGCGCCGGCTCGGCGCCACCCCGGCCACGCGCCACGGCGAGCGCCCGAGCGCTCGCAGGAACGTCGTCGGATAGAAGGTTCCGGCACCAACCTCGGTGTCGTGAGGCAGTGCGATGACGCAGCCCTGATCGGCCCAGAAACGGTCGAGCGCCAGCATGATATCTTGAAACAGCACAGCAGCTCCTCGAAGCGTGCGCGGCATGGTCAGCTCAAGGCCCGGTGAAGGGCAAACGTAACGAACGCCCTTTCTGGACCCACATCAGGCGGGTACTATACCATCATGATTCGGCGGCGAATGGCGAGCTGCACGGCACCGAATCGACCGACGCCTCCATCCCCCACCCGGAGGGCACCTTGAACAGGTACGACGATCGAGCGAGGCTGGTCTTCCACTTCGCCCGCGAAGAGGGCTCCAAGCTCGGGCACGCCATGATCGGACCCGAGCACTTGCTTCTGGGGCTCATGCGTGAAGGGGGAACCGCCAGCAAGGTGCTGGCGGAGTTCGGCGCCACGCTCGAGGGCTTCAGGCGGCAGGTCGAGGAGATGGTGGGGCGCGGCGACGGCCTTCCGCGCAACGAGACTGCCGCCATCACGCCGCGCGCCCGGCGGGTCATGGAGCTGGCCGGCTCCGAAGCGCGCAGCCTCGGCAGCAACGTGATCGCGACTGAACATATCTTGCTCGGCATCATCCGCGAGGGTGACGGCGTCGCCTACCGCATCCTCCAGAACCTGACTCGCGACGTCGACACGGTTCGCTGGCGCATCCTGGCCGCCGCCGACCCCAAGAACCAGAGCGAGACGGTGAACACGCCGTTCCTCGACGAGTACGCGCGTGATCTCACCAAGGAGGCACGCGAGGACAAGCTCGACCCGGTCATCGGACGCACCGAGGAGATTCGCCGCGTCATCCAGATCCTGACGCGCCGGACCAAGAACAACCCCGTGCTGATCGGCGAGCCGGGTGTCGGCAAGACCGCCATCGTGGAGGGCCTGGCGCAGGCCATCGTCGAAGGGCGGGTGCCACCCAACCTCACCAGCGTCCGGGTGCTGTCGATCGACCTGAGCAACATCGTGGCGGGCACCAAGTACCGCGGCGAGTTCGAGGAGCGCCTCCGGCAGGTCATCGAGGAGCTCCGCAACGCCAAGGTGGTCGCCTTCATCGATGAGCTTCACACCCTCGTCGGCGCCGGCGGTGCAGAGGGCACGCTCGACGCCGCCAACATCCTCAAGCCTCCGCTGTCGCGGGGCGAGGTACAGGTGATCGGTGCCACCACCACCGGCGAGTACCACCGCTACATCGAGAAGGACGCCGCACTGGAACGGCGCTTCCAGCCCGTCATCGTGCTGGAGCCATCGCCCGAGGAGTCCTTGGAGATCCTGGAGGGCCTGCGCGAGAAGTACGAGGCCCACCACGGCGTGATCATCCCGCAGGAGATGCTGAAGATGTCGGTGCGCTACGGCGAGCGCAGCCTGCCGGGCCGCAACTTCCCGGACAAGGCCATCGATCTCATCGACGAGGCGGCCGCGCGCACCCGCCTCAACAAGTCGCTCGGCTTCCCGGTGCTGGAGGAGGAGGACGGTACGCCCGTCGTCAGCCGCGAGGACCTGGAGGCGGTCGTCAACTCGTGGGGCGGGATCTACGTCGACGAGACCGATTCCGAGAAGCTCGCCAACATCGAGGAGAACCTGGAGAAGAGCGTCGTCGGGCAGGACAAGGCCATCCGCGCGCTGGGCTCTGCGCTCAGGCGGGCGCGCGTGGGCCTGGGCGGCCGGACCCGGGTGGCGGCGTCGTTCATGTTCGTGGGACCGTCCGGCGTGGGCAAGACCTTCCTCGCCAAGCAGCTCGCTCTCGAGCTGTTCGGCAGCGAACGCGCGCTCGTGAGGCTCGACATGTCCGAGTTCCAGGAGGCGCACAGCATCTCGAAGCTCATCGGCGCGCCTCCGGGATACGTAGGCCACGAGCAGGGCGGCCGCTTGACCGAGGCGGTCCGGCGCCAACCGTTCAGCGTGGTGCTGCTCGACGAGATCGAGAAGGCACACACCGACATCTACAACACCTTCCTGCAAGTGCTCGACGACGGCCGCCTGACCGACGGGCTGGGTCGCACGGTGGACTTCCGCCGGGTCATCCTGATCATGACCAGCAACAGCGGCTTCAATCGCGGCACCGCCATCGGGTTCCAGGAGTACGCCCAGCAGGACTCGAACTCTCCGTTGAAGGGCATCTTCAGCCCGGAGTTCCTGGACCGGCTCGACGAGGTGATCGTGTTCGAGACCGTCGACCGCGAGGGCATCGTGGTGATCACCGAGCAGATGCTCGAGGACATCCGCGGCGAGCTCGCCGGCCGCGACATCCACGTCACCTTCGCCAAGGAGGTCGCCGAGTTCCTGGTGGACAAGCTCCCACAGGGCGAGAGCGTGCGCCCCATGCGCGGAATCATCCGCGAGCACATCGAGGACCCGCTGTCACTGGAGATCCTACAGAGTGGCTCCGACGAGCCGCTCCTGGTGACCGTCGAGGAGGGCCGGGTGGTGTTCGCCAGGCCCGTGCCGATGGTCTGAGCGCTGCACGGAGAGGTGAGGCGACGCCCCGAACGCGCCGCACGCAGGCACCGATGCCCAGAGGGCCGGCATCGGTCGGCGCCGCCAGGGGTATGGTGGGCACCATGGTGATACCCGTGGCCCGGGGGGACGCGTAGGCTTGGCCCGCGCGACGTCCCGTTATGTGTGCCGCGAGTGTGGCGGCCACTCGGCCACACCGATGGGCCGCTGCCCGCGGTGTGGCGCCTGGGACACGCTCGAGGAGGAGATCGTGCCGGCGGCGGCGCCCGCGTCGATCACGCGGCCGCCGGGACGCCGACTCCAGCCGATCGCCATCGAGGACGTCCGCGACGCCGGGCTGGTGCGCATGCCGTCGGGCGACGACGAGGTCGACCGCGTCCTGGGCGGCGGCTGGGTGTCGGGCTCGGCGCTGTTGCTCGCCGGCGAGCCCGGCATCGGCAAGTCCACCCTCCTCCTGCAGCTCGCCCACCTCGCGGTCGAGTCGGGGCGCACGGCGCTCTACGTCGCCGGTGAGGAGTCCCTGGCACAGGTGCGGCTGCGGGCCGAGCGCCTGGGGCTGTCGCGCGGCGTGACGCTCGCCCGCGAGACAGACGCGCGCGTGCTCGCCGAGCACGTGCGGGGCGCGGCCCCCGAGCTCGTCATCGTCGATTCGATCCAGACGCTCCTCGCCGACCCCGAGGGCACGCCCGGCACGCTCAGCCAGGTGCGTGACGGCACCGCGCTGCTGGTCGCCGCCGCCAAGGACAGTGGCAGCACACTGGTGCTCATCGGGCACGTCACCAAGCAGGGAGCGATCGCCGGCCCCAAGCTGATCGAGCACGTCGTCGACGCAACCTTCGCGCTCGAGTCGGCCGCCGGCCTGCGCGTGCTGCGCGCCATCAAGAACCGCTTCGGGCCGGCCGGTGAGGTCGGCGTGTTCGACATGACCCAGAGCGGCATGCACGCCGTGCCGAACCCGTCGGAAGCCTTCCTCGCCGAGCGGCCGCACGGCGTTCCCGGCTCGGTGGTGCTCGCCGCCCTCGAGGGGCAGCGTCCGCTGTTGCTGGAGGTGCAGGCTCTCGCCTCCAAGTCACCCTACGCATCGCCGAGGCGGGTCGTGCAGGGGCTCGAGCAGCGCCGCGTGGACGTCGTGCTGGCGGTGCTCGAGCGGCGCCTGCAGCTCCCCCTCGCCGACCTCGACATCTTCGTGAACGTGGCGGGCGGGCTGCGCCTGACCGACCCCGGCTCCGACCTGGCCGTGGCGCTGGCGGTGTACTCCGCCGTGACCAACCGTCCACTGCCGGAACACACCGCCGTGGTCGGCGAGGTCGGGCTCGCCGGTGAGGTGCGCTCGGTCGGGCAGCTGGCCCGCCGCCTCGAGGAGTCCCGTCGCGCGGATCACCCGCGGCTCGTGGGACCGCGCTCGCGCGACCTCGAGGCCGGCGTGCGAAGTCTCAGCGAGGCCCTCGAGCGCATATGGCAGGCCGAAGCGTGAGCGGCTCGGCCAGCACCGCCGCGTTCCTCGTGCGGGCGCTGTTGAGCCTGGTGGGTGGGCTGGCAGGCTACGCGCTGGCGGCGCTGCTTCTCGAGCGTGGCCTGCTCACGGGCCCCAACAACCTCCTCTACCTGACCCTGCTCGGCGTGCTGAGCGCGTACCTGCTCGGCGGCGCGCTGGCTCGGCGATCCGCGCGCTTGTGGCGGCGGTTCGTCGACCGTGCCTCCACCGTTCCCCCCGAGTCGGTGCTGGCCGCCGGGCTGGGCGCCACCGTCGCGCTCTTGATCACCGTCCTGCTCAACAATCTGCTCGGCACCGTGCCGGGCTTCACCTGGTACTGGTCGCTGCTCATCGCGGTGGTGCTGGTGGGGGCGTCGTCGTCGTTCTTCGTCGCCAACCGCCAACTGTTCAGCTTCAGCCGCTCGCCGGCCACCGTCACGCCTCGCGTCGGCCGCACCGGCGACAAGGTCATCGACACCTCGGCCATCATCGACGGCCGCATCGCCGACGTCGCGGAAGCCAACTTCCTCGACGGCGCCCTGCTCGTGCCGAACTTCGTGCTGAGCGAGCTGCAGCGCATCGCAGACTCCGACGACCCGTTGCGGCGACAGCGCGGCCGACGCGGCCTGGAGGTTCTCGACCGCATCGCCAAGGACCAGACCGTGCCGACCCACGTCATCCACGACGATCCGGCCGGCAGCATGCCGGTCGACGAGAAGCTGGTGCGGGTGTGCCAGGCGCGCGCCGCCGACCTCATCACCACCGACTACAACCTCAGCCGCGTGGCCGGCTTGCAGGGGGTGCGGGTCCTGAACCTCCACCAGCTCGCCAACGCCGTCAAGGCCACGTTCCTGCCGGGCGAGAGGCTGTCACTCAACATCGTGCGCCCCGGCCGCGAGCAGGGGCAGGGTCTCGCCTACCTCGAGGACGGCACCATGGTGGTGGTGGAAGACGCCGGCGAGCTGGTGGGCCAGACCGTCGAGGTGGCGGTCACCAGCAGCCTGCAGACGAACATGGGGCGCATGATCTTCGCTCGCCCGGAGGCCAGGGCCGAGAGCCCAGAGTGAGCGAAGTGGCGGCAAGGCGGACCGTGGAGCCAAGGCGAAAACCCGTCCTGGACGAATACACTCCGCTTGACAGGGCAGGGCCGCCCGCGTATCCTCAGAGGCGCACGCGGGCGGCGCCGCGACGGCTCGGGCCGGCGACGGCGTCGCTCGACGCGCCTCTCATGGGGCCTTAGCTCAGCTGGGAGAGCATTCGCTTTGCAAGCGAAGGGTCGCCGGTTCGAATCCGGCAGGCTCCACCACAGGAAAGCACGTCGCAGACGTGAAAGGCCGAGCGGCCAACAGGCGCACTCGGTCTTCATCTGGGCCAACGAACATGCCGACGCCACCCGCCAACGTCCCGGAGCTGAGGCTCCTTGGGCCCGATGACGACGAGGCCGCCTGGATCCTGTGGGGCCGCGCGCTACGCGAGAGCCCGCACGCATTCCACTCGCAGGCAGACGAGCACCCGCCCTTCCACGCCTACCGCGCAGTCCAGGAAGAGCGCCGGCGATCGCAGGCGCAACCCTTCATCGGCGCCTTCCTGGGCGACCAGCTGGTCGGGACGGTGACCGTCTTCCGGCTGCCACGCCGGAAGGTAAGCCACCGCGCAGAGCTGCACGGTCTGTACGTCGCACCTGAAGCGAGGCGGGCCGGCACGGGTCGTGCGCTGGTCACGGCAGCGATAGACGCCGCCCGCGAGCTGGGCGCCGAGCGGCTCGATCTGTCCGTCATCGCCGCAAACGAGGCGGCCCTGTATCTGTACCGCGAGGTCGGATTCGAGATCTGGGGACGCCAACCGCAGGCCGTGCGGATCGACGGACACGATACCGACGAGCTATTCATGACCCTGCCGCTGCGTAGCGGCTCGGCGCGTCCATGAACGATCCGCACCAGGAGCAGCATTCCGCCACTGCCGGCCTACTCGTCACGCGACTCCAAGACGGCCTCCATGAAGACGCTCGCGTTTGGAGCGCCATCGAGCGCCTTGTCACCAGAGCCATCTACAACGTGAAAGTCGAGCGCTGGCGACGAACCCGGCACACGCCCACCCAGTCGCCTGGCGAATACGTCCGCACCTCGCGGTCCATGCCGCCACGCCACAGCAACGACGGGCCGACGTCCCCCGGCCCGCGATCGATCAGCTCCAACAGCTTCGTGGACGGCGGGACGTATGCTGAACGTGCGCCTGGCTAGCAGCCCGCATGCGGAAGGTAGGCGGGTTCGTCGTACGTAGGGGCTATGCGGCGCACGATTGCCAGTGGCCGTCTCACCTTCAGGATTCCCGGCCTTGGCTTGGCTTGGCTTGGCTTGCCTTGTCGGCGTGGCGCACGCCGCGGCGCCGATCGTCGACCACTGGCCCCACAGCACGTGGGAATGGTTCGCACGGGCTTGCGGCGTGCGAGCGCCGCCCTTCGCGTCTAGATGCCCTCTCTGCTGGCGTACAATTCGCCACGAGCTATCGGAGGTGACAACTATGGCGCACCAGTTCTTCGACTTGACGGGCCGTGTCGCGTTGGTCACGGGTGGTGGGGGTGTCATCGGCGGTGCATCCGCAAGGACGTTGGCAGCCCTCGGTGCTGATGTCGTGGTCATGGATCGCCGCGAAGAGCCGGCCAATGCCACAGCTTCTGATATAGCGTCGTCAGGTCGTCGGACGATGGTGCTTGTAGGGGACGCTGCCGATTATGCCGTCGTGGAGAGGCTCGCCAGGCAGGCCGAGTCCGAGTTCGACCACGTGGACATCCTCGTGAACGTTGCGGGGGGCGGGGATCCTCGGCGAATGCTCGAGATGGAGCGCAAGGACTTCGATGGGGTGGTTGCCAACAACCTGACGAGTGCTTGGAACTGGTGCCGGGCCCTGGCGCCCGGAATGCTGCAGAGGAGCCGTCAGAGGATCGTGAATATCGCGTCCATATCGGCGAAGCACGGTGGCGGCCCCCCGGCAACGATCAGCAAGAGTGCCTATTCAGCGGCGAAGGGCGGCGTGCTCGGGCTGACCAAGGGCCTGGCGAAGGAGTTGGCGCCGCATGTGACCGTCAATGCTGTGTGTCCGGGGCTGATCGAGACCTCGAGGACTGAGCGCATGACCAAAGGACCGGAGCGCGATCAGATACTGGCGACCATCCCGATGGGCCGGTTCGGCGAGGGTCGGGACATAGCCGGTGCGGTAGCGTTCTTCGCATCGTCCGCCGCGGACTGGATCACCGGTGAAAGCATGGATGTGAACGGTGGTCAATACATTGACTGACCGCGGGCGGCTGGCGCGGACCGAGTCGGGAGCATGAGCGCTCGCTCGGTTGAGACACAGTTGACGGTCCACAAGTCCGAGGTCGCGGTGGGGGGCGCCGCCGTCGCCGCAATGCAACCGCTGGCCGCACGTGTCGGCGCTGACGTGCTTCGCGACGGTGGTAATGCGGTGGATGCCGCCATCGCGACGGCGTTCGCGTTGTCTGTCGTGGAACCGTTCATGAGCGGTCCGCTCGGTCATGGTGGCATGCTCGTTGCCTTGCCCGACGGTGCCATCACCGCCATCGACTTCGTCACCCGGGCGCCCCACGCGCTGGCTGTGGACGATTTGCGCCTGGCCCGGCAAGGTGCGGCGGCGGTGAATCCGGCCGGCCTGCCTCCCTTCCGAGGCCCAAAGTCGGTTTCCGTGCCCAGTGCGGTCTTCGGCCTCTTGGAAGCACATCATCGCTTCGGAACGTTGGAACTTGACCGCTTGCTGGCGCCTTCGATCCGTCTCGCGTCGGACGGATTCGAGCCGAACTGGTACTACTCCCTCGTCACCGCAGCGAGCATGGAGGTCCTGCTGGCCAGTCCGGAGGCACGGGACGAATTCCTGGTAGGTGGAAGGCGCCCGCCGGCACCTCGCCTTCGAGCGGAGGGGCCATTCGATCGGGTGAGGCATGCGGCGCTGGCCGCAACGTACCAAGAACTCACGTCTTTAGGCCCCGATTCGTTCCGAGCTGGACCCCTCGCAGAACGCATCTCGGACTCTCTCAGGGAAGCAGGCTCGTACGTGGGCGAGCAGGACCTGCGCGCCTATCAGCCAAGCGTGAATCGCGGTATGCGCGTTCCGTTCCGCGGCTACGACGTGATCGTGGCAGGCGATACGAGTGGTGGCCCGACTCTGGCGCAGGCGCTTCGTATGCTGGATCGCTTCGACCCCGGCGAGTTCGCTCCGAAGTGCGCCGATTACTACCACCTTCTAGCGGAGGTGCAACGCTCCGCCTTCCTCGACCGCTTTGCTTACCTTGGTGATCCCGACGCTACGGGCATCGCGCCGGACGTGTGGGCAAGCGACGCCGTGGCCGCCGTGGGCGCAAGTGCCCTCGATCTAAAGGGAGCAACCCCAGACCGAAGCGCCAACCCCTACTCGTTCGCGCCCGCCCCGCGTCTCGGAGCCCCGGGCTCGGATGCAGGCTCGGGCGGCGGCGACTGCACCACGCATGCGTGCGTGGTCGATCGGGAGCGGATGACGGTTTCGTTCACGGTTACGTACGGGAGGCCGTTCGGCTCGGGCGTGATGGTGCCAGACACGGGGCTGCTCACCGCCAACGTCCTCGAGCAGTTCGCATTGGACCCGGCGGCCGCAAACGCCGCGCGCCCCTGGTGTCGCCCGGTCTGGAACGGGGCGCCGGTGGTCGTCGAACGCGCCGGCCATCCCATCATGGCTCTCGGCGCTCCTGGTTCGAAGCGGATTCCGACGGCCCTGCTGCAGGTCTTGTGGTTGGTGCTTGGCCATGGGCTGGGGATACAGCGGGCCATTGAGACGCCCAGGGTGCACTGTGAAGGCAACACCACAGTCATCGACGATCGGGTGGACGGGGCGGTCATCGAGGAGCTCGGCCGCCGGGGCCATCGGCTCTCGGTGGTGCACGAGAGCTTCAACTCCGTAAACTTCGCTCGCCCGAACGGCATCCTGATCGATTCCGCTACCGGCATGTTGACGGCCGGCGCGGACGAGTTTCGCATGGGTCACTGCGTCGGTGTGGAGTTTGAGTGAAGAGGCGCTGAGGAGTCATTCGTGTGCGCCCAACAGGGGGCCCGGCTTGCGGCGAGGAAGTGGGGTTACGGCGCCAAGCTTGTTGCTTGATTTCACATGTGGTTAGCAATAGCATGCTCGCAATCAGAGCTCAGTTGCGGTCAACTTGTTGCAATCGGCGATCGGAGTTCATGTGGTCTTGCAGCGTGATGCACGGCACTTGCCACGCAAGCAGCGTGCCATAGCCGAGTACATCCAGCACAACCCCGTTGCCTGTGCTGGACTTACCTTGGGGCAGCTCGCCGAACTCCTCGACGTGAACGTCTCGACGGTGATTCGAGCGGCCCAGAGCCTTGGCTATGACGGGTACGGGGCGCTGCGACGTGCGCTTCGTCACCGGTACCTCGCGACGTTGGATCCACTTGGGATCCAGGCCGCCAATCGTGAGCGCATGCATTCGGGGGATCTCGTTGCCGGTCAGTTGCGGTCAGACCTCGACAACCTCAACGCGGTTGTAAGCATGCTGCCGATTGCCGACATCGAGGCGTTCGCTGGAGCAATTTGTGACGCCAGGAATGTCCTCATCGTCTCGAACGGTAGCTACGCTGCGGTGGGTCACGTTCTCTCGCACCTGCTGCGCTTCATGGGCTACCCGGTCAACTTCGAGCAACGGGCGGGCAGCTACCTGACCCATTTGCTCGGCGCCCTTGGACCTGCCGATCTTCTGATCGGCATCACCTTCTGGAGGGGCGCAAGAGAGGTCGTGCACGCGGTCGAGTGGGCGCATGCTCAGGGCATACCGACTGCGGCCATTACGGACTCAGAGAGTTCCAGAGTCGCCGTGGCGTCGCAGCGGCGCTTGATCATCCCGAGTGAGAGCACGGGCTTCTACCAGTCGCTGACCGCGAGTCTCTCCGTGGCATACGCCATCGTCAACGCGGCATGGCAGTACGACCCCGAACGCGCCGAACGCATGGCTCGCAAGTCGCAAGACCTCTACCGAGAGTTCGAGCTCCAGGCATCCCTTCCGGGCTCGATGCCTTAACATTCCGCATTGTCCTCGACTGACCCGTAGCATCGTTTCTCGCGAAGGGAGTGTCCAAGTGATGAAGGTGTTCATTCGTTTGAGGATCAGCTTGCTCTTGGCCGTCGGACTGGCGGTGGGGCTCATGGTCGGCGGGATGGTTTCGGCCCAGGCGATCAAGGAGGGTGGGACACTGCGAATCGGCACCCCTACGGATGCCGCTTCCCTGGACCCGCACGAGAACACTGCTGCCAACTCCGCGTGGGTCTACAACAACATCTACGAGCCGCTTGTCCTTCTCGACAACAACTTGAAGCTCCAGCCCTGGCTCGCCACCTCGTGGGAGCAGGTCAATGACACGACGTGGCGCTTTCATCTCAGGCACGGTGTGACGTTCACGGACGGCACGCCGTTCGATGCTTCTGCGGTCAAGTTCAACATCGATAGGACCATCGATCCGAAGAACCCGGGGCGAGGAGCGTCATGGATCGGCCCGATCGTCGGCGCGAAGGTGATCGACCCCTACACAGTGGACATCATGACTTCGAGCCCGGACCCGGCACTCTTGAATGCGCTCTCCATGAAGTTCGTGCTTGGGATGGTGAGCCCCACCGCCGTCAAGAAGTACGGGCAGGACTTCGGTCACCACCCCGTCGGGACTGGCCCCTACATGCTCAAAGAGTGGGTCAACAACGACCACATCACGCTGGTCCAGAACCCCAACTACTGGGGCCAGAAGCCGCACATCGCTTCCATCGAGTTCAAGGTCATCCCCGATGACGGCAGCCGACTTCTTGCGTTCCAGAACAAAGAGATCGACATGCTGCTCAACCCGACACCGGTGCAGTTACAGGTGATCCGCGCCATGCCGAACGTGCAAGTGCACTCTGCGCCGGGCGTACGGCTCGATTATCTCGGGCTGAACGCCAGCCAGGCGCCGATGAACGACGTGCACGTCCGGCAGGCCATCGCCTACGCCGTGAACGTGAAGGCCATCAACCAACAGGTGATGAAGGGTATCGCGGACCCGCCTGAGAGCTTCGAGGTTTCAGGTGCCTTTGGATTCAAGAACGAGCACCTCGCCGAGCGGTACGCCTACAACCCCGCCAGGGCCAAGCAGCTCTTCGCACAGGCTGGTTGGAAGGATACGGACAACGACGGTATCCTGGACAAGAACGGCCAAGACCTCAAGGTGAACTTCATTATGTCGCCTGGACGCGATCCAGGAGACAAGCAGGTTGCCCAGGTGATCCAGCAGCAGCTCCACGATGCGGGCGTCCAGGTCAACCTCAAGTTCATGGAGTGGGCGCCGTACCTCGCCGTGCTCAAGGATCACTCGGACCAGTACGGCATGTACTTCCTGGGTTGGTCGACCCTGACGCTCGACAGCGATTTTGGCCTGAACTCGTTGTTCAACTCCGCCAACATCCCGCCAAAGGGCGTCAACCGGATGCACTACGACAACCCGAAGGTCGATGCGCTGTTGAACGCGGCGCAGTCTGACCTCAACACGCAGCAGCGCGCCTCCCAGTACGGTCAGGTGCAAGACATCCTAGCCAACGACATGCCTATGGTGCCGCTGTATCACCTGCGCCAGATCGTCGTCACGCAGCCTTGGGTGATGGACTACACCATGAATCCGGCGGAGTACTACGTCACCACGATCACGAACGCGTGGCTCAATAGGTAGCTGGAAGATTGGGCGGTGGGGCATTCAAGCCCCACCGCCCTTTCCACATGCTCGTCTTCGTCGGCCGTCGACTACTTTGGCTTATCCCAACGCTCTTGGGAATCACCTTCTTGACGAGCCAGATCCTCTATCTGGTCCCAGGGGATCCGGCTCAGGTCCTCCTCGGCGAAATGGCGACCCAGGCGCAGATCCAGCAACTCCATCGTGAGCTCCACCTGAACCGCGGTCCCCTGGTTCGTTTCGGCACTTACGTGTGGAACGCCGTCCACGGGGACCTAGGCCGGTCGTACAGGACCGATCGGCCAGTCACCACCGAGATCGGAGACGCTTTCCCGGAAACGCTCGAGCTCGCCCTGACCGCCTGGGTACTCGCGAGTGTCCTGGGGACCGTGATAGGAGTATTCGCCGCATCGCGCCCGAACACGCTCCTGGACGGGGTCCTAACGACGTTGAGCGTCATCGGCCTTTCAGTTCCCGTGTTCTGGTTGGGTATCCTACTCATCTACCTCTTCGCCAATCTGCTACACCTGTTCCCCACGGGCGGAACGGGGGGCATCCGCCATCTGGTGCTCCCCGCGATAACGCTGGCCTCTCCCTCGCTTGGGATCGTGGCACGCTTCGTCCGGGACGGCATGATCGAGGCCATGCAGGAAGACTACGTCCGCACGGCACGCGCCAAGGGCGTCCGACCGTGGGCCGTGCTGTTCAAGCACGGTCTGCGCAACGCAATCCTCCCCGCAATCACCATGATGGGCATCCAGATGGGTCAGCTTCTGAGTGGGTCCGTCCTCACGGAAACAGTCTTCGCCTGGCCAGGTGTTGGAAGGCTTCTGGTGAACGCGATTGGCTACCGAGACCTTCTGCTGATTCAGGGAATCGTTCTGGTGCTCGCGACCGTCTTCGTCCTAGTCAACCTGGCGGTCGACATCGCCTACGCGATCGTCAACCCCCGGGTGCAGTACCGCTGAACGGACACCATGAGATCGCTACGAGCGTTCTTCAGAAACCGCCTCGCGGTGGTATGCGCCGTCATCCTTGTCGTGACGGTGTTGGCGTCCGTGTTTGCCCCTTGGCTGCCACTCGACAACCCGAACCACCAGGACCTTGCCGCCGCCTTGCAGCCGCCGAGCGCTGCG
>Ga0307441_1000364_pt1 | contig 16816 bp, 11 predicted proteins | sample SalMarWE160420MG_FD_202149 | JGI IMG/M metagenome (GOLD analysis project Ga0307441, IMG submission 202149) | Salt marsh sediment microbial communities from the Plum Island Ecosystem LTER, Massachusetts, United States - WE1604-20 | ecosystem: Environmental > Aquatic > Marine > Intertidal zone >... | reverse complement strand
GGTGATCTCGGTGGCGGTGGAGCCCAAGACCAAGGCCGACCAGGAGAAGATGGGCATCGCCCTGCAGAAGCTGGCCCAGGAGGACCCGTCCTTCCGTGTGCGCACCGACGAGGAGTCGGGCCAGACCATCATCTCGGGCATGGGCGAGTTGCACCTGGATATCATCGTCGACCGCATGAAGCGCGAGTTCAAGGTGGAGGCCAACGTGGGCGCTCCCCAGGTGGCTTACCGCGAGACCGTCCGCAAGAAGATCGAGCAGGAAGGCAAGTTTGTCCGCCAGTCCGGCGGCCGCGGTCAGTACGGTCATGTCTATCTGCGCATCGAGCCGCGCGAGCCCGGGGACGGTTACGAGTTCGAGAACGCCATCGTCGGCGGTGTCGTGCCGAAGGAATACATTCCGGCCGTGGACAAGGGTGTTCAGGAACAGCTCCAGAACGGTGTCATCGCCGGCTATCCGGTGGTGGACGTCAAGGTCACCCTGTACGACGGTTCGTACCACGACGTGGACTCCAGTGAAATGGCCTTCAAGATCGCCGGTTCCATGGCGTTCAAGGAAGGCGCCTTGAAGGCGAGTCCCGTGCTGCTCGAGCCCATCATGAAGGTCGAGGTCGTGACACCCGAGGAGTACATGGGCGACGTGATGGGCGACCTCAATCGCCGGCGCGGCATAGTGCAGGGCATGGACGACGGTGTGGCCGGAAAGATCATTCGCGCCGAAGTGCCCCTGGCTGAGATGTTCGGATATGCAACTGCGTTGCGGTCGGCCACCCAGGGGCGGGCGAACTACTCCATGGAGTTCACCAAGTACGCGGAAGCGCCGGCCAATGTTGCCGAGGCGGTCATCAAGAAGGCGTCCTGAATCCCCGTTCTTCGGGAAGTCATATAGAGCAACGAGGTAACAGTCGTGTCCAAGGGAAAGTTTGAACGTACGAAGCCGCATGTAAACGTGGGTACGATTGGTCACGTGGACCATGGGAAGACGACGCTGACGGCGGCGCTGACGAAGGTAGCGGCGGAGGCGTCTGGCGGAGAGTTCAAGGCGTACGATCAGATTGACAATGCGCCGGAGGAGCGTGCGCGCGGGATCACGATTGCGACGGCGCACGTGGAGTACGAGACGGCGAACCGTCACTACGCGCACGTGGACTGCCCTGGGCACGCGGATTATGTGAAGAACATGATCACGGGTGCGGCGCAGATGGACGGAGCGATTCTGGTGGTATCGGCGGCGGACGGACCGATGCCGCAGACGCGCGAGCATATTCTGCTGGCCCGTCAGGTGGGTGTGCCGTACATCGTGGTGTACATGAACAAAGCGGACATGGTGGACGATGCGGAGCTGTTGGAGCTGGTGGAGATGGAAGTTCGCGAGCTGCTGTCGAGCTACGAGTTCCCCGGCGATGACATTCCGATCATTGTGGGCAGTGCGCTGAAGGCGTTGGAAGGTGACACCTCGGACATTGGTGTGCCGTCGATCGTGAAGCTGATGGAGGCGATGGACGAGTACATACCGGTGCCGGAGCGTCCGGTGGACCAGCCGTTTTTGATGCCGATCGAGGACGTGTTCTCGATTTCCGGTCGCGGCACGGTGGTGACCGGTCGTGTGGAGCGCGGCAAGGTGAAGGTGGGTGAAGAGGTCGAGATCGTGGGCATTCATGCCACGACGAAGACGACGTGCACAGGCGTTGAGATGTTCCGCAAGCTGCTGGACGAGGGTGTGGCGGGCGACAACGTGGGCGTGCTGTTGCGCGGGACCAAGCGCGACGAAGTGGAGCGCGGTCAGGTGCTGGCCAAGCCGGGGTCGATCACGCCGCACACGAAGTTCGAGGCGGAGGTGTACGTGCTGTCCAAGGAAGAGGGTGGACGTCACACGCCGTTTTTCAATGGTTACCGTCCGCAGTTTTACTTCCGCACGACGGACGTGACGGGAGCCTGCGACCTGCCGGAAGGTGTGGAGATGGTGATGCCTGGCGACAACGTGAAGATGACGGTGTCGTTGATTGCGCCGATTGCGATGGAAGAGGGTCTTCGGTTTGCGATACGCGAGGGCGGCCGTACGGTGGGCGCCGGCGTGGTGGCAAAGATCATCGAGTAAGCTCGGAACAGGGGACGGAATTCGTGTTCGTCCCCGTACGTAAGATTAAGGACGGGGGGCGGAATTGAATTCCGTCCCCGTGCCTAAACGATTAGATAGGCCAGTAGCTCAATTGGCAGAGCGGCGGTCTCCAAAACCGCAGGTTGGGGGTTCGATTCCCTCCTGGCCTGCCATTTTGAAGGTGCCGTGCGGCGCATGCGGCCAACCACCGACCGAACGCCGCTCGGTACTGGATCGATTATGAATGCAAGAGTGGATACCCGGGGCTCGAAGCTGGACTCCTTCAAGCTGACAGTCGCGCTGGTGCTGTTGGCGGCCGGCGTGGGCGCTTTCTATTACTTCGCCGACCAGGTGTTGGTCGTGCGCGTGATCGGGTTGCTGGTGGTGGCGGGTGTCTCGGTACTCATCTCCTCCCAGACGGCGACCGGGCGCCGCGCGTGGAAGTTCGTACAGGATGCCCGCACCGAGGTCCGCAAGGTGGTGTGGCCGACCCGGTCTGAAACGACGCAGACGACCCTGGTGGTCGTAGTGATGGTCATCGCAATGGGTATCTTGCTGTGGCTGTTGGATATGTTCTTGCTTTGGGCGGTCCGTCTGCTGACCGGCCATGGAGGCTGAGTCCGTGGCGAAGCGATGGTACGTAGTGCACGCTTATTCCGGCTTCGAGAACCAAGTTAAACGTTCCCTGGAGGAGCGGGTTGTTCGCAGCGGGATGGAGGAAATGTTCGGGCAGATCCTGGTTCCCACCGAGGAAGTGGTGGAGATGCGGGAGGGCCAGAAGCGTAAGAGCGAGCGCAAGTTCTTCCCGGGCTATGTGCTGGTCCAGATGGAGATGAATGACGATACCTGGCATCTGGTCAAAGATGTTCCCAAGGTATTGGGCTTCATCGGGGGCAGCAGCGACCGTCCGGCGCCGATTTCCGATAAGGAAGCCGACTCGATTCTGCATCGTATCCAGGAAGGGGTGGAAAAGCCCCGTCCGAAAGTGCTTTTCGAACCCGGCGAGGTGGTGCGGGTTATCGACGGGCCCTTCAACGACTTCAACGGCGTGGTCGAGGAAGTCAATTACGAAAAGAGCCGGCTGCGGGTGGCGGTATTGATCTTTGGGCGCTCGACGCCCGTGGAACTCGAATTCAGTCAGGTGGAAAAGGGCTGAGAAGGCGGAGTAGAACGCGGAGCGGAGCGCGCCGAACCCTGACGGTTCCGTCTTACTGCTTCGTATTCTGCGCCGAGAAATTGATTACCCCGGGGAGCCGCGAGGCGTTTGCACCCACAGGAGTTGAATGATGGCCAAAAAGATTCAGGCTTATATCAAGCTGCAGGTTGCGGCCGGACAGGCCAACCCGAGCCCACCGGTGGGTCCTGCCCTCGGTCAGCACGGCGTGAACATCATGGAGTTCTGCAAGGCGTTCAACGCCCAGACCCAGAGTCTCGAGCAGGGGCTCCCGATCCCGGTGGTGATCACAGTCTACAACGACCGCAGCTTCACTTTCGTTACCAAGACACCTCCCGCTTCGGTGCTGCTCAGAAAGGCGGTGGGCATTGCCAAAGGCAGCCCAACGCCCAACAGCAACAAGGTCGGCAAGGTGACCCGCGAGCAGCTCGAAGAAATCGCCCGCACCAAGCAGCCGGATCTGACGGCGGCGGATATGGATGCGGCGGTGCGGACCATCGCCGGCAGCGCCCGCAGCATGGGTCTGGAAGTGGAGGGAGTCTGAATCATGGCCAAGCAAAGCAAGCGCGTGCGCACCATCCGGGAAAAGCTGGAAGTGGGCAAGCTTTACCCTGTCGACGAGGCCTTCAGTCTGCTGAAGGAAACGAGCAGCGCCAAGTTCAAGGAATCCGTGGACGTCAGTGTCAACCTGGGCGTCGACCCCCGCAAGTCCGACCAGGTGGTGCGCGGATCCACTGTGCTTCCCAACGGGACCGGTAAAAGCGTTCGGGTGGCGGTATTCGCCCAGGGCGCCAATGCCGACGCGGCCCGTGACGCCGGTGCCGATATCGTCGGCTTCGAGGATCTGGCCGAAACCATCAAGGGCGGCAGCCTGGATTTCGACGTGGTTATCGCCACTCCCGACGCCATGCGGGTCGTGGGTCAGTTGGGCCAGATCCTGGGCCCGCGGGGCCTGATGCCGAACCCCAAGGTCGGTACGGTGGCCACCGACGTCGCTGCGGCGGTCAAGAACGCCAAGGCCGGTCAGGTGCGCTACCGCACAGACAAGGCCGGTATCATCCATTGCACCATCGGCAAAGTGGATTTCGAAGTGAACGCCCTGCGGGAGAATCTGCAGGCTCTGCTGAACGACCTTCACAAGATGAAGCCGGCGGCGGCCAAGGGCGTGTACATGAAGAAGGTTACGGTCTCCACCACCATGGGACCGGGTGTGGCGCTGGACCAGGCTTCGCTGGCCGGCTAGCGCAGAACCGGGCGGGCGTCACGCCTGCCCGGGTTCAAAGGCTTTGGGGCAGCGGTACCGACAGGTGCCGGTTGCCGTCAAAGACCGCAGGTGCCGTTCGGTGGACGGCTTAATTGCCTGCGTAGACGGTGTGCAGCCCAGACAGGAACTTCGTCTTGTCCGCGGCCACCGTAGGGCGGGTGTCCCGATTCCCTGACAGGGACCGGGTACCCGGTGTACCGAAACTGGATGCCGGCGAACCGTCCCGGCGGGACGTTTCTCAGCATCACAGGAGGTCACAGATGGCACTTACTCTTGAAGAGAAAAAGGCTGTCGTCGCCGAGGTAGCGGAGGTGGCCGGAGCGGCTCTCTCCGCCGTGGCCGCGGAATACCGCGGACTGACGGTCGAGCAGATGACCACCTTGCGCGCCAAGGCACGCGAAGGTGGGGTTTATCTGCGGGTCGTCAAGAACACTTTGGCACGCAGGGCTCTGACAGGCACCGAGTTCGAATGCATGAACGAGGCGCTCGAAGGCCCGCTGGTCCTGGCGTTTTCCCAGGAAGATCCGGGCGCAGCCGCCCGGGTCATCAAGGATTTCGCCAAGGAGCACGAGAAGTTGGCGGTCAAGCTGGTGTCGGTCGGCGGGCAGTTGCTGCCGGCAGGCGACATCGAACGGCTGGCCAAGCTGCCGACCCGCGAGCAGGCCATCAGCATGCTGATGGCCACCATGCAGGCTCCGGTGGCCAAGTTCGTGCGCACGCTCAACGAGGTGCCCGGCAAGCTGACGCGTACGGTGGCGGCGATCCGCGACCAGAAGCAGGCAGCCTGATGCGTTTGGTATTCAATCGCCCGTCGCAGACAGTCCGCGGGCAGACGAGAGGAGATTTCAGTCATGGCAGTGTCTAAAGAAGATATCCTGGAAACCATTTCCAACATGACCGTGATGGAGGTTGTCGATCTGATCTCCGCCATGGAAGAGAAGTTCGGCGTTTCGGCCGCCGCCGCTGTGGCCGCCGCGCCGGCCGCCGCGGGTGGTGGTGAGGCGGCCGCCGCCGAGGAACAGACCGAGTTCAACGTGGTGATGAGCAGCTTCGGGTCCAACAAGGTGTCCGTCATCAAGGTGGTGCGTGCCATCACCGGTCTGGGTCTGAAGGAAGCCAAGGACATGGTCGAAGGCGTTCCGTCGACCGTGAAGGAAGGCGCCTCCAAGGAAGAGGCGGCCGACATCAAGAAGCAGCTGGAAGAGGCGGGCGCGACCGTCGAGGTCAAATAGGATCAGGTTGCTATTGGCGTCACAACAGGCGGCGGCTTCGGTACCTGAAGCTACCGGAGCCGCCCGCCGGATTGATCGTATCGAATGGCTGGTGGCGTAAATTCGCCGCCGGCCTTTTCCCGTTTCCAGCGCAGTTATAGCGCGCCGGCGGCGGGTAAAGTGTCCCCCAGGGGACGTTTATGTAGCGTCGTGGACGGCCGGCATTCCGTCCCGACTCCGGATTAGTGAGGAACACCGATGGGCTACAGCTTCACCGAGAAGAAACGCATTCGCAAGGATTTCGGCAAGCGCCCCAGCATTCTGGAGGTGCCCTACCTGCTGGCAATCCAGCTCGACTCGTACCGGGAATTCCTCCAGGAGGACCTGACTCCCGAGCAACGGGCCGAAAGGGGCTTGCATGCGGCGTTCCAGTCGGTGTTTCCGATCACCAGCTACTCCGGAAACGCCGCTCTCGAATACGTGAGCTACCGTCTTGGTGAGCCCGCCTTCGACGTCAAGGAATGCCAGATGCGCGGCCTGACCTTTGCGGCGCCGCTGCGATGCCTGGTCCGTCTGGTGATCTACGACAAGGAAGCCGGCGGCGATACGCCCACCGTCAAGGACATCAAGGAGCAGGAAGTCTACATGGGCGAGCTGCCCCTGATGACCGAGAACGGAACGTTCGTGATCAACGGCACCGAGCGGGTCATCGTGTCTCAGCTGCACCGTTCGCCCGGCGTGTTCTTTGACCACGACAAGGGCAAGACCCACTCGTCGGGCAAGCTGCTGTTCTCCGCGCGGGTGATCCCCTATCGCGGGTCCTGGTTGGACTTCGAATTCGATCCCAAGGACAGCATTTTCGTGCGTATCGACCGGCGCCGGAAACTGCCCGCCACCGTCCTGCTGCGGGCGATCGGTTTCGATACCGAGCAGGTGCTGGACATGTTCTTCGACACCAACACCTTCCACATCGGCAAGGAAGAGATCAAGTTGGACCTGGTGCCGGAACGCCTGCGGGGCGAAACCGCCACCTTCGACCTGAAGATCAAAGGCAAGGTTATCGTCGAAGAAGGGCGCCGCATCACGCCGCGCCATATTCGCGAGCTGGACAAGGCCGGCGTGAAGAGCCTGGTGGTGCCCGCCGATTACCTGGTGGGCAAGGTGCTGGCTCACGCGGTGGTGGATACCGACACCGGCGAGGTGGTGGCCAACGCCAACGACGAGCTGACTGCGGATCTGATCGAAGCCCTGCGCAAGGCGGGCGTGAAGGAGATCCGTACCCTCTATACCAACGACCTGGATCGCGGCCCCTACGTGTCCAACACCCTGCGCATCGATGCGACGCGCAGCGAGCTGGAGGCGCAGGTGGAGATCTACCGCATGATGCGCCCGGGGGAGCCGCCCACCAAGGAAGCCGCCCAGAACCTGTTCCAGAACCTGTTCTTCGCGGCGGACCGTTACGACCTGTCGCCGGTGGGGCGCATGAAGTTCAACCGCCGGGTGGGGCGCGAGGAGATCACCGGCCCGGGTACGCTGTCCAACGAAGACATCATCGACGTGCTGCGGGTGCTGATCGATATCCGCAACGGCAACGGCTTTGTGGACGACATCGACCATCTGGGCAACCGGCGCATCCGCTGCGTGGGTGAGATGGCCGAAAACGTGTTCCGGGTGGGCCTGGTGCGTGTGGAGCGTGCGGTGCGCGAGCGTCTGAGCCTGGCCGAGAGCGAAGGGCTGATGCCCCAGGAACTGATCAATGCCAAGCCCGTGGCCGCCGCCATCAAGGAGTTCTTCGGGTCCAGCCAGCTGTCCCAGTTCATGGACCAGAACAACCCGCTGTCCGAGGTGACCCACAAGCGTCGTGTCTCGGCCCTGGGGCCGGGCGGCCTGACCCGCGAGCGTGCCGGCTTCGAGGTGCGAGACGTGCACCCGACCCACTACGGCCGGGTGTGCCCGATCGAGACCCCTGAAGGTCCGAACATCGGGCTGATCAACTCCCTGTCCGTTTATGCCCGGACCAACGAATACGGCTTCCTGGAAACCCCCTACCGCAAGGTGGTGGACGGCCGGGTGACCGATCAGGTGGATTACCTGTCGGCCATCGAGGAAGGTCAGTACGTGATCGCCCAGGCGAACGCCACTCTGGACGCGAAGGGGCAGCTGGTGGACCAGCTGGTCTCCTGCCGTCACCAGAACGAGTTCGCCATGTCCACGCCTGACAAGGTGCAGTACATGGACGTCTCTCCAAAGCAGATCGTGTCGGTGGCGGCCGCCCTGATTCCGTTCCTGGAGCATGACGACGCCAACCGCGCCCTGATGGGTTCCAACATGCAGCGCCAGGCGGTGCCGACGCTGCGGACCGAGAAGCCGCTGGTGGGTACCGGCATCGAGCGTACGGTGGCCATCGACTCCGGCGTGGCTGTCACCACCCGCCGCGGCGGCGTCGTCGATTCGGTGGATGCCGCCCGTATCGTGGTGCGGGTCAACGACGACGAGACTGAAGCCGGCGAGCCCGGCGTGGACATCTACAACCTGACCAAGTACACCCGTTCCAACCAGAACACCTGCATCAACCAGAAGCCGCTGGTCAATCCCGGCGACGTGCTGGCCCGCGGAGACGTGCTGGCCGACGGCCCCAGCACCGACCTGGGCGAGCTGGCCCTGGGGCAGAATCTGCTGGTCGCGTTTATGCCCTGGAACGGCTACAACTTCGAGGATTCCATCCTCATATCCGAGCGGGTGGTACAGGAAGACCGTTTCACCACCATCCACATCGAGGAGCTGACCTGCGTCGCTCGCGACACCAAGTTGGGGCCGGAGGAAATCACCGGCGACATCCCCAACGTGGGCGAGGGTGCCCTGGCCAAGCTGGACGAATCCGGCATCGTGTACATCGGCGCCGAGGTCAAGCCAGGCGACATCCTGGTGGGCAAGGTCACGCCCAAGGGCGAGACCCAGCTGACTCCGGAAGAGAAGCTGCTGCGCGCCATCTTTGGCGAGAAGGCCTCGGACGTGAAGGACACCTCCCTGCGGGTACCGTCCGGAATGGACGGCACCGTGATCGACGTGCAGGTGTTCACCCGCGACGGCGTGGAGAAGGACAAGCGCGCTCTGCAGATCGAAGAGGAACAGCTGGCCGGGGTCAAGAAGGACCTGTACGACCAGATGCGCATCATGGAGAACGACATCTACCACCGGCTGGAACGCCTGCTGGTGGGCAAGGTCGCCGACGGCGGCCCCATGAAGCTGGCGGCGGGCACCAAGATCGCCAAGAACTACCTGGCGGACGTGCCGCGGGAGAAGTGGTTCGAGATTCGCCTGCGCAGCGAGGAGACCAATCAGCAACTCGAGCGCGCCTCCGAACAGCTCAAGGGCCTGCGCACCGAGTTCGACCGGCGGCTGGAGGAAAAGCGCGCCAAGATCACCGTCGGCGACGACCTCGCTCCGGGTGTCCTCAAGATGGTCAAGGTGTATCTGGCCGTGAAGCGCCGCGTGCAGCCCGGCGACAAGATGGCGGGCCGTCACGGCAACAAGGGCGTTATCTCCAGCATCGTTCCGGTGGAGGACATGCCGTTCGCGGCCGACGGTACGCCGGTGGACATCGTCCTCAACCCGCTGGGCGTGCCCTCGCGTATGAACGTGGGGCAGGTGCTTGAGACCCATCTGGGCTGGGCCGCCAAGGGCCTGGGGCTGAAGATCGGCCGTATGCTGGCGGCGCAGACCAAGGCGGCGGAGTTGCGCAGCTTCCTGGAAGCGGTCTACAACGCCAGCGGCAAGAAGGAGGACCTCAAGTCCCTGAGCGACGAAGAGGTGGTTGCTCTGTCTCGCAATCTGACCAGCGGCGTGCCCATGGCCACCCCGGTGTTCGACGGTGCCGATGAGGATGAGATCAAGCAGATGCTCAAGCTGGCGGATCTGCCGGAGAGCGGCCAGACCATCCTTCACGACGGGCGTACCGGTGAAGCGTTCGATCGCCCGGTGACGGTGGGCTACATGTATATGCTGAAGCTGAACCATCTGGTCGACGACAAGATGCACGCTCGCTCGACCGGACCGTACAGTCTGGTGACCCAGCAGCCCTTGGGCGGCAAGGCGCAGTTCGGCGGTCAGCGCTTCGGCGAAATGGAAGTGTGGGCCCTGGAGGCTTACGGCGCCGCCTATACGCTGCAGGAGATGCTGACGGTCAAGTCCGACGATGTGAACGGACGTACCAAGATGTACAAGAACATCGTCGACGGCGACCACCGCATGGAGGCCGGCATGCCCGAGTCCTTCAACGTGTTGGTCAAGGAAATCCGTTCCCTGGGCATCAATCTGGAGCTGGAGCAGGACTGAATCAGGAGCGAAGTGCCGGTATCGAGCATGTGCGGCTGAGACCGCTCCTACAGTCTATACGGGAGTCATGATGAAAGACTTACTCAATCTCTTGAAACCGCAGGGCCAGGTCGACGACTTCGACGCGATCCGCATTGCGCTGGCATCCCCCGACATGATCCGGTCATGGTCCTATGGCGAGGTCAAGAAGCCCGAGACCATCAACTACCGGACCTTCAAGCCGGAGCGCGATGGCCTGTTCTGCGCCAAGATCTTCGGGCCGGTGAAGGACTACGAGTGCCTGTGCGGCAAGTACAAGCGCCTCAAGCACCGCGGCGTGGTGTGCGAAAAGTGCGGGGTGGAGGTCACGCTGGCCAAAGTGCGTCGCGAGCGCATGGGCCACATCGAGCTGGCCAGTCCCACTGCTCATATCTGGTTCCTGAAGTCGCTGCCGTCGCGTATCGGTCTGCTGCTGGACATGACCCTGCGGGACATCGAGCGTGTGCTGTACTTCGAGGCCTTCGTGGTGGTGGACCCGGGCATGACCCAGCTGGAACGCGGTCAGCTGCTTTCGGACGAGGCCTACCTGGAAGCCATCGAGGAGAACGGTGACGAATTCGACGCCCGCATGGGCGCCGAGGCGGTCCACGAGCTGCTGCGGACCCTCGATCTGCCTGCCGAAGCCGCCCGTCTGCGCGAGGAGATCGCCGGCACCAATTCGGAAACCAAGCTCAAGCGCCTCGCCAAGCGGCTCAAGCTGGTGGAGTCGTTCCTGGAGTCCGGCAACAAGCCGGAGTGGATGGTGTTGACCGTGCTGCCGGTGCTGCCGCCGGAGCTGCGTCCCCTGGTTCCCCTGGACGGCGGCCGCTTCGCCACCTCCGACCTGAACGACCTGTATCGGCGTGTCATCAACCGCAACAACCGTCTCAAGCGGCTGCTGGAGCTGAACGCGCCGGACATCATCGTGCGCAACGAAAAGCGCATGTTGCAGGAGGCGGTGGACGCCCTGCTGGACAACGGCCGTCGCGGCCGTGCCATCACGGGCACCAACAAGCGCCCCCTGAAGTCCCTGGCCGATATGATCAAGGGCAAGCAGGGCCGCTTCCGCCAGAACCTGCTGGGCAAGCGCGTGGACTACTCCGGGCGTTCGGTGATCGTGGTGGGTCCGACCCTGAAGCTGCATCAGTGCGGGCTGCCCAAGCGCATGGCGTTGGAGCTTTTCAAGCCCTTCATCTTCAGCAAGCTGCAGCGGCGCGGCCTGGCCACCACCATCAAGGCGGCCAAGAAGATGGTCGAGCGCGAAGGCGGCGAGGTGTGGGACATCCTCGAAGAGGTCATCCGGGAGCATCCGGTGATGCTGAACCGGGCGCCGACCCTGCACCGGCTGGGCATCCAGGCCTTCGAGCCGGTGCTCATCGAAGGCAAGGCCATCCAGCTCCATCCCCTGGTCTGCGCCGCCTTCAACGCGGACTTCGACGGCGACCAGATGGCTGTGCACGTGCCGCTGTCCCTGGAGGCGCAGCTGGAAGCCCGGGCGTTGATGATGTCCACCAACAACATCCTCTCGCCCGCCAATGGCGAACCCATCATCGTGCCGTCCCAGGACGTGGTGCTGGGTCTGTACTACATGACCCGCGAGCGCATCAACGCCAAGGGCGAGGGCGCCGCCTTCGCCGACATCAAGGAAGCGCACCGCGCCTATGAAAGCCGTGCCGTGGACCTGCAGGCGCGGGTCAAGGTGCGCATCAAGGATGTCGTGTTCGACGACAACGGCGAGCTGCAGAGCACCATGCGTACCGTGGATACCACCGTGGGCCGTGCGCTGCTGTTCGAGATCGTCCCGCCCGGTCTGTCCTTCGACATGGTAAACCGGGACATGACCAAGAAGGCGATTTCCGGCCTGATCAACGCCTGCTACCGCGTGGTGGGCCTGAAAGAGACGGTGGTGTTCGCCGACCAGCTGATGTACACCGGTTTCGCCTACGCTACCCGGGCCGCCGTTTCCTTCGGTATCAACGACATGGTGATTCCGGAGCAGAAGGCCGACATCCTGGCCAAGGCCGAGACCGAGGTGAAGGAGATCGAACACCAGTACACCTCAGGTCTGGTGACCAACGGCGAGCGCTACAACAAGGTGGTGGATATCTGGTCGCGCACCAATGACCAGGTGGCCAAGGCCATGATGGACAAGCTCGGCACCGACGAGATTACGGATGCCGAGGGCAAGCTGGCCCGCCAGACGTCCTTCAACTCCATTTATATGATGGCCGACTCCGGTGCTCGTGGTTCCGCCGCCCAGATCCGCCAGCTGGCGGGCATGCGCGGCCTGATGGCAAAGCCGGACGGGTCCATCATCGAAACGCCCATCACCGCGAACTTCCGCGAGGGACTGGACGTTCTGCAGTACTTTATCTCCACCCACGGCGCCCGCAAGGGTCTGGCCGATACCGCGTTGAAGACCGCCAACTCCGGCTATCTGACCCGCCGGCTGGTGGACGTGGCCCAGGATCTGGTGGTGACCGAGCCGGACTGCGGCACCTCCGACGGTTTGACCATGACCCCGCTGGTGGAAGGCGGCGACGTGGTGGAGCCGCTGCGCGAGCGCGTGCTGGGCCGGGTGGTGTCTGTCGACACCCTGATCCCCGGCACCGACGAGGTGGCGGTCACGGCCGGCACCCTGCTGGACGAACGCTGGGTGGACAAGCTCGAGGAACTGGGCGTGGACGAGATCCGGGTCCGCTCCCCCATCACCTGCGAAACGCGCTACGGCGTTTGCGCCCAGTGCTACGGCCGCGATCTGGCCCGCGGGCACCGGGTGAACAGCGGCGAAGCGGTGGGCGTCATCGCCGCCCAGAGTATCGGCGAACCCGGCACCCAGCTGACCATGCGTACGTTCCACATCGGCGGCGCGGCCAGTCGGGCGGCAACCGTGAACAACGTGCAGGTCAAGGGCAAGGGCACCATCAAGCTGCACAACATCAAGACCGTGGTGGACCGCAACAACAACCTGGTGGCGGTGTCCCGTTCCGGGGAAATCGGTGTGGTTGACGAGTTCAATCGCGAACGCGAACGCTACAAGATTCCCTACGGTGCGGTGATCAGCACCAGCGATGGCGACGCCGTCGACCCGGGGCAGGTGGTGGCGAACTGGGATCCCCACACCCATCCGATCGTCACCGAGGTGGCCGGCCACGTGCGCTTCAGTGACTTCGTGGAAGGCGTGTCCGTTCAACGCCAGCTCGACGAGGTGACCGGTCTGTCCAGCCTTGTGGTGACCGATCCCAAGCAACGCGGCAGCGCCGGCAAGGATCTGCGCCCCATGGTCAAGCTGATCGACGAGAACGGCGAAGAGGCCAAGCTCGCCGGCACCGACCTGCCTGCCCAGTATTTCCTGCCCGCAGGCGCCATTGTGGGCCTGGAAGACGGGGCGCAGGTGCAGGTGGGCGACGTACTGGCCCGTATCCCCCAGGAGTCCTCCAAGACCCGCGACATCACCGGCGGTCTGCCCCGGGTCGCCGACCTGTTCGAGGCCCGCAAGCCCAAGGATCCGGCTATCCTGGCGGAGCGTTCCGGCACCGTCAGCTTCGGCAAGGACACCAAGGGCAAGCAGCGTCTGATCATCACCGATGCCGACGGGGACCAGCACGAGGAGCTGATCCCGAAATGGCGGCACGTGACGGTGTTCGAGGGCGAGCATGTGGAGAAGGGCGAGACCCTGGTGGACGGCGAGCCTAATCCCCATGACATCCTGCGGCTGCTGGGCGTGGCCACCATGGCCGAATACCTGGTCAAGGAGATCCAGGACGTGTACCGGCTGCAGGGCGTGAAGATCAACGACAAGCACATCGAGGTGATCATTCGCCAGATGCTGCGCAAGGTGGAGATCAGCAGCCCGGGAGACACCAAGCTGCTCAAGGGAGAGCAGTTGGAGAAGGCCCGGGTCCTGGACGAGAATGAGATCGTGATCGCCGCCGGAAAGACGCCGGCCACCACCGATCCGCTGTTGCTGGGTATCACCAAGGCGTCCCTGGCCACCGAGTCCTTCATTTCGGCCGCCTCCTTCCAGGAGACCACCCGGGTGCTCACCGAAGCCGCCGTGCGCGGTCTGCGGGACGACCTCCGAGGCCTCAAGGAAAACGTCATCGTCGGCCGCCTTATCCCCGCCGGCACCGGGTTGGCGTACCACAGCGAGCGCCGCCGCCGCCGGGAGACGGTGGAGGAGTCCACGGCCTTCGAGACCCGCCCGAGCGAGTCCGAAGTGGGCTCTGAGGAAGCCCCGTCCGGGGAGATGGCGGAAAAGAGTTAGCGCTTGACAGGGATTTAGGCGCTACCTACAATTGTCGGTCTTCGACAGGCCGGACCCATGCCGGCCTGTCGTTTGTTTTCAGGTGCCCCGATTCTTCGGGGCAAATTCCGGGTGGAGTACAGTCTTCATGGCCACAGTCAATCAGCTGGTCCGCAAGCCGCGGCAGCGCAAGCAAGCGAAGAGCAAGGTTCCTGCGTTGGAAGGGTGCCCGCAAAGGCGGGGTGTATGCACCCGCGTGTACACGACCACCCCCAAGAAGCCGAACTCCGCTTTGCGCAAGGTCGCCCGCGTGCGTCTGACCAACGGCTATGAAGTCAGCAGCTATATCGGCGGCGAAGGCCACAACCTGCAGGAGCACTCGGTTGTGCTTATTCGCGGCGGTCGTGTGAAGGATCTGCCGGGTGTGCGCTACCACACGGTGCGCGGCAGCCTGGACGCTTCCGGCGTGGAAAAGCGGCGCCAGGGGCGTTCCAAGTACGGCGCCAAGCGTCCGAAGTCCTGATCTCTTATTTAATTTAGCTTGATTGGATAGCAGCCATGCCGAGAAGAAGACTGGTCGCCCGTCGGGAGATCCTCCCGGATCCCAAGCACGGCAGCGACATGCTGGCCAAGTTTATGAATATGGTCATGCGTTCGGGCAAGAAGTCCGTCGCCGAGGGAATCGTCTACGGGGCCCTGGACCAGATCGCAAGCCGCGGCAAGCCGGATCCCATGGAAGTGTTGAGCAAGGCGCTGGACAACGTGCGCCCCATGGTGGAGGTCAAATCCCGCCGCGTCGGCGGCGCGACCTACCAGGTTCCGGTCGAGGTGCGCGCCATGCGCCGCACAGCCCTGGCCATGCGCTGGATGATCGATGCCGCGCGCAAGCGCAGCGAAAAGTCCATGCCCATGCGCCTGGCCGGCGAGATCATGGATGCCGCGGAGAACCGCGGTGCCGCCGTGAAGAAGCGTGAAGATACCCACCGCATGGCGGAGGCCAACAAGGCGTTCTCGCACTATCGCTGGTAGTGCCCGGGTACGTCATCAGTTGAACGAAAGCATTTAAGGATTATTGGTCGTGGCACGCAAAACCCCTATTGAGCGCTATCGCAACATCGGCATCATGGCTCACATCGATGCCGGTAAGACGACGACGACAGAGCGCGTCCTGTTCTACACCGGCGTGTCCCACAAGATGGGTGAGGTGCATGAAGGCGCCGCCGTGATGGACTGGATGGAGCAGGAGCAGGAGCGCGGCATCACCATCACCTCCGCTGCGACCACCTGCTTCTGGCAGGGTATGGACAAGCAGTTCCCGGAGCATCGCATCAACATCATCGATACGCCCGGGCACGTGGACTTCACCATCGAGGTGGAGCGCTCGCTGCGCGTGCTGGATGGTGCGTGCGCAGTGTTTTGCGCCGTCGGCGGTGTGGAACCCCAGTCCGAGACCGTGTGGCGCCAGGCCAACAAGTACGGCGTGCCCCGCATGGCCTTCGTCAACAAGATGGACCGCGCCGGCGCCGACTTCCTGCGCGTGGTCGAACAGATCAAGACCCGTCTGGGCGCTGCGCCGGTCCCGGTACAGCTCCCCATCGGCGCCGAGGACAACTTCCAGGGTGTCGTGGACCTGGTGCGCATGAAGGCCATCTTCTGGAACGAGGCCGACATGGGTATGACCTACGAGGAGCGCGACATTCCGGCCGATATGGCCGATGCCTGTCAGGAATGGCGCGAACACATGCTGGAGGCCGCCGCCGAAGCTTCCGAAGAGCTGATGGAGAAGTACCTGGAAGAAGGCGACCTCGGCGAGGACGACATCCGTAAGGGTTTGCGCATCCGCACCCTCAGCAATGAGATCGTGCCGGCGCTCTGCGGTTCGGCGTTCAAGAACAAGGGCGTGCAGGCCATGCTGGATGCGGCCATCTACTACATGCCTTCCCCGGTGGATGTGCCCGCCATTCGCGGTCATCTGGACGACGCGGCCGAGACGGAGGCCGAGCGTCATTCCTCGGACGACGAGCCGTTCGCGGCGCTGGCGTTCAAGATCGCCACCGATCCGTTCGTGGGTACGCTCACCTTCTTCCGGGTCTACTCCGGTGTGTTGAGCTCCGGCGATACCGTCTTCAACTCGGTCAAGGGCAAGAAAGAACGCATCGGACGCATCCTGCAGATGCATTCGAATACGCGGAACGAGATCAAGGAAGTGCGCGCGGGTGACATCGCCGCCGCGGTGGGCCTGAAGGATGTCACCACCGGTGAAACCCTTTGCGACCTAAATAATGTCATTGTCCTGGAGCGTATGGAGTTCCCCGAGCCGGTGATCTCGGTGGCGGTGGAGCCCAAAACCAAGGCCGACCAGGAGAAGATGGGCATCGCCCTGCAGAAGCTGGCCCAGGAGGACCCGTCCTTCCGTGTGCGCACCGACGAGGAGTCGGGCCAGACCATCATCTCGGGCATGGGCGAGTTGCAC
>Ga0307441_1000363_pt1 | contig 16836 bp, 12 predicted proteins | sample SalMarWE160420MG_FD_202149 | JGI IMG/M metagenome (GOLD analysis project Ga0307441, IMG submission 202149) | Salt marsh sediment microbial communities from the Plum Island Ecosystem LTER, Massachusetts, United States - WE1604-20 | ecosystem: Environmental > Aquatic > Marine > Intertidal zone >... | reverse complement strand
GACGCCGGCCCTCCAGCCCCAGCCAAAGCAGATCGCTCTTCTGCATCGTACTGTCCAGCCGGGCCTGGTGATACGGTTTCAGACGCGCCGGAAAAATATACTCCTCCCATGCCGCCGGTGGGGCCGCGAATCCGAAGAGTTTTTCCAGGGTCTGCTCCAATTGCGATTGTTCACCTCCCGCATTCAGTACATCCTGTATGCAAGCCAAAAAAAGCGGCAGGTGTGCTACGGGGATTGCGCTGAAGACATGCCGCCGCTGCCCGCGATACATGCGCAGCAGGCGTTCCGTATTTTCTATTGTACACAGCTCAGGTCCCCGGGCATCTTTACTCAGGGGTTCATATAAAATACGTTCATCCTGCCTGAGATCCCGGGTAAGTTCAATAAGGCTCTGATCGGACAGACCGAACAATTTACATAAGCGCTGCGGATCAAGCGGTCCGTAAAATCCCAGGAACTGTTCAATGAGTTCCGCCATAGCCGCCCCGGGGTCCGGCACGGATTTGCGGGACAGCCTTATGCCCGATAAATATTTTTCCGCAGGGGTATTCCGCTCAGCCGTAATTTCGGTAAGCGGAGAAAGCAGAAGGGCGTTCGGCCGAATCCGGAAAGCCTCGCATACCCTGGGGATATTTTCAACGGCCGCAACCAGGCTTTCTCCCCCGGGTGTAAACCGGATTTTTACCAGCTTCCCGGCAAGAGCGGAACATACCTTCCCAAAATCATCATCGTTGTCGTTATTAAAGGTCTCCGCCAAGTTTTCCCATTCGGTCTCGGGGATAAACAGACGTTCAATCACCCAATCCAGCAGTTCCTGCCGGTTTGCCGGTGCATAGCCGGGCGCAGTACGCTGCAGTTTGTGCTCAAGCTCGGTGATCAATTCCCGGGGAAACCGCGGCCGCAGCAGCGCGGAAGAGGTTACCTCCCGGAACAGCTCCTCACTTAACGTTCCGGCCGAGTCCGCCGTGGGGGTGTCGTCCCGGTACATGAATTTATTGGTCTGCCGCCAGATGATGTTGGCCGCAAAGGGAGAAGGGCTTACGGTTGTTGTCTCGGAAACAGTTATCCGGCCCTGCGCAACCTCATCAAGCAGCATGCGCAGTGCCGGGAGGTCGAACTCATCCTGAAAACACTGCCGCCAGGTTTCCAGGAGCAGGGGAAAATCCTCGTAACGCGAGACCGCTTTGAAGAGCTTTTGCGCACGCAGGCGGTTCAGCCACAGGGGCATGCGCCGTGAAAATGACGCCCTGGGCAGGAGCAGCGCGCGCCCGGCATTCTGCCGGAACAGCGCACCGAAAAACGCGGTTGATTGGAGTTTTCTCTTCAGCAGGGTTTCTATCCTGTCCGCACTTATCCGGGTAAAAAGATCGGCAGCATGAAAATTATGCGGCAGATTCAACAGCATACAGTCGTCATCCGCAAACACTTCCAGCGGGTAATGGTAATCCTCCGCCCATGCCTGGGAGAGGGCCAGGGAAAACGGCCGGTTCACCCTCCCGCCCCAGAAGGTATGCAGGATCACCTGCTTGCTGCCCGAGATATTGTCCGGATCATTAAAGTATTCAATAACGATGTGATGCCGGTGCGGGAGAGCAGTTCCCAGCACCTGTTTCTGACTTACCAGATAACGAACAAGCTCAGCCGCCGCACCCTCGCCCAGACAACACTCCTCCTTAAGGTAGGTCTCAAATCCGACAGTGCCGAGTTCCGTATCGGCCTTTTCCAGAAAGTCCAGCACCATCCCGGAAAAATAAAAATCCCTGTTGCGCGGGTCCGCCCGCCAGAAGGGGATCATGCCCCTGCCCCTTTGCGCGGGAGCGACCTCAACATCATTATGGGTGATCTGCCGGATCTGCCAGGCTTGAATCCCCAAAGCAAAAGTATCGCCGATATTCCGCTCCCACACAAACTCCTCATCAAGCTCACCGATCTTTGCCTTACTCCCCTGCAGGCGCAGATTATAATACCCGCGGTCCGGAATGGAACCGCCGGACAAATAGATCAAAAAGGGAACCCCACGTCTGGCGGTAAGGGTATTATCGATCTTGTCAATGGAAAGGCGCGCGGAAAGCTCTTTTATGGGAATGTCAGCGTAGCGCCCGGCCAGCATTGAGATCACCAGGTCGTACTGCCGGCGTGACAGCGTATGATAGGGAAAACAACAGCGCAGGAAGTTATAAAGCCGGTCACGGTCCCACATCCTGACCGCGGTCATGGAAAGGATGACCTGCGCCAGAATGTCCAGCGCACCCAGAACCGGGTGAACGGGCTCGATCTGCCGGTTGATAATACACCTGCCGGCCACCGCGGCCAGAATATACTCCGTGCCGAACAGGGGATACATCAGACCCCTGCTGACCTCGCCGACCTTATGCCCGGCCCTGCCGATGCGCTGCACCGCTGCCGAGAGGGTCGGGGGTGTTTGGATCAGAATAACCTGGTCCAGATCACCGATATCGATTCCCAGCTCAAGCGAGCTGGTGGCCACAATCGCCTTGAGTTCCCCTTTTTTCAGTCTGTCTTCTACTGCCAGTCGAATTTCGCGCGACAGTGAGCCATGGTGCGAATAGGCAACCAGGTCCCCGGCCCGTTCGTTTATCACCCTGGCGACCCTTTCACTAGTTTTGCGGCTGTTTACAAAAAGCAGGGTAGAGCGGTGCGCTGAAATCTGCTTTAAGAACGCGGCCGCATGCGTGTCCCAAACCACATCCGGCCCCGTGCGCATTCCCGGCCCGTTTGCATTGATGCCGGGTATCGTTCCGCGGGGAGCGGTTCCTCCTGCCGCCGTGTCTCCGGTCGCAACATTACCGGTAGTCTTATCGGCGGTTTTGCCGCCGGCTTCGGCAGCTTCGACCGCAGCGGGTTCGGCCTCGGCCGCAGCGGCTTCGGCCTCGGCCGCGGTAGGATTGGCCTCGGCCGCGGTAGGTTTGGCTTCGGCACCGGCCTTTGCAGCCTCGGCCGCGGTAGGATTGGCTTTGGCCGCGACGGGGTCGGCTTCGGCCGCGGCACACACCGAGATTGCATATTGTTTGCCCTGCAAAACCCTGATAGTGGAAACCGGTCGTTCCTCGTATACCACCGTTTTTCCGCTGCCCCGCATACGGTAGCCACCTACGAACCGGGCCACAACCTCAAGCGGGCGTACGGTGGCGGATAACGCGATCCGCTGAAACTCACCGCAGATGGGCACAAGCCGTTCCACCGCGGTAATCAACAATGTCCCCCGCTTCTGCGACACCACCGCGTGCACCTCATCCAGTATGACTACCGCCAGGTTGCCGAAGAGCTTTTCCCCCTGCCCCGAGGTCAATAGAATATTCAGACTTTCCGGGGTGGTAATAAATATTTCCGGCGGCCTGTGCAACAACGCCCTGCGCTCCCCTGGCGGGGTGTCTCCGCTGCGGACGGCCACGGAAATCCGCGGGAGGTCCGTGTTCTCGCCTGCCGCCAAGTTCCGCAGCTCCTCAAGCGGGGTTAAGAGGTTTTGTCTCATATCATTATTGAGTGCCTTTAAGGGTGATATATAGAGCACCCGGATGCTGCCCGTAGAAAGCTGCCCGCTTAACATCCGGTGCAAGGCCCAGAGAAAGGCGGTCAGGGTCTTGCCGCTGCCCGTGGGCGCGGTAACAAGCACATGCGAACCGTTACTGATGACAGGCCAGGCCCGTTCCTGCACTTCCGTGGCAGGACCCAGGCGCTGCGAAAACCATTTGCGGATAAGCGGATGAAACAGCTCCAATGCACTCATCGTACAGATGAGTGTAATGGAATTCGGGAAAAGCGGCCAGGGTGTGATGATTAATATTGTTTTTTCAGCGCTTCGTGTTATCTATATATATAAATAAAGGAGTCGAATTACATGAAAACATTAATTCTCAGTATAATCATCGCCCTGTGTACGGGATTGACGGCGTTTGCGCAGGGTACCGACCAACAGCTGGACCGTTTGTCGGCACACCTTTCTTTGATCGAAGAGGACGCCCGCCTGGGGCGAAATCTGGCCGGAGGAATCCTCATCGGTTCGGGCTTGCTGGTAGGAGTCGGCGGGGTTGCTATAACCGAAAGTATTCCTGATCTCTCTTCGGATGAACGCTTACTATATGACGCGATTTTCGCCGGCAGCGGCGCCCTGATTACAGTCAGCGGTATTTTAGTCCTCACCCTGCCTTCGGATTTTGAAATTTTGCCGGCAAAGTTCAGCCGGCTCCCGCAGGACACTCCGGAAAACAAGCGTAAAAAAATTAATATCGGAGAGGTGTATCTTGAGAAACTCGCCCATAAGGCGAAACACCAACGGTATATCAGCGGGGGCATTTTAGTGGCAAGCGGTTTGGCCGAGCTGGCTTTCTACTTTTTTGTTCCGCCTGAAGGGAACGCGAATTATCAATATCTCCATGACACGTTCTTGTACCAGGGGATCATTGACTGCGGTATGGGTATCATCCGGTTTTTGATAAAATCATCACCGGAGAACGAATACGCCGCGTACCGGCAATGGAAAAGAAATCAGAATATAACGGAAAAAGAGGATTCCATGGAAATACAACTGGCAATATTACCGACGTATAAAGGTGTTTCCGCTGCCTTGCGAATTTCCTATTAGCGCGAGTTTGCGCGGGTGGGATCATACACCGTTTGCAGAAAAGCTGTTATGGGTGACCGGAGCGATTGGCATCATCTTCGTATAGTCGCTTCGTCACCCGGCTGATAAATCCGACGGCGCTTTTTCGAGAGAGCAGCCGCCCGGTAAAAAAATAGTTCAGTTTATTGGCTACACCCGGAATAATGCTGATCTTTCGCCCCAGCGCGTTCAGAGTCTTATCAACAACTTTTTCCGCTTTTATTAACGGCACCCACGAAACAAATTTCGCCCCTTTCAGGCTGCGCCGGTAATTCGGAGTGTCGATGGCTCCGGCACAGCAGGAGATGACATCCACGCCGATTTCTTTGAGTTCGCTCCACAGCCCTTCGGCCAGAATCCGCAGGTAGGCCTTACTGGCCGCATAGTGCGCCAGGCAGGCTGTTCCCACAAGACCGGTTAAGGACGACATGATAACAATCCCACCGTGTCCCAGGCGGCCCATCCGTTCGCCGAAATAGCGGCAGAGGACGGCCGGGGCCACACAATTAACGGAAATTAGCTGTTTATGTTCCTGTAAAGACCTGTCCAAAAACCGTCCGATCGCGGAAAAGGCAGCGTTATAGATCAGAAGCCCGACCTCAATATCCTTCACCTTCTGTTCCAGGGCGCCGGGCAGATCGGGCTGACCCAGGTCTGCAACCACGATTCGCACCTTAACCGGGGCGGTCCGCTGTAATTCCGCGGCCAACTCCTGTAATATCTCACGCCTTCTGGCGATAAGCACCAGATTGAGCCCCCTGCCCGCCAGTTCGCAGGCAAAGGCCCGCCCCAGCCCTTCCGAGGCCCCGGCCACAACAGCCCACGGCCCGTATTGTTTATGGAAACTCTGTTTCATAATTTCTAAATTATAACCGGGAGCCTGTTTTTTACAAGGAGAAAAATCCATCTCGTTAAAAGTACTACAATCCAATTAAGTTGCTCTTCGCCTCATTTCCATTTACTATATAGGTATGAAGGGACTATCCTCATCGTCGATGATGACGCGGCCATACGGAATATTGTAAAGGAATAACTGCGCTTTCACGACAGGGCGGGACGCTACAATGCCCGGGAGTTCCTTGTAATTTTACCCGAAACAAACCTGAAGCAGGCCTATGCATTGGGTGAAAAACTGCGGCTTACCGTAGAAAAAACCCCGATACCTTACAAGGATCAGGGAATACAGGTAATCGTGAGTGTCGGAGCCACCTCCTTGATTGATAACAGTGATTACATAAAATACCGTTAAAAATAAAACCGTAGCCTTTAATTCCGGAAAATAGTACTATTATTAATGAGATGATACAATCGCTGTCTGACAGCATTTCTTTTCGTTCACCCGTTGTTGCCCGGGCAACACTCCCGCAATATCATGTTTCGAATAGTGAAGCGCAGGAAGCACTGCGCCGGGTGATGGCGCTTATCTACCATTCGGGTTCGGGGTCTCCGAATCCCAGGGCATTAAACCTGGTATTAATGGCCCAAACCGCCTTGAAAAACGGTAATGCAACGGCGGCACAAAACTTTGCCGACAGGGCGGAACGCATCCTGCAGCCGGCCCCCCCCTCCGTCCCCCTCACCAAGCCGAACCCTGAAGCACCGCCGGTGCCGCCCACTGCCGAAGAAATTAAGAAACGCGTGCCGCCACCGGAACAAAAACCGGCGGAGACAAGACATATGTATCACGATGTTTCACATGATGCCGGGGTATCGTTTTCCTATGCCTCAAGCCTCAGCGGACCCGAATCGTTTTTTGCCGTGCCCGCCCATGAGGCCGAACATGTAGGCAGGCGGGTCAGTGAGGCGATCCTCCGCGGTGAGCGTATTATGGTATCCGTATCGTACCGGATAAAGTACGATCCTCGGACCGGAGAACCCTATATGGCCGGAGGGGTGACCAGGGCCATCAGGCTTTCCCACCGTTCGCAGTATAAACCCCCGCCCGGCAGCAAGGTTGATCTGTACGCCTGATCCAAGGCATTACCAGTTGGCGACCATGTCAGGCCCCTGTGCTTTTTCCGCGGATGATCCGCAGGTATACGGGGCAAGCAGTGTATACTCAAATGTCAGCGTCCGCTTGTCTTCCGATAAAATGCCCATATTATGTACGGTAATTTCCCTGGGTGCATGCAGGATAAACGTATTTTTATAATTCTTATACACCCTGACCGCATCCTCGCTTTGCGGATCAAACCCCGGAGAAGAGCACACCTGCTGGCTGAATTCCGCGGTTTCACCTACCGTCTCAATTGATATTTGGGGAATAAAGCCGAGGTCCTCCAGACTGCTTTCTCGCGTAAATCCGATCTCACAGGAGACGTATATATCCTCTCCATCCTGCCGTACCCGGTATGCGGAAAGGGTTAAACCCTTTGAACCGGAGATTTCATCCCTGAACTTCTGTTCTGAGAAAGACTCCGGAATCTCCACCCCGTCAACGATGATCGTTTTTAAGTTTTGTTCATTTTCCTTGATTGAGTCAATCAACATAACGGGCATGCGGTACTCCACCCCAAGCCTGCCGCTTCCGTCCTCATTCACCCAGACCTCGGTTTTTATGCCGATGCAGGCATTCAGCAAAACAAGGACGACACCGAAAAAAAATAAGACGGCCGCCTTGGTCCTTTTTTTCATTGGCTCCTCCTGTCTGATAATGTAGCACAAAATGGAAAAACAGCAATCATACTTTGGTGCGAACCTCATTGTAAGCGTTTTTTTTCCGATTCTACTTGTCAAAACCGGAGAGATCAACTATATCTATGATGGCTATGAAGGTAGTTACTTTTTCCACATTTGTTGTTGACTATTATCCCGTACACAAAGTAAAACGCGTCGGGGGAAATTCGGCAAACTTTGCCATTGAATGCGCCAGAAGGGGAAATAAGGTAAGCGTAGTCGGTGCGGTGGGTAACGAGGAAAGCGGTGATTTTATCATTGCCTACCTGGAAAAGTACGGCATAGACACCTCCCACCTCCATCGCCTGAACGGGAGGACGGCCTCAAACCGCCTGCTGCATGATGAAACCGGCGACCGTTATTCACCGGACGGGGCCTGGCACGGCGGTGTTTACGAGGATTTTATCCTTTCGCCGGCGGACTGGGATTACATAAACTCCTTTGACATGATAGCCACCACCTGTCTGGGGCCCAACTTTACCCGGGTGTTTGATCACATCAATACCCAAGCCAAACTGGTCGTTGACTTTATGCATACGGCGGACTGGGAATTGTGGAGGAAATACCGGTCGCGGATTGATATCAGCTTTTTCAGCGGCGGTCCAAAGCTGTGCGCACGCGCACAGAAGCTGGCCGCAGAATATAACAAACTCATTGTGGTCACAATGGGGGCGCGGGGCAGCCGTGCATTTTTAGGAACAACGGACGTATTTTCTCCCGCTCCGACGGTGGAGGCGGTCATAGACACCACCGGCTGCGGCGACGTATTTCAGGCGGCATTCAGCCTGTCCTGGTCCCGGACACATGATCTGCGCCAAGCCCTGGCGGCGGGGACAGAGGCGGCCGCCGGGATATTGTGTGTATTGGGCGGTTCATAACCCCCCTTATACGGGCACGCTCCCCCTTTTCCTGACAAGACGTCCGTTCTCAAAATAATACACAATATCCATAAGTTTCAGCAGATTGGTGTTGTGGGTGATGGTCAGCGTTGTTCCGTACGTATGTGGAGTGAAAAGCAGGTCCGCGATCTGTTTTTCCGTATTCTTGTCCAGGGATGCTGTGGCTTCATCAAATATATATAAAGCCCCTTGCAGCGCCAGGGCGCGGGCAATCCCCAGCCTTCGCCGCTCACCTCCCGAAATATCCGTTCCCCCTTCGGCCAACATTGTATCAAGACCGGCGGGTAACTTCCATACAAACTCCTGCAGGCGCACCTTTCCGATCAAATCCAAAATTTCATTGTCCGTAAGCCGCCCGCCCAAATCGATATTTTCCCGCAAACTTGCCGAGTAGACGGGGATATCCTGGGCCAGGATTACAATCTGTCTCCGCAGGCTTTCAAGGGTAAAGGAGGTATGCGGAATACCGTCGATAAGAATACTGCCGGACAGGGGATCAAACAGCCTGACCAGGAGGGCGGCCAATGTGGATTTTCCGCAGCCGCTTTTTCCTGAAATTGCCACATTTTTGCCTATCGGTATCTCCAGGGAAATATTGTTCAAAACAAAATCACTGTCCGGATAGGAGAAACAGACCTCTTTGAACTCCACCTTTGACCTGATACCCCGCAGCAGCGTGTCCCCGCAGCCTTCCCTTTCCCCGGTAAGATAATCTCCCACACGTTCATCCGCGGCCCGCAGTCCGTGCAGGGAAATCAGAATGGTGACCGCTTCGTTTAAGGGGGTAAGAAAACGTTCGGTAAACAGAAAGCAAAAGACCAGGGTCCCCACACTGAAATTACCGTGCGACAACTCCTGTACGGCAAAGACCAGAATAAATCCGGTGGCCAGCCAGGGCAGGACATAAAAAATATTCCAAAGCATACCGCCGTAATACATACGTCTGCGGAAATTCAATGAGATGTACTGCAATATTTTATCAAGCCTGGTCATAACTTTTTCTTTTAAAAGCTCCAGTTTGATCAGTTTGATTCCGGAAAAAACCTCCCACAGGGTCTTCCATAATCCGTCATACCCCTTGCTGATCTCATACTCGGTCCGCTCATACTGTCGGCGCCATCCCAATACCCAAACGATGATTATCCCCAACAGGATAAAATAAATCAGGCTGGCCCAGGGAAATACAAAGAGAAACAATACGAGCCAGAAACAAACCTGAAGCAGGTTTACCACTCCCATCACGCTCTTTGATAAACCGTCGGCGATAATCCCGCAGTCTTCCGACACCCGTTTGACAAACTCGCTGCTGTTCCTTTTCAGAAAAAAACTATAGGTATAGTGCATAATCTCACTTAAGAAATCCGTACGGATACGCGAAACGAGATTGCGGTTCAGCAAAGAAAGCAGACGGTCTTTTACAACCACCAGCGTACTGCTGACCACAACAGTGGAAAGCGAGATCACAATTATCAACATAAACAGACCGCTGTCGGGCTTCCTAAAAAGCCCGTCATAGATTATCTTCCAGAGGTAGACTCCCAGGGCCACGCTGCCCGCAAGCGCCAGTGAGACGGCGAACAATACCCATAAGAGCGGGCTTTCCTTTTTGAGATAGCGAATGTATTTGCTCTTCATCGCCCTCCCCCTGATATACGCGCCGGATGCTTGTGTAGCGGATTATTATATTCCCGTGATTTACGAAACAGCTCATGGTAACGGGAATTATACGCCAGCAACTCATCATGGGTCCCCTGTTCCGCCACCCTGCCGTGTTCAAACACATAAATCATGTCCGAAAGTCTTGCCGGTTCCAACCGGTGGGAAATTCCGATAAAGGTGATGCCGCTCTGCTTACGCAGCCTTATAATGGTGTTGATGATCTCTTTTTCGGTAGCCTCATCCAGGGCCGATGTTGCCTCATCAAGGATTATGATCCTGTTTCCCCTGGCCAGCCGGCGGGCCAGGACCACTCTTTGCCGCTCACCGCCCGACAGGTTCTGCCCCCCCTCAAGCAGAACCGTATCAAGTCCGAGCGGCAGTTGACCTAAGAGGGTATCCAGTGAAACCCTGGTACAGATTTCAAGAATCCGTGTATCGCCCAACTCACCGTCAGGATCAATATTGGCGCGCAGGGTATCATTCAGGATATACGGTTCCTGGGTGACCACACCGATCAACCTGCGCAGGCCGGCTGGATGTATATCGCAGATATCTCTCCCGTCAATATAAATACTCCCTCGTGGGGCATCATACAAGCGTACCAAAAGTGAGATAAAGGTGGTTTTCCCCGCGCCTGATGCCCCCACAAGCGTACAAAAGCCCCCGGTCGGTACGGTAAGGGTTACCCCGTGTAACACAGGGGGACGGCTTTGCCGTTTCCGCCTGCCGTTACCGTTCGGATCGGACGGCGGGTAAGAAAAATCAAGCCCGCGAACGATTATCCCCTGCTGCAGACCCGTCACATCTATTCCGTCGTCCTGCTCCCGTTTCAAACCAAGGTATGGGCGCACCTCATCGCGGATGTGCCAGAAGAAATAGCAGTCCGCAAAAGAGTTGAAAAAAGTCACGATCGGATAGATGATCGTACCCGTATAGATCAGGATGATCATAATATACCCCGGGGTATAGGAGCCCGCGGTAATCCCCAAATAACCAAAGATAAAAATAACAACCATGCAAAGCCTTACCGGCAGGGAGGCACCGAGGGCCAGCAGGGATTCAAATACGGTGGCTTTGGCTGCCAGACGCCGTTCGCGTTCATTCAGGTTTTTAAGCCGGCGAAGGCGCGTCTTATACAGACCGAAGCATTTGATCTCCCTGATTTTGGGAAAAATATCATAGCAGTGCTTATAAATATCATCACGCAGCTGTAACGACTCTTTCCCGTATGTAAGCGACAGTTTTCTGAAGCGAAGGCTCCAGAAGAAATAGAGGACGATTACCCCCAGGAAAAGAACACATATCCGTATCTCCAGGAACAGACACACAAATCCCAGCATAATCACCAGCTGCACTCCTGAAATAACCAGGCGCAGCAGGTTCCAGACCAGTTCGGCCAGTTTTTCCATGTCCGCCCCCACCAAGGCAACCAGGCGGCTGGAAGGACTTTTCTGATAAAATGAGTACGGGTAGTCGAGGAACCCGTCCATCGCCGCCAGACGCAGATCGTGCGAAAAATCGACCCTCACCGCTACCAGCAGCTTGTAGGTGAGCGCGTTCAGAGTAATGGAAAGCACACAAATAAGGGCAATAATCAGACACAAGCCGAGAAGCAGGCCCTCCGTATAATTGGGCAGAAGCTCATCAAAAATGGTACGGTATACCAGTGGCGTTGCCAGAGAGACAAACGCGTACAATAAAGCCAGAATACACAACAGAATGATTTTTTTTGTATAGGGTAAAAGGAACCGTGCGAGCAACAATCTTCCTATTCGGGCCACCAGGTAACCTGGTAATTCCTGGAGCGCGGTACGCGCAGGGAAAACTCCATACTGTCCTTTATATCCTCACCGCTCAGATGGATTTCTTTATACCACCCCTGTAACCCGAAACAACGGCCTTTGAACGTCACCTCTCCTTCCAGCTCACGACCGGCGGTATCACTCTCGTGCACTGAAAAGCAGATTTTCACACAGACAGGGTTCCAGGTTTTGGGGAGAAGCTCACGAGGAATTACCAGCCGCCCAGCTCCTTCAAACAAACAGATATGTGCCAATGACTTCTCTCCCAAAAGCCGCCGTGCCTTCCGCCGGCAGTCAAGCTGCGGGAGCGCGGCCTTTTCCGCTCCGTCTTTGGCAAACCAGTACAGACAGATACGGACCTTTCCTTCGGTTTCGCAGGAAAAACAAAGATCGCTTTGTTTGGGAAAAGCGGGGAACAATATCTCCTGGTAGGCCTTGTCCAGAGCGGCTCTGTTCCCGTTGAATACCAACCCGGTCTGCGGGATCTCTGCCTTCCGGTTTGCATCAAGCAGACTGATGCCGAGACCCAACGCGCTGTAATCCCATTGTTTGGGGATACAGGACGCCGGAACCACAAAATCGGCCGTACCGGAAACGGTAAACTCATATTTTTCTCCCAGAACCGGTAGGGCAGCGGCGGTTGCGGACGGTCCGTAATGTTCGGCAAAAACCCATACGGTTTTTTCACTGTGGTCGCTGGTAAAACCGGCCGGCATATCTTTTTGTCGCGTACTGCCTATGCCCCCCTCCAACACCTCTACCGAAATTCGGTGCGGTCCGGGCCCGGCAACCCGGAAACGGCAAAGCGGTTCCGTTGTAAACTCACCCACCTCCCCGTCCACACCGAAACGATAACCGAGCGTATCTTCCGTCTCAGTTACCGTTGAAAAACTCTGACCGGCATCAGCGATGATCTCTTTCGGCAGCACCACAAACCCCGGAACATCAAGCACCGCCACCGGCTGCGTTCGTACCGAAAGTTTTTTGTGCCGCGGACGGGCGGCAAAAAGGTATCCCGTTGAAAATGAACCGGAGAGCTTTTCATAGGTACATACGGAAAATCCCAAATTCCTGACAAGATGATACAGCCTGCGCTCGGCATAGGCCGCGTGCGTCTCCATGACAATGCGTTCCACCGTCTCCAGTTGTTCTTTCCCTGCCCCGGAAAAAATATCCAGTTCGGCACCTTCGGTATCAATCTTCAGCAGCGAGATATTTTGTTCCCCGATCTGCTGCAGGAGGTGGGGAAGAGAGACCGCCTCTACCCGGGTTATACAAACCTCCGCATTATCCCCGGTCAGCTTTTCAACCTGGGCTAGGGAGGTGGTAATCAGTCCGGACACACACAAACCATCCGCCCGGGGGATGTACAAGGCAATGCTCCCGTCATTTTTGGCTACCGCGGTGTGAAAGGGGATAACCTGTCCGGTAAGGCCGTTACGCCTGATGTTCGCGCATAAGAGCGTATAGTTTTGTTCATCCGGTTCCACCGCGTACACCTTGGCGCCCCGGCCGGCGGCAAACAACGAGAAAATGCCGATGTTCGCGCCGATATCCACGACGACATCACCGTCACCGATGCGATAATCACGATCATAAAACAGATCATCCCATATTTCATGGATAATAAACTCGGAAGCGGGGTCCATCTCCACCTCATAGCCATTGACAAGTTTGGTTTTTACCGTATTCATACCACCCCTTTCACCGCCTTTTGCGGCATATATTGGTACCATTCGTCCGGCGGCACGATTTCCGCCTCTCTCCCCTCTTTGACCTTATGCGGCCAATAGGGGTCGGCCACCAGTCCCCGGCCCACGGCAATGAGGTCTGCCTGGTTACGCGCCAGAATTCGCTCGGCACACGCACCCGAGGTAATTCTGCCGACACCGATAACCGGGATGTCCACGGCCGCCTTGACCGCGGAAAAAAGCCCAAGGAAGCAGGCCGGGGGCCGGGTATGATCGGGGCACTCCGAACCTTTGGGGCTTATCGCAGTTCCGCCTGCCGAGACATCAAGACAGTCCACCCCGGCGCGCTGCAACAGGCGTGCGGTTTCCACCGCCTGGGCAATAGCGAATCCCCCTTCCGTCATATCAGTGGCGCTGAGACGATAGAACAGGCTGAAATCCTGTCCCGCCTTGGCTTTAACGGCCCGGACGGTCTCTCCCTGCAGCGAGGCCCGCGCTTCCAGTGTGCCGTTGTAGTGATCGCTTCTGTTGTTAATACCGGGGCAGAGTAGATGCATGAACAGGCTGTGATGCGCTCCGTGTATTTCCATACCGGGGTACCCGGCTTCACGCAGCTTTACCGCGCAGAGGGCAAACAACTCCGGTATTCGAGCCAGTTCCGCGTTACTCATCCGGTTCACCCATGAACCCACGCCGGAGAATACCTGGGGAATGATCCAGGTACCGTGCGTACGGCATTCGTCCAGTACGAGGCGGGAGGTTTTTCTAAAGACCGGCGTGTACAGGTCGGTAAAACCACCCATGGTCTGCACGGGCGCGATAATCAACCCCACCCCTCCCCGGGCACGTTCCGTATAGAAAGACCGCCATTCCTTTGATTCGTTCGGCCTGTTGATATACACGGGGGCAAACACGATACGGTTTGGCAGTGTGAAACCGGGCCGCAGGGTAAAGGGGGAAAAAAGACACTCCGTCTCGCGGCTGCTCACACGCCGCCTCCCTTTATTTTGGTGACCATTGTGTCGGTCACCCCCCCGCTGCAGAACTGCTTGCCGCAGACATGCGGTTCGGTTGGAAAAAATATATCGGGATCGGCGATATTGCCGATCTTCCCCGCGTCACCGCACCAGCTGCGGTAGATGTCCCCATTCATATCAACCACGAGTATTTCCAGCCCGATATAACAGTTCCAACCCCCCCAGGCATTCATATTTCTTGTCAGGATATCGCCGGGTTTCACCAGTTCGCATGAGCCGTCACTGAATATCAGCCTCATCAATCCGCGGTAACTGTCCCGCTGCCGTTTCAGCTTTAGATTCTCATTGATCTCTTTATTTGCCCGGATAATGCGTTCCCGCTGTTTTTTGGTATAAGGATACGGTTCGATGAAGTCCTTCAGGACAATCTGCAGGTCGATGGTGACATCATCCGTTTCACGCAGCACGCGATAGGCCGCGTCAATGCACTGCCGGAAACGGTCCGGTTGTACCATGATATTCACATGAGTATAAACATCGGACTTTACGAGGTTTATTACATCGATAAAATGGTCCAGGTCGGTAAACTCCTCATGATAGCTGATGCTTATCTGGAAGAGGTGGTTTTTCGCCTCTTCCCAGAAGGACAAACTGCGCGAACCGTTCGTACTGATGCTGACCTTATGCCCGTGCTCTTTCTGCGTGCGGATCAGGGGGATGAAATCCTTGTACAGGGTCACCTCCCCGCCGGTGTAGAGAAAATACACCTCCTTACCCAGTTGGTTGACGTAATGGTCCGTAATCCGCTCCGAGAACCGTAAAATCTCATTGATCGGCGTAAACGGATAGGTTCCCGCGTGCGTCCGTTCCGGACAGTAGGAGCAGGCATAATTACAGATATTGCTTACGCCCCAGTCGATAAGCACAATATTTTCCGTTTTTTCAAACTGGTGTTTCAGGGCAACTATTTCCGACATGAGGCATCCTCCCCGTAGGCTGTAATTATACGGTCCGCGGGCATCCCCTGGACCTGGGCAATATTTATAAAATCAATATCAGCGATAATGCTGTTGCTGCAAAATCCGTCGGTGATCTCGCGAGGATTGGCGTTACAATAATCTTCCAGCAGGTCGGGATAAAAGCGTTTTAAAATCGCCGGAACGATGGCCCCACGATGCAGGGGAGACTCCTCCCTGGGTTCTACGGTATTGCGCTGAGTTCCGCTTGTTACGGGGAAAAAGAAGGGGCAGTCAAAAAACACCGTGTTCGGGTCAGGCAACCGGTGTTCCACCCCCAATCGGCGGCAGGCATCTTCAAGCTCATCACAGTATGCCCGCCGGGCGGCAACCACCCGGTCTATGTCTTTCAACCGGTTGCCCAACACATAGCACTGCAGGGCACTCAAACGAAAATTGCTGCTGGCCAGATCCACTCTGCGCTTCTCCAGGTTCGGACTCAATCCCCAGTCCGAGACCGCCTGAAATTGGGCGGAAAGCCGCGGATCGTTTGTGGCGATCAGCCCGCCTTCACCCGCGGTGATTATTTTTGATGACTGAAAACTGAATGTCCCGGCATTTCCCAGCGTTCCCACTTTCATGCCGTGGGCGGTACACGAGAATGCCTGGGCACAATCTTCCACCAGAAAAATATCATTACGGTAACAGTACTCAATAATTTCAAACAGTTCACGATTTACAAAGCCGGAGAAATGCACCAAAATTGCCGCCCTTACCCGCGGGGAATATCGACTCCGTAACGCTTCCAGGGTAAGGCCGAAGTAGGCAGAGCTGACATCCGCGTATACGGGAACCAGGCCGCAGTTGGCCACGGCCGTGGCAGTGGCGACAAACGAAATGTCGGGGACGATTACAAAGTCTCCGCGGGACAGTCCCAACCCACGCAGGGCAACCTCGAGCGCGACCGTCCCGTTGACCACCGGGACCACCTCGCGGCAGCCCAGGTATGCGGTCATATCCGCTTTGAAGCGACGCTTAATCTCATCCTCTGTCTGCGTTTCAGACAGGTATTTGTTAATTACAGACTTCACTTTTCACCGCCATCATCCGGCTTAATGCCTGTTTTATCTCCCGGACCTTAAATGAGTACTTTACCACCCCGTTCGCGTCCACGGTGGGGGGTACAAGCAGAAATACCTGTGACTGCCCCGACAGGTCGCAAACCTGTTTGGGGAGAAGCCTTACCCACTGCTGGTTTTCCAGGACCAAAAACAGCGGAACCGGGAGCTCATTGATAAACCTGTTCTGATCCCCGGTCTCACGAATGCAGAGTCCGCGAATGGAATCGGAGTTCTGCCAGGAAAAAAAATATTCCTGCTGCGGCCACTCCTGCCAATCCTCGATTTTTATGTGGTAATGGATTTTATCGATTGCATCACGGTACACGGGCAGTACCGGGTTTTCACGGTACTCGCGCAGATCCCCCTTTTCCAGGCCAAGCCCGCCCAGGTCGCGAAACTGGTAGAAGGTGATTCCCGCCAGCCAGGCAAAATCT
>Ga0307441_1000360_pt1 | contig 16862 bp, 13 predicted proteins | sample SalMarWE160420MG_FD_202149 | JGI IMG/M metagenome (GOLD analysis project Ga0307441, IMG submission 202149) | Salt marsh sediment microbial communities from the Plum Island Ecosystem LTER, Massachusetts, United States - WE1604-20 | ecosystem: Environmental > Aquatic > Marine > Intertidal zone >... | reverse complement strand
ACATCCCAGTTGTCTGAGCGCTCTCACTTCCTTAAATGCACTCAGCGTACTCTTAGGGGCCTTAGCTGGTGGTCTGGGTTGTTTCCCTCTCGGCTACGGAGCTTATCCCTCGTAGCCTGACTGCCGTGGAACATGTAACCGGCATTCGGAGTTTGGTTGGGGTCAGTAGGTTTGTTGGCCCCCTCACCCATCCAGTGCTCTACCTCCGGTACATTTTTGCACGACGCTAGCCCTAAAGCTATTTCGAAGAGAACCAGCTATCTCCAGGTTTGTTTGGCCTTTCACCCCTACCCACAGTTCATCCCCTAATTTTTCATCATTAGTGGGTTCGGACCTCCACTTGGTTTTACCCAAGCTTCATCCTGACCATGGGTAGATCACCTGGCTTCGGGTCTACCGCATGCAACTATACGCCCTATTCAGACTCGGTTTCCCTTCGGCTCCGGCCCTAAAGGCCTTAACCTTGCTACATACGAGTAACTCCCCGGCTCATTATACGAAAGGCACGCCGTCACCCCTCAAGGGGGCTCCGACTGCTTGTAAGCATATGGTTTCAGGTACTATTTCACTCCGCGCCAGCGGTACTTTTCACCTTTCCCTCACGGTACTAGTTCACTATCGGTCACAGGCGAGTGTTTAGTCTTAGGCAGTGGTCTGCCCAGATTCATACCAGATTTCACGTGTCCGGCACTACTTGGGAGAGTATTCCAGATTCAGTGTCATTTTTCGCGTACGGGCCTTTCACCCTCTTTGGGAGTACTTTCCAGAACATTCTGCTAAATGACATTTCAATCCGAGGAGATACGCGCTCCTCCGATTACTTCCCGCAACACCGACGGCGCAACGCACGCGCTGCTTACACGCCGCTCGGTTTGGACTGTTCCCTTTTCGCTCGCCACTACTAGGGGAATCGAATTCTCTTTCTTTTCCTCCGGGTACTTAGATGTTTCAGTTCTCCGGGTTTGCCTCCCTAAACCTATGTGTTCAGTAAAGGGATACTCAGGGATTAACCTGAGTGGGTTTTCCCATTCGGAAATCTCCGGGTCAAAGGTTGTTTGTACCTCACCGAAGCTTATCGCAACTTACTACGTCCTTCATCGCCTGCCTGTGCCAAGGCATCCACCATATGCTCTTAGTAGCTTCTACACAATATTATACTAAGATTACAGAAACGGATTATTGATCTCGTTTTCCCTGCATAGATGTCAAAGAACTGTGCGATAACCTCGCCGATATATTTTATCAGGTTTGTTTGGTGGAGATGGCCGGGTTCGAACCGGCGACCCCCGGCTTGCAAAGCCGGTGCTCTCCCAACTGAGCTACACCCCCGGGTAAATTGACTGGAGCAAAGCGTGGTGGGCCTGACTAGAGTTGAACTAGTGACCTCACGCTTATCAGGCGTGCGCTCTAACCAACTGAGCTACAGGCCCATGGCAAACGCATGATTTCTCCAGATTAACCTGTAATGGAGAAGACGGAACCGCAGGCACGACCTGTGCTCAACCTGAGTTTACATGAAAGGAGTTAACCTTTCACTGTACAACCTTAGAAAGGAGGTGATCCAGCCACACCTTCCGGTACGGCTACCTTGTTACGACTTAGCCCCAGTCATCAGTCTCACTTTCGGCGTCTCCCTCACGAGGTTGGGTCGACGACTTCGAGTGCTACCAACTTCCATGGCTTGACGGGCGGTGTGTACAAGGCCCGGGAACGTATTCACCGTGGCGTGCTGATCCACGATTACTAGCGATTCCAGCTTCATGCAGTCGAGTTGCAGACTGCAATCCGTACTGAGGCCGGCTTTATGGGATTTGCTCCACCTCGCGGTATTGCTCCCCTTTGTACCGACCATTGTAGCACGTGGTTAGCCCAGGGTGTAAAGGGTCATAATGACTTGACATCATCCCCACCTTCCTCCGGTTTATCACCGGCAGTCCTGCTAGAGTCCCCGGCATTACCCGATGGTAACTAACAGCAAGGGTTGCGCTCGTTGCGGGACTTAACCCAACATCTCACGACACGAGCTGACGACAGCCATGCAACACCTGTGTGATTCGTCCTGCTTTCACAGGATTAACCTCTCCCCGAAGGTCGAAGCTCACATGTCATACCCTGGTAAGGTTCTTCGCGTTGCATCGAATTAAAGCACATGCTCCACCGCTTGTGCGGGCCCCCGTCAATTCCTTTGAGTTTCAGCCTTGCGACCGTACTCCCCAGGCGGGGTACTTAATGCGTTAGCTGCGGCTCTGAAGGGGTTGAGACCTCCAAAACCTAGTACCCATCGTTTACAGCGTGGACTACCGGGGTATCTAATCCCGTTTGCTCCCCACGCTTTCGCACCTCAGCGTCAGTACTTGGCCAGTATGCCGCCTTCGCCACTGGTGTTCTTCCTGATATCCACGCATTCCACCGCTACACCAGGAATTCCGCATACCTCTCCAGTACTCAAGTTCGGTAGTTTCGAACGCAGTTTCACAGTTAAGCCATGAGATTTCACATTCGACTTACCGAACCACCTACGTGCCCTTTACGCCCAATGATTCCGGACAACGCTTGCTCCCTCCGTATTACCGCGGCTGCTGGCACGGAGTTAGCCGGAGCTTCCTCTGAGGGTACGTCAGAGCGTACATGTATTATATGTACACCGGTTCTTCCCCTCTGACAGTGCTTTACAACTCATAAAGCCTTCATCACACACGCGGCGTCGCTCCATCATACTTTCGTACATTGTGGAAGATTCTCGACTGCTGCCTCCCGAAGGAGTCTGGGCCGTATCTCAATCCCAGTGTGGCCGGACACCCTCTCAGGCCGGCTACCCATCGTTGCCTTGGTAGGCCATTACCCCACCAACGAGCTAATGGGACGCGGACCAATCTATCAGCGGAAGGTCCCTAAGGAGCCCCCCCTTTAATCAAAACAAAATCAATGTAATGACATCTGCGGTATTAGCATCAGTTTCCCGATGTTATTCCCCACTGAAAGGTATGTTATCCACGTGTTACTCACCCGTTCGCCACTCTACTTGGAACTACTAACGAATTAGTTGTTCCGTTCGCGTTCGACTTGCATGCCTTATCCACGCCGCCAGCGTTCGTCCTGAGCCAGGATCAAACTCTCCATATATATTTATAAGGATTATTTTCCTGATCTTAATTTGCTATCGTTTTATTACGGTCCTAATCTGCTATAGCTTACAGATTTGCCCTGCGAACAGGGCTTGACACCAACCCTTGCGGATTGGCCTCAAGGAACCAACACAGACCATGCTTATGCGATTCTCGTCTTCTCACATATTTTAAAGATCTGGCGCTTTTCAGCGCGAACTTATAACCTAGGACATAGAAACTTTGGTGTCAACTCTGTTAAACCATTCTCATTCACAAAAGGCTCACTCAGAGTCAACTCACTTTTTAAGCCATATCCCAAGTGGAACCCGTATATGTGAACAACCCTAAGTGATGTCAAGGGATATATTCAAGCTGTTATTATTATTGCATTTACAAGCAACATACCCCTGTGCGAAAGTTTCCATTCTTACTAACACAGTTTTTTTCCTGCAGTTCCCGGTAAACCCACGAGTTCCTCTAGGTCTGGGACTGGTCCCACCATTTCCAGACGTACCATTCACCTGTCGAATCCTTCCGGCATATGAATAATGCCTCACCTGCAGCAAGATATCCCTCGGATTGTGACTCGTCCAAATAAACATAAAGGCTGAAAGCACGGTTCAGTTGAAGCGAAGCACCCGTGGAATCACCCGTCCATGGAGTCTGGTTCGTACCTTCAATCTGAAGGTCGATGGAATACACCTGACCGCAGTTGAACATCCCCTGGTGAAACTCTTCCTCGAGCCAGTAGCCCCAGAAACTATCCTGCTTACCGTACCCTCCACCCCATTGGAATGGAAGGTGGAACTCGAAATCCTCTCTGAAACAGCTCATGTAAAGATCAAGATCCATCGTATTGTAAGCGAGTTCGAGGTTATCGATTACCTTCCAGGCGCTGTCAACAGGGTTCCATGGAGGTCCTGCTACTGCTCTGTCATCGGGACCTGCAAGGCAGGCCAGTGTCAGGAGAACAGCTGTGAACGCTGATACCACTGCTGCTGTTCTCTGTTTTCTGTGAATACTGATCATTGTCATTTCCTTTCCTCAATTCCCGAGAATAACTGGATATCATTCTACGTATCTGACAGGTCCCACCACTGCCAGATGTACCAGTTGCCCTGTGAGTCGGGCCGGGAGATAAGTGTTACCGGCCTGACCTCCAGTGTTGTATCACTCGGAAGAATAAGTTCCCTAGTCATCGTTCGCTGGGCTTCCATAGACTGGCCAGTGCTGTCACCGGACCAGGGAACAAAATCGGCTCCAGCAATCGAGAATCGTACTGAATCTGCCGCAGAAAATACACTTTCTGCGAAATCCAGCTCGGTCTCCAGCCCCCAGTACTCATCTATGATTCCGTCACCGTTGTAATCATCCAAGTCAACTTCCAGAAGATGATGCATGAAATCATCCCTGAAACAGCTTTCTAGAAGAGTAATATCCATCGAATTCCATCTTTATTCGAGATTCGTGAGAAGAATCACCCATGGTTCAATGGTTATATTCTGTGGATCTGAACAACCGGTAGTAATAAGCGGCAGCAATACAGAGAGAGTAAGGAACACTGCTGTTTGCCTTCTCATCGTAACACGTTCCTTTCAGCTGGTGCGGATTACCTGTTCTCCCTTCCTGAATGACCGGGAACCGGAACCGCACACATGAACCATTCGCACCTGAAAGGAAATAGCTTCAGAGAAAACCTCCAGAGAAATGAAAGTAACAACGGGTACCGATGATTGAATTAATAATGAAGAATAACTATTCCGGAGTCAAGCCAGCTCCCGGCAGCAACGACCGGATCCATTTATGACAGCGAAATTGCAGTTTGTAAATTAAGGCTTCAAAGGTTATTTTCGTTCCAGAACAGCGGAAAGGAATCTATATGAAACACCCTTACCCAGGCGGCCCTCTGAATGAAATCCCTGAATATTACAGTATTCCTGAAATGGTTAAAACTTCTGCGAATATATACGGTGTAAAAACGTTCATGATCGAATCTTCCGAACAGGGCAGAAGCATTAATTTCACTGAACTGGCCGAGTCGGTTGAAAACCTGACCCGTGGCATACTTGATATACAGAAGAAACCTGTGGCCGGGATAGTCGGTTCAAACAGTATTGAATGGGCCACCGTTTTCCTTGCTGTTATCAGGGCAGGAGGAATTGCAGTTCCAATTGACAGAGAACTGCCCATAAGTGAAATTCATGCCATACTTCATTTCTCAAGGGCTAACATGCTGTTCTTTGATGAACGGTTTTCGGATGATGTTCAGAACAGGCTGAAGGAGCAGGCCAAATCCATTACTCTTGTTACAATGAACGAAACCTCGGCAGGTCAGTTTAGAACACTGAGCGGACTCTCCATAAAAGGAAGAGGTTCGGATACAGTAATTCCAGAGAACTACGATATTGATGCTCCAGCAGTTGTCTCCTATACATCAGGTACAATGGGAAAGGCAAAGGGTGTTGTTCTTTCCCAGGGGAATCTGCTTTCCGATGTAAGGCAGATGCTGCAGGCCGTTGGGCTGAAACACTCTGAAATCTTCCTTTCAATACTGCCTATGCATCATATGTACGAATGTGTATGCGGTTTTCTTTGCCCTCTATATCATGGCAGCACGATTGTCTTCTGCAGCAGTCTTAAGAACATTACAGATGACATGAACAAATACAAAACTACAATCATGCTAGGGGTCCCGCTTCTCTGGGAAGCTATATACAGGCGGGTTATGGCAGGTATCCGCGCGGTTAAAGGCGGAAACCTGAAATTGAAGATAGGCTTGGCTGTATCCACTACAGGCGAAACTCTTGGATTGAAACAAATACGAAAAAGGATTTTCGCGGAAATCCATAAAAAACTGGGCGAGGGCATGGAATATCTTGTTTCCGGCGGCGCTGGTATCGATCCTGACGTAGTCAAAGGTTTTGAGAAACTCGGCTTCATCTTCCTTCAGGGTTATGGACTGACCGAATGCTCACCGATACTGGCTTTAAACAGGGATACAGCCAACGTTCTTGGTTCTGTTGGCCTCCCCCTTCCCGATGTGGATGTCCGTATAGATAATCCTGATGAGTATGGAGTGGGTGAAATACTCGGACGGGGTCCGAACATAATGCTTGGTTACCATGATAATCCGGAGGAAACTGAGAAAGTGCTCTCTCCAGATGGATGGTTCAGGACGGGTGATTTCGGCTACATGGATTCCCAAGGCTTTCTGTTTATTACAGGCAGAAAAAAGAACATTATCGTCGCTAAAAACGGAAAAAATGTCTATCCCGAAGAACTCGAACAGACACTTGCCAAATCGAAGTACTTCCTGGAAACAATGGTTTTCGGAAGAAGTTCGTATCAGAAAGGTGAGGAAATCTGGGTAATAGTCGTACCCGACATGGACCTTTTCATCTCTCAGGAGGAAGCCGAAGGAGAGCAGATTTCACCTGAGCTGATTCAATCTAAAGTAAGTGATGAAATAGCAAGGATAAACAAATCTCAACCATCCTACAGGAGAATAACCAAGTTCCTGCTTAGATCTGCTGAACTTCCAAAGACCACAACGAAAAAAGTCAGGCGGAAGGAAGCGCTGAAAGAAGCGGGTCTTGAACAGGAGGCTGCTTTTAAAGTATAGTTCCTGCCTGCAGTAAAGATAATGAATGCTCAATTGCGATTAACGTCTGGAGGGATTTCCTGAAACTTAAAGAGATGCTGCTTCGTATCTCCTATTCCGACGAAGAAATTGAGAGTGTGGTGAGTACTTCTTCCGATGATTCTTCGGCAGACGCTCCGGAAATTGTGGGCTGCAACATTAATGACCTCTTCAATGTCTGGCCTCTTCCGGAAGAATTCAGAATTGTGCGCTTCACACCAGGTTCAAGAAGTCTGGCAGCAGCAGCCCGCAGGGATTCGGATTCATCAGTTCTGGTCTACTATCTAGATATGGAGTCCAATACTTTTTTTAACGCTTCAATTCCCGTCATAAGGATAATCCCGGACAGGAAGCTCCCCCTTGTGTCACCGGGTCTGGTATGTCTGCTAGGTTATACTCCATGGGAACTCTCCCAGAGCGAATTGATCTCCTCGTTGAACAATGAATCGGCGGAGTCCAGGGGTCTAGTGACCCTTCTTGATAAAACTGGCAGAGGACATCGACTTGTTTTCTCCAGGACACCTCTCAGTTCCGGATCGGTAGATTACACTTTCATCAGTCAACCCGATGAGCTGGTATTTCCGGTCAAGGAACTGGAGCGGCTTTCTAGAATGCAAATCAATTGTCCGGAGGACCTGCTCGCATTCATTACTGATGTACTGAAGCTGGAAACTGCGGTTATGATGTCAAAATCTACTCTGGGCTATGTCCCTATAGCTGCTGTTAATGTAGAAATAGATACTGAGGACTTCGAAACAAGCAGTATCTTCGATCCCGAAAATCTGCATTTCCCGATTTGGGTTGATCTTGAAGATCATGACTCTCCGCTTGATTTCATGGGACAGTGCCTTGTTTATCCTTCCGGGAATCTTGTCCTTGTTGCTCCATGGAGAGGTGACGCTGATTCGCTTCAGCAGCGCGCAGATTCCATCATGCCGGCAGTATCGATGAGATACGAGCAGTTCAGGATAACCCATGGAGAGCACAGGCTTAAAAATCTCTTATGCGAACTGGATATGCTTCTTGCCGGACAACCGGATTCAGAATCACTGCAGAAAGCCCTTGAAACAGCTGCAGTCGGATTTTCAGCTACCGTTCTCGCTATTTTCGGGCCTGAGGAGTCTGCCAGTCCGATCGCAACAAGCAGTACAGATAGAGAAATAAAGGAATTGCTTGTTTCAGACAGGCCATTCGAGGAGTGTTTCAGAGACACTCACGTTTCAATTCTGAACAACGGCTTCATAATGCTTGCCGCATGGAACGAAGAAAGGGAAGTTCCATACAAAGCGGTTGATGCTTTCAGTAAGAAACTGAGAAAATTCGACCTTGACAAGCTCCGCATGGAAGAATCAGAAATTCCGGATTTCTCACAGCTTCAGGCAGTTTTCATGAAGGATACGAAAGTATTGTGGCAGGGAAAATCACTGGGTATCTCACACTGTTTCCAGTTCTACGGTAATTCCCGCCAGTGCATAGACTGTCCGATAAATCACCTGTCCGCTTCTGGAAGGAAGAGCGCAAGGCTCGAAAACCACCAGGGTTATATCGAGGAAATATTTCCAGCTGGCAGTGGTTATCTTGTAACCTGGACCCGTCTCCCCTCAGAGACTGTAAACGGAGAGGCAGAAAGGGAAGCGTTTCCCGGAGGTGAGGCTGTATATACTCCCGAAGGAGTAATAGTCACCTGGAATGGCTGGTTTCAGGAGGCTACAGGAGCCGGTTCAGAGAAGGTAAGTGGACAGAATGCAGCCAGGATTCTGAACAGGATTGGCTCTCCGGCTGTACTATCACAGTACAGAGCAGCGCTGGCTGGTATTTTCATACCTGAACCTGTGGAATTCGTCTGGAAGGGGATGAAATGCTTCAGTCGAATGAGAATATCAAGATACGGTGAGAACATTCTTCACACAGTACTTGATTCAAACAGAGCTGGAATAGCTGATGCGATCACACTTGGACCAGGCACTCTATCTTCATCCTCTGAACCGCGTTCCCTTGCCGAATACTTTTCAATAGCCTGCAGAAGAGAAGGATGGGAATTCGATATATCCGGCACGACCTCCGAGGAAGGTGCACCTGTATGGTTTGCGAGAAGGGCTGCAACGGACCTTCTATCAAACCTTCTGAATATGCTTGCACCCATGTGCCCGGACAGGTGGGCTGGACTCGAGACAGGCTGGCTGGATAACACTCCCGAGACAGGAGCTTTTTCCTTTCTGCCGGGCCAGTACCATGTTATTCAGTTCAAGCTTCAGGGCATTGGAGTAGCTGAAAGATCAGCTATTCTCATGAAGCTGAGTATTCTCTTCAAAGGATTTGGAGGATGGCTTGCTGGATCCCCCAGCAAGGATGTCCTGCAGGTGGGTCTCCCGGCAGCCAAGAAATATTACAGGGAGGTTGATGCAATAGTCTACTCACCCCTGAACTCGTTTACGGAACTATTCAAGGAAGCTGTTTCGGAAATCAGTTCCAAGAAATTCCTTTTTGTTGAATCAGCCCGGGACATGGCTGTTGGCCAGCAAACTGCAGGGGCTGTAATATGCAGACTGGACCAGAGTAATATCCATTACTCAACAGCCCTTGCTGCACGGATTCCAGACCAGCCGATACTCGTGGTGTCAGGACTTTCAAGCGGCATTCCTTCCATATCTGCGAAAGTCAAACATCTTCAACTGCCCGTTGATAGTAAGACGCTGTTTTCCTCTATCAGAAAAATAGTAAGGAGTTAAGTCTTTATATGCTGTTTCTGCTTTTATGCTCAATTGTGTTAACACCATCAACACCCGAGGAATTCCTGGCTGAGCTATGTGAAAACAGCACCGGACAGGAAGGTGCGGAGTTCTGGTCATCCTGCGCCTCACCGGAGGTCCAGTCCGATAGGTCCAGTCCTGATTCCCTTGCACAGATTCTGGAAGGGATGAACGATCTTTCTGTAATCACAGGATCAAGAACATTGTTTCAGGACAGAGGTAATGATTTCATAATCGAATTCGGTGAATCAAAGTGGACCTGGACTGACTCGACTGGTAATCTCAATACAAAACAGGGTCTTTCCGTACTTATATGCACCAATGGCAGATACACATGGTCGGAAATACCTGTTCTTACCTCCAGGTCGGTAAGCTTCGGTCAAAAAGAACAGATGATAGCCGGAATACTGGGTACTTTCCTGGTTTTGATATTCACTTTTGTGATACTGATCTGGGCAAAAAGGCGATATCTCTGATCAGGCTTCTACTTGAAGCGCTCCCATTCCGATGAAAAATCCAGAATCTGAACCGGCAGCTCCTGAATAGAGAGTTCCATCGTCACCGCATCCTCTATGAAATCTTCCATATCTCTCTGAAGAAGTATCAGCTGAGACATGAAAACCTGGTATCTGTTGATGTTTTCGGATTCGCCGGATGGAAATTCCTTTCCCGATTCCAGCTCTTCCTGTAGTTCTTTCAGCAGCGCTGAAAATGCCTGTATCATTTCCACCGCCTGATTAAAATCTGTCATTATTCTCTTCCTGTTGCAGCTTCAAGGGAAGCAGGATAATTATGAATAAACCCTGATCCGTCAACACTGAGATGTTCCATATCAATACCCTGGATATATTTAACTGCCACTTTCAAAACCGCTTCCATCTGTGGTCTGCTCCATCTGTCCTGTAGCCATGCAGGATGGCCTGCACCATCCAGTATCAAAGAAAGCCCTTCAGTCTTATCGGCCAGTTCCTCCCCGGTATCCGGTGGTGATATTCTGTCCCGGGTACCATTAATATACACGAATCTGGCAACTTGTGGTTGACTGATGTAATCGAAGGGCTTGAAATCCTTCAAACCATTCATAACACCGGTCGGTAGAAATAGTTTCAGAATGGCCGTTTTTATCCTACCCATCCTGGATAGAGCTGCATCAAAGAAATTACTGTAAACTCCATGCAAAATAACCCCGGCAATCTTCTCCCCAAGAAGGCCGGATACCTTCATGGAAGCAGCGCCCCCCATTGAGGAGCCATAAATTAAAGTTCTGCTTCTATCGAATCCCATAACATCCCGGACATGCAGAAGAACGCCTGCAATATCGTACGCTTCAGCCGGCCCACCGGATGTAACTGCTACGGGATGGTTATCATGCCCTCTCAGTGGAACCAGAAATACTGAAAATCCCATTCTCCCGATCAGTTCTCCCGGATGAACCATGGCTCCGATTGCCCCGTGCAGCCCGTGAACAACCACTGCCAGGTCATCACCCCCCTTCAGAAAGTATCCCCTGATCCGATACCCATCAAGAGATCGCGCATCGACCGGTTGCCAGGGTGGTGACGGTAGAGGATACGTATCTGGCTGTCGGTATCTGAATACGTTTGTGAATCCAATCAATCCGGGTCTGGAAACCTTTTTCCTGAAAATCAGCCACACAAAAAGTCCCGCTAACACTCCTATACTCCAGCCGGTCAATACATCAACGGGATAATGAACCCCAAGATAGATCCTGCTGAATCCAACAAAAGCTGATACAATAAAAGCAAAAGGAGCAAGTGGTGGATAAGCAAGGGCGGTAACAGTTGCCAGTGATGCGGAATTCGCCGCATGAGCCGAAGGAAACGATCTGTTTCCATGTACATCTCCCCTGTAGTTCACCTGGGAAGAAATTGATTCCTCAAAACATGGTCTGGCTCTGTTCACGCCATGCTTTATATGGTAACAGATCTGATCCGAACCAGCAGCAGCAATTATGAGGCACAGGAGCACTATTCTTGGATTTCTTCGGGCAAAAGCCCTTTGCCATCTGTTGCCTGATGGAAAACGCGGCCTGGTACGCCCCCACCAAAGAAGCAGCAGAATGAATCCAGCAAGGAAAGGAATCCAGTTGTCAACGTTAGAAACAAAACGCATCACTGCCGTAAGAAAACCGGAATCAATACCGTTAAGGGTAAAGAACAGGGATCTGTCCCACGCAGGCCAAAGCATTAACTTTATCCCTTGAGTTCCATCAGGACATCAGGTTCGAATATCATTTAATCTCAGCTTCATGAAACTGATAATTCTCACCATACTTCCATTTCCTGTACTTATCCAGATCGGTGCCGATGAATTTAATGCATAGACTGATCACAAAAGCATCATCGATATATCCAACGAATGGAATCATATCCGGTATGATATCGAACGGATTGGCAAAATACAGGAGAGTGAACGAGATTGCACCGATAGTCCGGAGTGGTAATTTGTATCTTCCTTTTACCGAATCACTTACCATGCTATAAAGCAATTTGATATCCTTCCAGAGTCCTTCCAGGGATTCAGGTATACCGGAACCTTCAATTTTCCTGATTTTCCTGTCAGCCCGGCTGGCAGCCTGTTCAATCTGTTCATCACTTACTGAATCACGTCCTGTATGAAACATCTCCTCAAGACGAGTTCTATCTCTGTTCCCGAGGTTTCTCATTAAACACTTCCTTTCATCTCAGCAGCAATATGAACATATCCTAGCTTCCCCTGCAGGGAAAGGACAGGGTAGTTTGCATGAATGAGAATGTGTTAGCTTTCATTGTATGAAATATTTAGTCACATCACCACCGGTGATTACGCCTTCAGAACCGCCATCTGGCGCTTTTCTGCTTGCAGCAGGGCTTTCGGCTCGGGGTATCGATACCGGATTTCTGGATCTGTCACTGGAATATTTCAAGTATGTCTTTTCCCGGACCCCAAAAGGACGTGGTTATCCAGCAGTTGAACCAGCCCTTGAATACCTTCAGAACAGCGCAGTATACTCACCTCAGCAGCATCGAAGCGCATCAGGAATTCTTAATTCATCCCTGAAACATTTCTCCAGCAGGTTCAAGGGATGGAAAATCACCCTTATGGACCTGATTCCACCGGAAGCTGTCCACAGGCCATCTGAAATACTGAGTATCTGCAGAAAGGGTAACACTCCTTTCTCCGGATTCTGGGAAGAGTATCTTAACCCTGTACTGAAGCGTTGCAATCCTGATACTGTTCTCGTATCTCTCTCGTACCTTTCGCAACTGGTTGCAGGCATTGATCTGGTCCTTTTTCTCAGGAAAGCAGGTTACAAAGCCATCGTAGGCGGTTCACTGCTCAACAGCCTGAGCAGAACGGGAAAAGGCTTCGAACTGGTTAAGAATGCACTGCCTGAATCCTCAGTGGGTGACGGATCCAGTTTTCCGGGATTCAGCTCAGGGGACATTCCATTCCTGGATAATCTGGAATGGCCGGATATCGTAGAAGACTCCGCATACATTTCCGGAAGGCCTGTTATCCCTTACGCCCTTTCCACAGGCTGTTACTGGAACAGATGCCTGTTCTGCCCCGATTCAAGCACAAAACTCCAGGTATACGGAAGTGAAACCTTTGAGAGATTCATCTCAACGATACCGTCTTCCATAATGAAGAAGAATCCTGTCATACACTTCCTTGATTCGGCCGTACCCCGCAAACCCCTTTTAGATCTGCTTTCTCTGCTTGAGAAGAACAGGCTCGACTGGTACACGTTTGCCAGGCCTGAAAACTGGATACCTCCTGTAACTGACAGGCTTTCCGATTCAGGCTGCCTGATGCTTCAACTTGGTGCGGAAAGCGGAAGCCAGCCTCTACTCGACCGCTTCGATAAAGGAATCAACCCCGATACTTCACTGGAAGTCATCAGGAACTGTGCCAGCTCCGGAATCAGAACATACGCGTACATGCTCCTTGGCCTTCCGGGAGAAACAGAGCATGATTTAAAGGCAACGGTCCGGTTCCTTGAGCAGGCAGGCACGTCAATCGATTTCATAAATTTCTCTATCTTTAACCTTCCCGCGGAGTGCGAACTGACAGTCAGGGCTTCGGAATTCGGCATCGAACTTCTTGAGTACAATTCTCCAGATGATGCTATAAGGCTTTACATACCTTTCCTCTACGATGCCCTTAATCCCAGGATCAATGCAAGACGGGCGGTATCCGAATACTTCAGCGTAATCCCTTCAGTCGCTGAAGCCCTCAGAAGAACTCCAAAATGGTTCAGGACTTCGCATTTCCCACTGATCGAAATAGCCGGCAGAAAATCGTATTAGTAGAGAAGTCCCCAATAGCATGCAGTAAACCGGTGTAGTAAGTGCGTCTTTCCTGCGAATCTAAGCGTTCGATATTATGAGAATGGTCAGCGCAGCAAGCAAGACAAGCCAGACAATAACTGCCATGATTGAAAGTACTCTTGCCCTGTTTACGTCACTCTTGGAACCAGGCCGGATTCCCATAGCCAGGAATGTCAGTACTCCTGCAAGGTTTATTGAAATCAGATTGACTGCCAGGAGCTGAATTGCTCCCAGAGCCCCACTGTAATTACCAAGAGCTGTAAGCATTCCGGTGACAACAAGAGGGGGCATAAGAGCGGCTGCCACCATCACGCCTATCAGAGTCGCGGGAGCTCCGGTAATGAGAGCAAGAGCACCTGCCGTACCGGCTGCAAGCGCTATAACAATATCGGTTGAACTGATAAAGGTCCTGGACATTATTTCGGGAACATTTGAGTCAATCTTAAAAACTATCCCCACAGCTACGGCAAACGCAAAGGCGGTTCCTATTCGGAGCAGATTCTCTCTGAGAGCCTTAAAGATGAATCCGAAATCTCCAAGGGTTACACCCAGTGCCAGACCCACATTCGGTCCCAGAAGCGGAGCTATTACCATCGCTCCTATTATCACGGCGATATTACCCTGAGCCAGCCCGACGGCACAGACTACAGCCGAAAGAATGGTCATGATGATATTTGGCCAGGAAGTGCGCATCATTTCCTGGATATCAGCGTTCAATTCCTCCCTGCTTACTCTGTGTATTTTTCTGTGAAGCACATTCCCCGGCTTTTTGTTTTCCTCCGGGGTTTCCTCAGGAGCAGGTATGGATGACTCGACAGGTAGAGATACAATCCTCAACTCTTCACCTGAATCGGCAAGGGTCGATCTGAGCATATCGGTAATCTCCTCGCTTCGCTCAGCTTCAACGAGTATATGCAGCTGCGCCTGCTCGCCTGACAGCTTTTCCGACCAGATGGAAATTGTATCAAGACTGCTTACTGATGACCTGGCCAGTTCAAGCCGGTCAACGGGCATAAAGGCTTCTATTAGTCGTACAGCCATATCAGGCTTCGATTCTCATATCAGAGAAGATTACTGGCGAGTTCGGCAAGTTCACTCCTCTCCCCTTTTATAAGGTTGATGTGAGCGGAGATCTTCTCATCCTTCAATCGGTCAACAAGATATGTCAATCCGTTGGACTGACTGTCCAGGTACGGAGTATCTATCTGGTAGATATCACCGGTAAACACTATTTTAGTACCTTCCCCTGCCCGGGTGATTATCGTCTTGACCTCATGTGGTGTAAGATTCTGAGCCTCATCTACAATAAAAAAGATACTGTCCAGACTCCTTCCCCTGATATACGCGAGAGGAGCAATGAACAGTTTCTCATTCTCTATCATTTCCTGAAGACCGGTGTACTCCTTACTGTCGGAAGCGAAACGATTCTTAATGACCGCAAGATTGTCCCAGAGTGGCTGCATGTATGGGTCAAGCTTGCTCTGAACATCCCCTGGAAGGAAACCCAGATCCCTGTTCCCCAGAGGCACTACCGGCCTGGCGAGATATATCTGCCTGTAGTCACGTCGCTGATCAAGGGCTGCGGCAAGAGCCAGTAGAGTTTTTCCTGTGCCTGCTTTCCCGGTCAGTGTCACCAGTCGTACAGCAGGGTTAAGAAGCGAGTGCAGGGCAAAGGTCTGTTCCGCATTCCTTGGCTGCACTCCGTACGCTCTTGTCTTAATTATCCTTTCGAATTCATCAGTTTCAGGATTGTACCAGGCAAGTGAGCTGTTACTTCCGTTTCGAAGTATGAAGAACTGATTGGGAACAGGTTTAAGATCGGCATCGATCTCTTCTCTCCTTACGGAGAATGGCTGCTGATAGAATCTTGAAATAATATCCTTATCGACATTCTCTAGCATTCCTGTACCGGTATAAAGCTCGTCAACATTTTCAATTTTTCCGGTTTCGTAATCCTCCGCCCTAATTCCAAGGGATTTTGCCTTCATTCTGAGGTTGATATCCTTGCTTATCAGAATTACTTCCCTGTCCGTCTCAGCGCTTCTCAACTGGTCGGCAAGTGCCAGAATCCTGTGATCTGCCTTTTTCATGGAGAATAATGCGTTTTCAACCGAAGTTCCTTTGGGAGATCCGGCAATTTTCACGAAGAGTTTCCCTCTTCCTGGACCAAGGGGCAGGCCATCGGTGAAAAGTTTGTCACCGGAGAGTCTGTCAAGTTTCCGGATGAACTCCCTTGCCTGGAAATTAATGAGATCGTTTCCCTTCTTGAATTCATCCAGTTCCTCAAGAACGGTAATAGGAATTACAACATCATGCTCCTGAAAGTTATCTATACAATTATGATCGTACAGAAGTACATTTGTATCGACGACAAACATATGTGGTTTCTTACCTGATTCTTTCAATTTCTAAAATCCATTCCGTTCAGATTACCATAGAATTATTCTGCTTACAATTGTATACGAACTTCCTAATATAATAACCAGTGACATCAATGCTCTTGCATTTTTCTGTTAAATTCTGCATTTTACCGGCTGCCTTAAGTACCCATATTTGTGAGCCGCTAGCTCAGTTGGCAGAGCATCTGACTTTTAATCAGAGGGTCGGGGGTTCGATTCCCCCGCGGCTCACCAGATAGGTATTGACGGAAAAGCTTTAAATTACCATTGTTGGTAACTTTCGGCGACCCCATCGTCTAGCGGTTAGGACACTGGCCTTTCACGCCGGCAACACGGGTTCGATCCCCGTTGGGGTCGCCATATCATTTTGCAAGTCCTTGTAAAGCTGTAATAGGTTGTAAACACTGGTACTTAGAGGGGTTTCAAGTCCTCTCTCTTTTGAGTACAATACACCCAAAGGAAATAGAGCCTTCTGTATATTCCTACGTTGTTGACCATTAGCCTCTTGCCAGGATTTTGATGGGTTTTCAAGTACTCTTCGAGCCCTGAGAAGAATCATGAAAATGTCGCTATGTTTGATATTGTAGTTCTCTATTTCCAATTCGAGAACATTGATCCGCCCCTGTACTTCA